>Ga0209608_1000877_pt1 | contig 27255 bp, 25 predicted proteins | sample AD_UKC130_MetaG_FD_184428 | JGI IMG/M metagenome (GOLD analysis project Ga0209608, IMG submission 184428) | Active sludge microbial communities of municipal wastewater-treating anaerobic digesters from Canada - AD_UKC130_MetaG (SPAdes) (version 2) | ecosystem: Engineered > Bioreactor > Anaerobic... | reverse complement strand
ACAGAAGGATCAGTCAACCCGCATGACATACTCAAGATCAAGGGCGTCAACGCCGTACAGCAGTATCTGCTGCAGGAAGTCCAGAGAGTTTACAGGCTCCAGGGCGTTGACATCAACGACAAGCACATAGAGATCATAATCAGGCAGATGCTCAGGAAGGTCAAGGTCGAAGATGCCGGAGATACGAACATGCTGCCGGGCGGATTTGTAGACATGTTCGACTTCGAAGCGGAGAATGCGAAGGCCGTCGCCGAAGGGCTCAGACCCGCGACCGGCAAACGCGCCCTGCTGGGTATCACCAAGGCTTCACTTGCCACAGAATCGTTCCTGTCGGCGGCATCCTTCCAGGAGACCACCAGGGTGCTGACGGAAGCGGCGATAAAGGGCAAGGTGGACCCGCTGGTAGGACTCAAGGAGAACGTCATAATCGGAAAGCTTATCCCGGCAGGTACCGGAATGAGCAGATACAAGGATATAAACATCAGCACTGTAAGCGAATGATATGTGGTGACAGGGGGTGCATCTTTATACGGGGGGACCATGCCCGTATAAAGGTGGCCCCCGTTGCTTGAGCTACGTTTTTCTTGACAATGCTCCATGGCGATGATACAATAATTCAGTGCGAATTCAGGGGGTTTTTGTGCCCATTTTGTCCGATTTATCGGTCTTTTTATATGGACCGGAAAAAGGATAACAGAGGGGAAAGGTGCTTGGACGTGCTCGACGATTTAAAAAACTGCAATAAAGCCGTGGGTATCAAGCAGTCCCTGAAAGCAGTGGCAAACGGCAATGCAAAAGTCGTGTTCATTGCAAAGGATGCCGATGAAAAGATCACCGGCAGTCTCAAGGAACTGTGCATGGCCAACGGTATCCAGATAGAGTATGTCGATACGATGAAGCAGCTTGGTAAAGCGGTAGGTATCGAAGTTGGTGCTTCCGCTGCATGTATATTGCGAGAGGAGGTGTAGTTTTGCCGACATTCAATCAGATGGTCAGAAAGGGCAGGGAGGCTGTCAGGTATAAGTCGTCAGCCCCGGCGCTGCTGAGAGGATGGAACTCTCTGAAGAAGAGGCCTGTTGAATCCAATTCTCCTCAGAAGAGAGGCGTGTGCACCGTAGTCAGGACCGTAGCTCCCAAGAAGCCTAACTCAGCCCTGAGAAAGGTTGCGAGGGTCCGCCTGACCAACGGTATCGAGGTCACCGCGTATATCCCCGGCATCGGCCATAACCTGCAGGAACACAGCGTTGTTCTCATCAGGGGCGGCAGGGTCAAGGATCTGCCAGGTGTCAGGTACCATATCATCAGGGGCACGCTTGATGCAGCAGGCGTTGCAAACAGGATGCAGGGCCGTTCCAAGTACGGCGCAAAGAGGCCGAAGTCAGCCAAGAAGTAATGGCCGGCAACCGTAGGGTCCTGAGCGCAAAGAGTGTCAGTCATATTGGATAGATAAATCCGTTGAACGGTTTATATATTGCAATAACTGACGCACTTGACGAGAACCTTCAGGTTCCGAGTACCTCAGGAAAACGTTATTCATGTTTTTTCCTGTAATCTGTAAAAGGAGGGAAGTAAAGTGCCGAGAAGAGGACATGTACCCAAGAGGGATGTCCTGCCTGATCCTATTTATAACAGCAAGGTCGTGACAAAGCTGATCAACAATATCATGCTCGACGGCAAAAAAGGTATTGCTCAGAAGATTTGTTACGGCGCTTTCGACATTATAAGGGAGAAGACAGGAAAAGACCCACTTGAGGTTTTCGAGCAGGCAATGAACAATGTCATGCCCGTGCTGGAAGTCAAGGCCAGGAGAGTCGGCGGAGCCACATACCAGGTTCCGATCGAAGTAAGGCCCGACAGAAGGCAGGCTTTGGCACTCAGATGGCTGGTCGGCTACGCGCGTGAAAGAGGCGAAAAGACCATGAGGGAAAGACTGGCCAATGAGATCATGGACGCTGCCAACGGACTCGGCGGTGCCTTCAAGAAAAAGGAAGACACCCACAAGATGGCAGAGGCCAACAGGGCATTTGCGCATTACCGCTGGTGATTTTGCTGATATTGCAGCATGATCAGTATATAAAGCGGGCGAATATGTAAAAATTATAGAAACAGGATATTCCTTATATCCGATAAGAACTAATCGAGAAAGAAAGGAGGCAATCATGCCCAGGCAGTTCAGTTTGGAAAATACCAGGAACATTGGTATCATGGCGCACATAGATGCAGGCAAGACGACCACGACTGAACGCATCCTGTTCTACACCGGTAGGGTGCACAGGATGGGAGAGACCCACGAAGGCGCCGCTACCATGGACTGGATGGAGCAGGAGCAGGAAAGAGGTATAACCATTACCTCTGCAGCGACTACCTGCCAGTGGAAAGGCACAAGGATAAATATTATAGATACGCCGGGGCACGTTGACTTCACAGTTGAGGTTGAAAGGTCTCTGAGAGTTCTCGATGGTTCGGTAACGGTTTTCTGTGCAAAGGGCGGGGTGGAGCCGCAGTCTGAAACTGTATGGAGACAGGCGGACAAATACCATGTACCGCGCATTGCATATGTAAATAAGATGGACATTCTGGGCGCAGATTTCTTCAATTGCGTCCAGATGATGAAGGACAGGCTGAGAGCAAATGCTGTCCCGATTCAGCTGCCTATTGGCAAGGAAGATAGTTTCAAAGGAATAATCGACCTTGTGACCATGAAGGCAATATATTATCTTGACGATCTGGGAACGGTCCTTGACGAGGAACCGATCCCCGAAGACATGATCGAGATTGCTGAAAAATATCGTACCAATTTACTTGAAGCTGTTGCTGAACAGGACGAGGACTTGATGGAAAAATACCTGTCGGGGGAAGAACTCACTGCGGAAGAGATACGTGCGGGAATCAGGAAAGCAACGATTGCAGTTCAGATGATACCGGTCACATGTGGTTCGTCCTACAGGAACAAGGGCGTGCAGAAGCTGCTGGATGCGGTGGTGGATTATCTGCCTTCGCCGGTGGATATCCCGCCGATAACGGGCGTGTCTCCTGACGACCCTGAAAAAGAGGTCGTAAGGACTGCTGATGACGACGCACCTTTTTCTGCACTTGCTTTTAAGATTATGGCGGATCCATATGTCGGAAAGCTCTGCTTTTTGAGAGTATACTCAGGTAAACTCAATGCCGGCTCATACGTGTACAACTCATCAAAAGGCAGGAAGGAGAGGATCGGAAGGCTCCTGATGATGCATGCCAACCACAGGGAAGACATCGATGTCGCTTATTCGGGTGATATCGTGGCAGCCGTGGGACTCAAGGATACGACTACAGGAGATACACTTTGCAGTGAGGACACACCAGTCATACTTGAGTCGATGGATTTCCCTGAGCCGGTCATCCGTGTAGCCGTAGAGCCGAAGACCAAGGCCGGGCAGGAGAAAATGGCCGCAGCACTGGCCAAGCTGGCCGAGGAAGACCCGACATTCAAGGCATATACCGATCCTGAGACAGGTCAGACCATCATTGCCGGAATGGGTGAACTTCACCTTGAGATCATAGTCGACAGGATGATGCGTGAGTTCAAGGTCGAAGCCAATGTTGGACAGCCGCAGGTATCGTACAAGGAGACTATCCGAAAGGCTGTGAAATCCGAAGGCAAATTCGTACGGCAGTCGGGCGGCAGGGGCCAGTACGGTCACGTTGTCATCGAGATAGAACCACAGGAGCCCGGAAGCGGTTATACATTCGAGAACAAGATAGTCGGCGGAGTGATCCCGAAGGAATACATCCCGGCTATCGACGCGGGTATCCAGGACGCTATGCAGAACGGTGTCCTTGGCGGCTACCAGGTGCTTGACGTGAAAGTTACTCTAGTTGACGGATCATACCATGAGGTGGATTCATCCGAAATGGCTTTCAGAATAGCAGCTTCGATGGCTTTCAAGGACGGCTGCAAGAAAGCGGATCCAGTATTGCTTGAACCCATTATGAAGGTTGACATCGTCGTTCCTGAGGTATACCTTGGGGATGTCATGGGTGACCTCAACTCCCGCCGAGGCAGGATAGAAGGCATAGAGGAGAGATCAGGAGCACAGGTGATAGCAGCCAGGGTCCCGCTGGCAAACATGTTCGGTTATGCGACGGATCTTCGTTCCAAGACCCAGGGCAGAGGCGTCTTTACGATGCAGTTCAGCCATTATGAAGAGGTCCCGAAGAACATACAGGATACCGTGCTGAAAATAGGCTGATATGGTGCGGTTATTCCGCATAGGCCGCAAAGTAATTCAATATGCCGCAAAAAATCAGACAAGCCTCAAGAAATATTTGCGGCATATGAAATAAAATTGTAAAATTATATAAAAACATTTCAGTATCTAACTGAACAAGGGAGGAGAAAAAAATGGGCAAAGCCAAATTTGAAAGGACAAAACCCCACGTTAACATTGGAACCATTGGTCACGTTGACCATGGCAAGACAACATTGACGGCAGCCATCACAAAAGTACTGGGACTCCAGGGCAAGGCACAGTTTATGGCATATGACCAGATCGACAAGGCTCCTGAGGAAAAAGCAAGAGGAATCACGATATCTACCTCTCACGTTGAGTATGAGACCGAGAACAGACACTATGCGCATGTTGACTGCCCCGGCCACGCTGACTATGTCAAGAACATGATCACCGGTGCAGCTCAGATGGACGGCGCTATCCTCGTTGTTTCTGCAGCTGACGGCCCGATGCCGCAGACCAGGGAGCACATACTCCTTGCTCGTCAGGTCGGCGTTCCTTATATCGTAGTATTCCTCAACAAGTGCGATATGGTCGACGATGATGAGCTCATCGAGCTCGTAGAGATGGAAGTAAGAGAGATTCTCTCCCAGTACGAGTTTGACGGAGACAACATCCCGATCATAAGAGGATCCGCTCTGAAGGCTCTTGAAAGCAGTGCTACAGATCTGAGCGCTCCTGAATACAAGTGCATACTCGACCTCATGGGCAAAGTCGACGAGTACATCCCTGAGCCTCAGAGAGCAAAGGACAAACCGTTCCTTATGCCTGTTGAGGACGTATTCTCCATCACCGGCCGTGGTACTGTTGCTACGGGCAGAGTTGAAAGAGGTACTATCAAGGTCGGCGACGAAGTCGAGATCGTCGGTCTCATGGATGAGGCAAGAAAGACAGTCGTTACCGGTGTCGAGATGTTCAGGAAGCTCCTTGACGAGGCTGTTGCCGGCGACAACATCGGCTGCCTGCTCAGGGGTATCCAGAGGAACGAAGTCGAGAGAGGTCAGGTTCTTGCTAAGCCTGGTTCGATCAAACCTCACACCCATTTCAAGGGTCAGGTTTACGTTCTGACCAAGGAAGAAGGCGGAAGGCATACTCCGTTCTTCAACGGCTACAGGCCTCAGTTCTACTTCAGGACCACTGACGTTACCGGTGTTGCTGAGCTTCCGGAAGGCGTCGAGATGTGCATGCCTGGCGACCATGTCGAGATCACCGTCAAGCTGATCACTCCGATAGCTCTGGAAGAAGGACTCAGGTTCGCTATCCGTGAAGGCGGCAGAACCGTTGGTTCCGGCACCATTACCGCTATCATCGAGTAAAGCGGAAAGGGGACACTCCTCTGAAGAAAGCATTTCTCTTTGGCTGAGGAATGTCCCCTATCGTTCAGTGAGACAGAAGGGACACGTAAGTGTCCCTTTTTATTTTTAAGCTAGGGGGACACTCAGACTTATCTTTTTACCGGATGTTGAACGATCACGCGCATTGTTCGCGAAAAATCTCATCAATAAATTCAAACAGTTCAATTATATTGTCAACGATGTCGTCATTGATTGTGATCCAGCTGTATAAAAAACCGTATTGCAGCGGACAAAACATATAATCATCAACACTTGCCAGAGCCAGGGCGTGCTGGATTTGTCTGTCCGGACGAAGTATCTGCAGCCGTCACATTTTTTGTGGGCTGACAATGAAGTTTTTTGCTTATCGTTCGTTTTATCACTGTGTTCCAGGATTCCCTTTACAAGTTTTCATACGTAAGTCAGTTGTTTTAAATGAAATATACCTCCCCTGTTTTCCGGGAATTGTCCTCTTGTGTTAACACCTGTTGGATGGTAACATAAATAGGAAAGGGGGACACACCTCTGATGAAGGTAAGCGATCCGGGCTGAGGTATGTCCCCGACTTAATTGTTACCTTTTTTCCGGAGGGATCCTGCTGTCTTGTTCAGGCACTTGAAACACAGGTTGAGGAATCTTGAGCCAGCTGCTATACGGGAGATCATCGTAGTGTTGATCATACTGGTCATATCGATAGTGCTCAGTTTACCGCAGTTTCGTGCTGACATGGAGGCCCTGCGCAGGTGGGAGCAGGCCCGCCGAAATGTGGAGACCGGTATTGACATCCGGGGGAACTAAAACTTGTCTGGAGGTCATGAAATGGAACTTAACGATGTGAGAAAACTTGCTGCTGCCGTGAAAGACAATATATCAAAAGTACTGGTAGGTACAGGGGATACGGTGGACCTTGTGCTCATATCACTGCTCTGCAGCGGGCATGTTCTGCTGGAGGATGTTCCGGGCGTTGGGAAAACGATGCTGGCAAAATGCCTGGCAAGATCCCTCGAATGCAGCTACAAAAGGATACAGTTCACCCCCGACCTGCTTCCGTCTGATCTTACCGGTATCAACTATTTTGACCAGAAAAGCGGAGAGTTCATATTCAGGCCTGGTCCTTTGTTCACGAACATCGTGCTTGCCGATGAGATCAACCGGGCTACGCCCAGGACACAGTCGAGCCTGCTCGAATGCATGGAGGAAAGGCAGGTCACTGTTGACGGCGAAACAAGGAAACTACACAGCCTGTTTTTTGTCATAGCGACACAGAACCCGGTTGAGACAAGGGGTACCTTCCCGCTGCCCGAAGCGCAGCTAGACAGGTTTTTCATGCGCCTCAGGATGGGATATCCTGATCCGGACGAAGGCATTGAGATACTTATGCGCTTCAGGGAAAGAGATCCGCTGGCGGAACTGGACACCGTTGCATCCGCGGACTCGGTCATACAGGCGCAGAAAGCTGTGACATCGGTAAAGGTTTCCGAAGCATCAGCAAGATATATTATAGATATAATCGAAGCAACGAGGCATGACGAGAGGATCATCCTTGGAGTGAGCCCAAGGGGCAGCATAGCGCTGATGAAGGCGGCGCAGGTCAAAGCAGTGATGGAAGGACGCGATTTCGTTACGCCTGACGATATCAAGAAGATGGCAGTGCCTGTGCTGGCCCACCGCATTATACTGAAAGGTCATGCTGTTTTCAGCGGTACTGAAAATGCGGAGGAAACTGTCCGAGATATCCTGAACAGAGTCCCTGCGCCCACGGAGGAAATCTGATGGATGTATTAGCCCTGTTGCTGATCCTTGCCCTTGTGCTGTGGCTCCAGATGTACATACTGTGCAGGTATGCGTTCAGCAGGCTGAAATATACATGCGAGTTCAGCGTGCCCGAAGCACACGAAGGCGATACCATAATGCTGGTGGAGACAGTCTATAACGGGAAACTGCTGCCCGTACCATGGCTGAGGGTGGACATCCACACGTCAAGATGGCTGGAATTTGCGGGCACCTGTTCCGTGGTCGCACAGGAAAACAGGCATGTCACCAGCAGTTTTGTCCTGGGAAGCTACCAGAAAATAACGCGAAAATGGAAGCTCAAATGTCTTAAAAGAGGTATCTTCCGGACTGAAAACGTGACGCTGGTCAGCGGCGATCTTCTGAATTTCAGCAACGTTTCCGCAGCAGTGCCTGTAAATGCTACTCTTACAGTCTACCCGCAGATCATAGACCTGGAGGAACTGTTTGTCCCGGTAAGCCTTCAGCAGAGCGACAGAGTCGTGAACAGGTGGATCATTGATGATCCGTTCCTTGTAGCGGGCGTGAGAGACTATGCCCCCGGCGACCCGTTCAACCGCATGCACTGGCCGGCTTCTGCAAAAAGCGGCAGGCTGATGGTCAGAAAAAACGAATATACTTCACAGCAGAACCTTACTGTGATACTGAACATGCAATCCAATTATTACGAGCTTTTTGACACGACGGACAAAGCAATGGCGGAGCTTGGCATCAAGGTTGCCGCCACATTATTCGACCGGGCACTGAGAGAAGGTACGCCCGCCAGGTTTATAACCAACGGTTGTACCGAGCCTGATGCAAGGCAGCCGATAGTTACAAGTGAAGCCGCGGACAGGGACCACATCGCCTCGATCCTCAGGATCCTTGCAGGGCTTCGGATGAAAACCGTGAAAGACTTCAGGGTACTCCTGGAGGATATCTGGCCGGATATATACAATTCCGAGGTCGTCATCATCACTGCCTATCTCACCATGGAGATAGGCCGGCTGGCCGACCGGATCGCTTCCGGGGGCAACAATGTAAGCATAATCCTGCTCGACACAGTATATGAAAAGGATTCTGAGCCCAGGCATGCTGATATTTACGTATTGTCCGACGGCATACGGAAAGAGGCCGGGAAACTGGCATAGCGATGCCCTGTAAAGCAGGGATTGCACTGCCGCATGGTATCGGAAAGTCACGGTTGGAAACAGGATACGAAGGTGGTCGAAACTGACGATATGGCATGGCGAATGAGCGAAGCCGGAGAAGTCAGGTCCGGAGGGAAAAGTGAAGAGAAGACTGCTGACAGGCCCGGACGAAAAGCGGGGAAGAACGTCAGGACGACGTTGCTGAGCATGTTGTCCCTGCTTGCTGTCAATATGTATATTTATGCCCTTGTCGCCACGATAAGGACGATCCTGTACCTTGACGACGGCGGCATCGTGTCTGCCCTCATATATGCATGCGGATCCATAACCGCCTGTTTATCCTCGAGCCTGCTGGCAGGCAGCCCACCGGGCTTTGCGGTGAATCTGTCGGGTACGAAGACATTCAGGTTCATTGCATATGTACTGCGTATCAGGCAGATGGACCGCGTAATAGCTTCACTGTCTTCATGGCTCGTAATTGCCGTGCCTGCGGTACTGACGTTCATCATATCCGGAAGTGCCGGCGGATTAAGGCCGTTGTTCGAGTCTGCGGCGGTATGCTTTGGGTATATCGTTTCACTGAAGCTCGCACGGAAGGCGCCTGCCAGGATATTAGGCGGCGTCGGTTTCTGCGTCGGGCTTATCATCCTCGTGGCGTGCCTCGAACTGCATTATATGACGGACGTCGTTTCATATCTCCGCCCATGGTTATTCGGGGCGCTGTACTTTCTGATCTTTGCATACCTGATCGTCAGGAACCAGCATGACATCGATGAAAACCTCTATAACAAAAAATTCGTGGAAAAATCGCTCCTCCCGAAAAACCTCAGGCGTGTCAACACTGTTTTGGCAACATTTGTCTTCCTTTTGGTATTGCTGTTGTCGAATTTCAAAACAGTGGCTGAAAGACTGCTTTCACTGGTCGGGAAGCTTGTACGAATCGTTTTTCAGGCCATTTTGCGATTCATAGAACAGATCGGGCCGGATGCAGCGGAGCCTGAAATCACCGAAATAACGGAAGACCTGATGGAGTCCGGGATGGAGCAGGTGCCGCCGCCTTCGCCGTACCTGAACCTTGTTATCAATGTAGTGCAATACTTCATTGTACTCTACCTGGCATATAAGCTGGTTGTCCTGTTCATCCTGAAAATGCCGGCGATTGCCTCTACACTTGCCGGATTGTTCCGGAAACTGTTCAGCATTAAAACAGAACCGGCGGATGATGAAGAATCCGATTACATCGATACGTCCGAGATAGTTCTTCCCGAACGGGAGGATAAAGGCGGCCGAAGGTTCCGGAAGAGGAAGCGGAGGACGGTCAGGCATCTCAGGAAGATAAAGGATCCTGCCGAGAGGATAAGGTACATGTACGGGCTGATCCTTGACACGTTGCCCCTGCGCGGCGTCATGCCGCTACCGAGCGACACCACGGGTGAGATCCTTGCAAAAGCAGGTGGAACCGGCGGACTGCATCCGTTTATCGCGATATATGACCAGGTGCGCTATGGCGGGATGGTACCGGACCAGGAAACGCTGGCAAAGGCTGAACTGCATTATGCAAAGGCATATGAGGAGATAAGGGGCAAATCCGTCTGAAAGCGGGAAAACTGCTGAATGCATTTCGCAAAGCATCCGGGACAAAAAGTGAAAAGACCGTTTGATGGTTGTGCCGGCAGGCCTCTGGTATGCTGCCGGACCGGATACATTTGTCTTGTTAAGTTTGACTGCCATACCAGATAAAACAATTGAAAATGCTGCTTGTACAGGATATAATAAAGACCATTGCAAATTGTTTTATTTAGTAAGGGGATGGTCAAATGCCTGGATCAGGAAAGATGATAAAAAAGAGGATCCTGCCGATGCTGCCGCTCCGAGGGCTGACAGTGTTTCCTCACATGATCCTGACCTTTGACGTCGGAAGGGAAAAGTCCATCAATGCCCTGGACGAGGCCATGATGAACAATCAGCTGATATTACTGACGACCCAGAAGGATGCAAAGAATGATTCGCCCGATGTGGATGATATATATAATGTAGGAACTATTTCTAGGGTAAAACAGCTCCTGAGGCTTCCCGGCAACACCATCAGGGTGCTGGTTGAAGGGCTGAACAGGGCTGAGGTCAGAAAATACATCCAGACCGAGCCATTCTTCATAGCTGAGGTCGCGGAAAGGATCCTTCCGGCAAAAAGGAAAAAGAACATCGTGGATGAAGCGCTGAAGCGGAAGGTCCTCAGTACTTTTGAGGAATATGCGAAGCTGAGCGGGAAAATCACTCCCGAAACCGTCGCATCCGTGTCGGCCATCGATGAGATCGGGCAGCTTTCGGACGTCATAGCCTCGCACATGCACCTCCGGATCGAACAGAAACAGGTAATACTGAATGAATTCGACCCGGAAAAAAGGATGGAAAAGCTGCTGGAACTGCTGATGAGCGAGATAGAGATACTTGAGGTCGAAAAGGATATCAGTATCCGCGTCCGCAAGCAGATAGACAAGATGCAGCGCGAGTATTACCTCAGGGAACAGATCAAGGCGATACAGTCCGAACTGGGAGACAAGGACGGTATTGCCGGCGAGGTAGAGGAATACAGGAAGAAGCTCGAGATGATGAAGCTTCCTGAAGAGGTTGACAAGAAAGTCCGGAAGGAACTTGACCGTCTGCAGAAAATGCAGGCAGGTTCCGCCGAAAGTTCGGTCATCAGGACCTACCTGGACTGGATTTTCGATCTGCCGTGGGGAAAGAAAACGGAAGTCATGATCGACCTGAAGAAAGCCCAGGATATACTCGAGGAAGACCACTACGGGCTTGAGAAGGTCAAGGAAAGGATACTGGAGTACCTTTCCGTGCTGAAACTGACAAACAACCTGAAAGGCCCGATACTGTGCCTTGTGGGCCCGCCCGGTGTCGGAAAGACATCGATAGCCAAATCGATAGCCCGGGCGCTCAACAGGAATTATGTCAGGATGTCTCTTGGCGGCGTGAGGGATGAGGCTGAAATAAGGGGCCACAGAAGGACTTATGTCGGCGCGATGCCCGGCAGGATTATAAGCGCGCTGAAACAGGCAGGATCTTTCAATCCGCTGATACTGCTCGACGAGATCGACAAGATGAGCAGTGATTTCAGGGGGGACCCGGCTTCGGCGATGCTGGAGGTGCTTGACAGCGAGCAGAACTACGCTTTCAGGGACCACTACCTGGAATTGCCCGTGGACCTGTCCGACGTGATGTTCATAACCACGGCCAACTCGCTTGACACAATACCGCGTCCGCTGCTGGACAGGATGGAAGTGATAACGATATCAGGATATACCGAGGAAGAGAAGGTCCAGATAGCCCGGAGGTACCTGGTGGACAAGCAGATGAAGGCCCACGGACTTCAGAAGAAAAACCTGAGGTTCACCGAGGATGCCATCAGGTGCATCATAAACTACTACACCAGGGAAGCCGGCGTCAGGAACCTCGAGAGGGAGATAGCCAACGTCTGCAGGAAAGCTGCCAGGCTGCTCGTTTCAGGAAGCAGGAAATCCGTGACGGTCACTCAGTCAAATATCGAGAAGTATCTAGGGACCCGGAAGTACAGGTATGACAAGGCCAATGAAAAAGATGAGGTCGGCCTTGCCACCGGACTCGCATGGACGCCTGTCGGCGGCGACACCCTGGCGATAGAGGTCACGATCATGGACGGAAGCGGCAAGCTGGAACTTACAGGGCAACTGGGCGACGTGATGAAGGAATCCGCAATGGCGGCGGTGAGCTTTATACGCTCCAGGGCAGAACTGCTTGGCATAGACAGGGAGTTTTACAAGAAATATGATATACACATCCATGTACCTGAAGGCGCCACGCCGAAGGACGGGCCGTCTGCCGGGATCACTCTGGCAACGGCGATGGTGTCTGCTCTTACCGGAAGGGCTGTGAAAAGGAACGTGGCGATGACTGGTGAGATAACGCTCAGGGGACGCGTACTGCCGATAGGCGGTGTCAAGGAAAAAGTGCTTGCAGCCCACAGGGCAGGTATCGACACCGTGATACTGCCTGTGGAAAACAGGAAGGATATCGACGACATACCTGAGAATGTGCGGTCCAGGCTGAAATTCGTACTCGTGGAGGAGATGGATACGGTCCTGAATACGGCGCTCACCGCCGGAACGGCCCACAGGGATGTCGAAAACGGCGACAATGACCAGAAAACGGTTTTGCTCGCCCGGGAAGGCAACGTCTCGGATGAACGGAGCAGTGCGCACCGGATGTGATCAGACGCGATTTGATGAGGACGTTTCTGCCAGTGCAGAAGCGTCCTTTTTTGCCGGAATGCAGTTAAAAAATATGTAGGAGATGAAGGAATTCTGGTATTTAATATCGAATTATGAAAGGAATGTTATCTGCGTATAAAGGTATTTAGACCGCAACCAGGAGGATATCAATGACTGATTACATGAATGCTGTCATATGTGCGGTGGCGGTCAGCGGCATCATAATGCTGATAGTATTCCATCGTCTGGAGGTACTGAATTTCAGGACTGTCGCCTCCATCACCCTTGCCTCTCTGATAACTGCATTGATCATGCCGGCCATATACAGCGCTCTTATTGGCGGTGAAGCGGACAAAGCCGGCCTGACAGATATCATAATGATAACGATAGCTACATTTATCGCATATGTGGTCATAGTTCTGATAATGAGCATCCTGATCTCGGTAATCGTTCCCCAAATAAAGCCGCGGAGTAACAACAGGAAAACTTCAGAAACGGAAGCAGGGGAATCGAAATCCGACGAAGGCACGAGCGGGAAGACCTTGTTGGAACAGGTAGGTGCGCTTTACTTCAGCGGCAGTGCAGATGAGACAAGGAAAGCGCAGTCGGAAGCCGCGGCAGGACAGGCAGAAATAATGACAGGCACTTCGATTGCGGAGACAGATACAGAAATCCGGGAACAGACGGCATCCGGACCGGATGTGTCATATGCTCCCGAAGGGCAGCCGGATGCAGGTATGACGGATCAAAGTGCAGCTTCCGCTTCGGATGAGGGACCGCTGCCCGTGCCTGAAACCGTACAGGAACCGGAAGTCCGTGAAATCCGGGAAGGGGGATCGCAAAAACCTGCATATGCCGGAGACAATTACCTGGAGCAGATATACCTGAATTATGTCGCACATGATGATGAAAATACAGGTATGCAGGAAGAAGCCGTCGAAATAACCGGTGCAGCCGCGTGGAACGCAGAAAAATCTGTTGACAGTGCAGAAAATATTGATAAAATGGGTATAGAAAATAAAGTTTACGATAGCGAAGCTATGACTATAGAGGAGTGCATAGATGAGGCTTTCCGGCTCAAGCAAACCGGTGATTTCGAAGGGGCGATACTTTATTTTATGTACGCCCTTGACAAAAAGCCTCAGAGAGAACTTACCTTCTGGATAATACTTGACATATGCGTCATGTATAAATCACTCGGTCAGCAGGACCTGGCACTGGAAATACTCAATGGCTATTACGAGGCTTACGGCGACACGATGGATGTCCGTCTCAGGGATGAGATCATCAGGAATCTGACTGATGCAGGGGTCTGACAGGCGATATGGCCTGTTACAATATTAAGGAGGGTATCTTTAAATGAAGAAAACTCAAAAAATACTTGGATTGCCTATCATCAGCATATCCGACGGCATGGAGGTCGGAAAGGTCAAAAGCATCATCATAAATGCTGAGAAGGGAGCCATTGACTATATAGTCGTCGACAGCGGGATACAGATATTCAGTGCCAGAGTGATAGCTACGGAAGATATACTGGGCATTGGCGAATATGCCTTGACTATAGAGAATGAGGATGTCATATCTGATATCAGCAAGATACCTTCAGCGATCCAGCTCCTGCAGAAAGACATAAAGGTAAAGGGAACAAAGGTGCTCACCAAAAAGGGCAGGCTCATAGGCGAGATCGGCGACATATATGTGGATGAAAACGACGGATGCAAGATAACAGGCCTTGAATTCATAGCAGATATAACACAGAAACAGATACGTCTCATACCCAGGGATTCCGTGATAACATTCGGAAAGAATCTCACGGTAGTGACGGAAGACGTGGAATCCAGGCTTCTCGACACACCGTCACAGCTTGACAGTGACCTGGGGTCCTTTGATTCTGAAAAAAAAAATATTTATGATATAATGGGCCTGCAGGGCGCGCTGAATGTTGAGCCTGAGATAAAGCAGGACCTGTTTGGCGGACCGGTGGCAGATGATCTTGCAGGCGTGCTTGATGAGATGGCAGCCGTTGCAGGCGAAACAGAGGCGCTTTCCGGTGGGGAAACGTTGCCGGAAGCAGCTGTGGCAACGGAAGCTGATGATCATACCGACGAAGAAGAGAAGGACAATGCTTCTGTCCTGTTCGAGCAGAGGCAGAGGCAGTACCTTAAAGGAAGATACGCGACAAAGACCATAACGGACAGCGAAGGCAATGTGATCATTTATGAAGGAATGCAGATAGATGACGCAGTGATCGATGAAGCCAAGAAAAAGGGCAGACTCGTGGAACTGGTGATGAACAACAGGGCGTGAGCGGACTGAAAAGTATAAAGTACTAAGTGCTTTATACTTTTTTGATAGATAACAAAAGAAAAACTTGCGGAGTTGTTACCTGTGAAGAAAACCGGTAGTAAAGTGCTGATTTTTTTGCTAATACTGGTACAAAGCTTGCTGGCAATGGCAGTTGGTGTTGCCGTCCTCTTCAGCGCCTCGGGCAGGGATGTACCCGTCAATGTATATGCAGGAGATCTGGACATAGGCGGCAAAGGCTACGAAGAGGCTGCCAGGGCCATAGAAGCGGATTATGAAGCCAGGTTCGCTACTCAGCATATCCGGTTGACGGCAGATGGCGATCAGATTTACGAGATACCCTTCACCAGCATAGATGCGACCGTTGACGGCATGGCGACGATCGAACCGCTCATGTCCATGGACGGGATCAAGGATATACCCCGCCTGATAAGGACCCATTTCGGGAACCACACCACCGTTCTGGCACCTGTTGTGAAATTTAATGAAAGCAAGCTCAGGATGAAACTGATAGAACTGTCCGAAAGCATCAGAAAGGAGCCGGTCAATGCCCGGATCTGCTATAAGGACGGACTCATCGAAAAAGAACCGGATGATCCCGGCGTGTCTCTCAATGTCAACAACGCAGCGGATCTCATCCGCAGGCAGCTTGCCACAGACCCTTTCGCCGTGATAGATCTCAGGGCGGGGAAGGCACTCGACACTGTTTATGCGGATGTTACGATGAAAGATTTCGATACGATACAGGTTGTGCTGGGAGAATTCTCAACGAGCATAAAGGATCCGGCCCTAAATGGCAGCATCGAGAGCGCAGTGGAGAGAATAAACGGGATCATGCTCGCTCCCCGGGGAGACGCAGCCGGCAGCAGCGAATTCTCGTTCGTGGAAACTATACTTTCCGGGAACCCGGGTGCAGTCTTTGATGAAGGCTACTGCCAGGTGGCGTCGACCATGTATGCCTCACTGCTCAGGGCAGGCATACCGGCAGAAAACATAACGAGACTGCCTCACAAACTGACAGTGGACTACATCGAACCCGGGCTGGATGCAATGGTTGCCGCCGATGCATACGATCTCAGGTTCCGGAACCCGTTCAGCAATACAGTGGCAATTTACGCGGTGAAACGGGGGACCGTCGTGACAGTGGCGATCGCCGGAAGCCGCGATGACAGGCCTGACAGGAGCGTGATCAGTACACAGATCGTGAACAAGTCGTCTCCGCCTGTATACTACGTGGAAAACAGGGACCTGGCGCCGGGTGAGCAGGTGGTCCTGGATCCCGGAAAAGAAGGGATCACGGTCAGGGTCTACAGGAATGATGATCTGATCAGTACGGATACATATGAAGCAGTATCTTCCATCATACAGATAGGCCCGCAGACAGAACCCGGAATCAAAAACAAGTGAGGAAAAGGAAACGGGTGCGAAAAAAGCTGGAAACAGTTTGAAACCAGGAAAACAAGAGGCAGGAAAACACAGGCCATTCAATTAAAAAGTGATGTGCTGCTGAGAGCACATCACTTTTTTGACGGGTTTCATACGACGGCATATCCTTTTAGGTATCACCGGAACTGTCAATAATACATCCTCAGGACCTCAAGCGCGTTGTTTTCTATTATTTTTTCGCCATGCTCGTTCAGGTAGCCTTCCATGAAGTTTATGTTCGGTACCTTGACGCCGTATTCGGAAAGCATCAGTTCGAACATCTTCATACCGTAAGAATGAAGGCCGCTTTTCGTAAGTATCAGGTAATAGGAATCCTTGCATCTGTATAGTGTGCTTTCACCGCTGTAATGCATTTCAAGCCTGCGCGCCAGTTCGCAGATATCATCCATGGACCTGAAGGCATATATAAGGAACGGAGATGAAATCCTCCTGCTTCTTTTCTTCACCCTCAGATCGCTTCTTCTCATCCTGTTCCTGATGTATTTGTGGATGGATTCGAACTCGCCATCATCGTCGATCCTGGTGATGTTTATTACAAAGCCCTCGTCCGAATCGGGCACAGGCTCTATTATCAACTGTGCGTCAGCCAAGCTGAAACCGAGCTGTTCCTCCGCCTGTTCCATAAGGTCCCAGAAAAATTCCTGGGCCGCCGGCGAATTGTAGTTCAGCGCATTGAGGTCCACGTTCCTCTCTTCGAGGTCGTTATATGTTATTGTCACCCTGATGATGTTATCTCCTATTCTTTCGATCTTCATGGCAACTCCGTTCTTATTGGCATATTTCCATAATGCCTGGATTGAATCTTTTATCCTAATTCCATTATACTTCTTTATCGATGAAAAGAGAAGCATGTAATTCCGCACCTGCTTCCCGAGAAGTCCGGAATGGCTTGTATCCGGCATTTCCGGGATTTCCTGTTCCCTGCGGGGAAACCGGAAATAACTATACAGGCTTGTGGCTGAGCCTGTTCGGTTTTCGGGCAGAACTCAAACGGGACGGCGGGTAATGTCCCTGCCGCCCCGTCAACCTGCGGTTTCCCGTTCAGTGCGCCTTGATCTCCGTCCAGATGCGGTTGTATACCTTGTTGATTTCATCGCCCGGATATTCGAATATCTCGCAGTTGGCAAGCTGTTCCGCTGTCGGATATGCGGTGGAATTGGTTATCTTGTCCGGGTCAAGCAGCTTCATCGTCTCGATATTGGGTGTGGCATACCCGATGTAATTCACGTTCTTCAGGGACATTTCGGGCTCGCACAGGAAATTGATGAACAACTCGGCTTCTTCCTTGTGCTTGCAGGTGTGAGGTATCACCATCGAGTCGAACCAGTAGTTGGATCCTTCCTTCGGGATCGCATAGGCAAGGTTTTCATTTTCATTCATGGCGATGAGGGCGTCGCCGGACCATACCACCGCCATTGCGGCGCTTTCTGCGATCATCATGTCCTTTGCCTCGTCGACGGCATATGCAAGCACGAGCGGTTTCTGTTCAATGAGCTTCTGCTTTGCTTCTTCGAGTTCCTCGATGCTCTTTGAATTCATGGAATAGCCGAGCATCTTCAGCGCAACACCAATGCTGTCCCTTTCGCTGTCGGACATGATTATCTGCTTTGCGTATTTTTCATCCCAAAGTATCTTCCAGCTGTCTACAGGTTCAGTCACCATCGTCTTGTTGTAAAGTATGCCGACCGTGCCCCACAGGTATGGAACGGAGTACTTGTTTTCCGGATCGTATGAAAGGTTCTTGAACTGGTCGCCTATATATTTATAATTGGGGATATTGTCCATGTTGATTTCTTTCAGCAGGCCTTCGTCCATCATCCTCTTTATCATGTAATCCGACGGTATGGCGATATCGTAATCGGAACCGCCGCTCTTTATCTTGACATACATGTCTTCGTTTGTCGTATAAGTTTCAAGATTGACCCTGATATGCGGATACTTTGCCTCAAATTCTTCTATCACAGATTCTTCGATGTAGTCCCCCCAGTTGAAGAAGTTGAGGACCACTTTCTCAGTCTTTTCGCCGCTGTCAGAGCCAGGCGAACCGCAAGCTGAAAGTGTAACTGCTACAGCAAGCAGCAACAATGTAAAAGCTGTGATTCTTTTCTTCATTTCCATTCCTCCTCCACTGTTGTAGTAGTTGAACACTCCGCCTTGGGGAATCAACCCTGCCCGGCAGTGTTTAAATATTTATCAAAGGGGCTTCGTTCCTGCCGTTCGTGGCGGACCGCTTGTTCACGATCAGCAGCAGGACGAGCACCACGATAAACATGAGTGCCGACAACGCATTGATCTTGGGACTGACGCCCAGTCTTGCCATCGAGTATATCGTGATCGACAGCGTGGAAACTCCCGAGCCTGTGGTGAAGAAGCTTATTATGAAATCATCCAGTGACAGCGTGAAGGCCAGCAGGAACCCTGTCACGACGCCCGGCATGATCTCGGGAAGGATCACCCTGAAAAAGGCGTACAGCGGTTTCGCCCCAAGGTCCAGCGCAGCCTCGTACATGTGTTTGTTGAGCTGTTTCAGCTTTGGAAGCACCGAAAGCACCACGTACGGTATGTTGAACGTTATGTGGGCAAGGAGCAGCGTGGTGAATCCCAGGTCCAGCTTAATGAAAACGAACAGTATCATAAGTGAAATACCTGTCACTATGTCCGGGTTGACTACCGGGAGGTAAGTCAGATTCATCACGAAGGACTTGAGCACCTTTTTCATGCTGTGTATCCCGACTGCCGCTGCCGTGCCGGCTACGGTCGCAACCAGCGCCGAAAGCAGGGCTATGATGATCGTGTTGTACAGCGACGACATGACCTGCCTGTCCTTGAAAAGCTGCCCGTACCACTTCAGCGTGAAGCCGCCCCAGTGGCCGCGCGACTTCGAATCGTTGAAGGAAAAGACGATCAGCGTCAGCACCGGCGCATAGAGAAAAACAAATATGATGATGAGATAAATCCTTTTCAGCGCCTTCAAAACAGCCCACCTCCTGCGCCTTCCTTGTCATATTTTGTCATGATGCCCATGCTCAGCAGTATCAGCACCATCATGATGATCGAAATGGCCGAACCGAAGTTCCAGTCATATACCCTCATGAACTGGTCTTCGATCAGGTTGCCTATGAGCATGTACTGGCTTCCGCCGAGCAGTTTCGAGATTATGAAGGTCGTGACTGCCGGCATGAATACCATCGTTATGCCTGAAACGACTCCTGGAAGGCTCAGTGGGAAAATGACCTTCCTGAACACCGTGATGCTGTCCGACCCAAGGTCTTCCGCAGCTTCGATCAGGCTCCTGTCGATCTTTCTGAGCACCGAGTAGATCGGGAGCACCATGAAGGGCAGGAAATTGTATACCATGCCAAGGATCACTGCAAAATCCGTATAAAGCAGGTGTACCTGGGGCAGACCAATCGCGCCCAGTATGGAGTTTATCACGCCTTTACGGTCCAGCAGCGTCATCCACGCGTATGTCCTCAGCAGGAAGTTCATCCACATCGGCACGACCAAAAGAAGCACCAGTATGCTTTTATCGCTCATATCCTTACCGGCGAGTATCATCGCCACGGGATATCCCACGATAAAGCAGACGACTGTGCTGATAAACGCTAGTACCACCGATCTCCACAAAACTTTGAGATACGTGGGCTCCAGGACCCTCCTGAAGTTTTCCAGAGTAAATACCACCGAGCCGTCTTCCGTTTTGGTGAAACTGTAATACAGTACCAGCAGCAGCGGTACGATAGTGAATATGATCATCCACAGTATATACGGATAAGAAACCCATGTCTTTTTCATACAGCCGACACCTTTTTCATTATTTGGATATCCTGAGGATGTATATACATCCCCACTTCAGTATTGACCGGAGCCATCCTGGTGCTGTGCACTATCCAGCTGTAGCCGTTGTGGTCGTCCACCTGCATTTCATAGTGGACGCCCTTGAATATTACCGATCTGACGATACCATGAAGCGGGCTCTCGTCTTTGGACACCAGCTTTATGTCTTCAGGACGGACGACCACGTCCACATTCTCGTTTATGCCGAAGCCTTTATCGACGCATTCGAACTCACAGCCTGCAAATTTCACCCTGTAGTCGCACAGCATGACACCGTCGATAATGTTGCTTTCGCCAATGAAGTCAGCGACAAACGCGTTTTTGGGCTCGTTGTATATATCTTCGGGAGTCCCTATCTGCTGTATCGTGCCACTCTGCATCACGACGATGGTGTCTGACATGGTCAGGGCTTCCTCCTGGTCATGCGTAACATATATGAACGTGATACCAAGCTGCTTCTGCATCCTTTTGAGTTCAAGCTGCATTTCCTTGCGCAGCTTTAGGTCCAGCGCGCCAAGAGGCTCGTCCAGCAAAAGCACCTCGGGTTCGTTGACCAGGGCGCGCGCTATGGCAACCCTCTGCTGCTGGCCGCCGCTCAGCGAGTCCACGGAGCGTTTTTCAAAGCCCTCAAGGTTGACCAGCTGAAGCATTTTGGATACTTTTTCGCGGATAAGGTTTTTGTCGAGTTTTTTGATCCTGAGCCCGAATGCGATGTTTTCAAACACATTCATATGGGGAAACAGGGCGTATTTCTGGAAAACGGTATTGACCTTTCTCTTGTACGGCGGGACATCCGTGATGTCGACACCTTCAAACAGGATCTTGCCCGAGGTGGGTTTCTCGAAACCGCCGATCAGGCGTAAGGTCGTAGTCTTTCCACATCCGCTGGGACCCAGGAACGTAATGAACTCATTCTGACGGATATAAAGGTTGATTCCTTTCAGGGCTTCCGTACCGTCATAGTCTTTTACCACGTCTACCAATTCGATTATGTGCTTTGACATAGCGCATACTCCTTATCCCAAATAGTCAGGTATGCCGGTGCTGTCATGGCAGTTCAGAAACTGGGCGGGGTGGATACCCACAATACCTTTGCCTCTGTTTTCCCGGCGTTTGATATATAATGGACGAAATTGGGCTTGTAATAGAAACTTTCGCCTTTTTTCGCCCTGTATTTCCTTCCTGCCAGATGAATGTAAACGCTTCCTGACAGTACATAGCCAAATTCCTCTCCCTCGTGCGGATCATCCACTTCCGAAGATCCTCCGGGGGCGAGTTCCAGCAGTATCGGCTCCATGTGGTTTTTCTGCGAATCAGGCACTATCCATCTGATCACATGCTTAAGGTCTGCATTCTCCTTGACGAAGGCGTCATCCTTGCTGAATACCACTTTTTCGTCGAAACTGTCGTTAAAAAAGTCCCTCAGATTTGTCCCGAGGCACTGCAGTATGTCGACCAGGGTCGCTATCGACGGGGATGTGAGATCCCTCTCGATCTGCGAAATAAAGCCTTTCGAAAGTTCGCTCCTGTCTGCAAGCTCCTCCTGCGTCAAGCCGTTTTTGATCCTCAGCATCTTGATTTTGTGGCCTATTTGCATACCATTATTTCCCTTTCGGTATCCGGCCGGCTGCCGGCTTTTTTTGATTTATATGTTATATCTAAACATTTTGTTTAGAATCACTAAACAAAAGCAAAAAGCAATTTATTATAATCACATAATGAATTTGATGTCAATAATATTTTTCAAAAAAATAATCAAAGATATAACGGGTGAACAGGCGTGATATGAAGATCCGGGCCTGCAGGCCTGCAGCCGACATCGCAGTTCCCGGCAGGTACGCTGAAAGTGCCTGCTGACCGGCAGGTAACAGGCGTTTGGGCGCAGATGGACAGACGGACATGCCGATTCGCCAGATTTTTCATTTATCAGAATGCTTTTGATGATGTTCGGTTAACAAACAGCATTGGGTTACCGGATATCGATATAAGACAACAGGAGAAAGCCAGCTGCAGTCCGAAGCATGCTTACGACCTCAGGATGTCGATAATGTTTACTGCTTTGTCCACGTAGACTCTTTGCCGCATGTTGAGCACCGGCGTGAGCAGTTTGAGAAGTTTGAGCACATCGTCCTGTCCCGGCGAGTTCCTGTGCATGTTCCCGACATGCCTTTTCAGTTCCCTGTAAGCGCTGCTGTAACGGATACCCTGTTCGAATGCGGTGCTGAAAGTTCCGTCTCTCGTCTGCGGGATGAACCTGGATATCGTCGTGAGGATCTCACGCATGAGGGAGAGCCTGTCGGGAAGGACAGTCTGCTCCGGACCGTCGTCGGCGTTCCTCTGGCTGTTGCTGTACAACTGTTTCACTTTCTGGATCGTAAGCAGCCCGTTAGTAATATCTTCCAAGCTAATGGAGTTTTTCATCGTATCACCGTTCTTTTCATGTTATGGCGTACATTTGAGCGGTGAAGCAAAATCGCCGCCTATGTTCATATTATGTAAAACCGGCGGCGATGTTCCATCAGCGGCTATTTTCAGGAATGGACCTATTTCCGGAATTAAGATATGTAATTAGGAATTCTCCGGGTGATGGTTTCCGGCAATGGATTCTGTGTCAGACTGGCTACAGCAGGACGCTGTGCCGGCTGTTTTTTTACAACGGAAAGTTTCTGTCAAGCTTCCTGTGGGTGAAAGACCTCCTCTTTTCAGCGTAGTCTGAGACTATCTGGCCGTTGCCCAGGAGCATGTATTTGTATATTACAAGGCCGTCCAGGCCGACAGGGCCCCTTGCGTGGAGTTTTCCGGTGCTGATGCCGACTTCCGCGCCCAGTCCGTAGCGGAACCCGTCGCTGAACCTGGTGGAACAGTTCCAGAAAACATTGCCGGAGTCGACCAGGGACATGAACTTCGCTGCATTTTCCCTGTCGCCGGTCACTATGGCGTCGGTATGTCCCGATCCATACGTGTTGATATGGTCTATGGCCTCGTCAAGGCTGCCGACGACCCTGACAGAGAGCTTGTAATCCAGGTATTCCGTCCGCCAGTCATCTTCCGTGGCGGGGCTCACGTCTATTATCGATGCTGTTTCACTGCAGCCGTATAATTCTACGTGCTTCTCATCTGCCTCTTTTTTCAGCATGGGGAGGAAGGTTTCAGCGATATCCCGGTGGACCAGCAGCGTCTCCATCGCATTGCAGACCGCCACATACTGGGTTTTTGAATCGATCGCTATGCGCAGCGCCATCTCAGGGTCTGCAGAAGAATCTATATAGCAGTGGCATATGCCGTCTGCATGGCCCATGACGGGGATGTTCGTATTGTCCATTATGTATCTTACGAATTCGTTTGAGCCCCTGGGGATTATCAGGTCGACGTATTTATCCTGCTTCAGGAGCTCGTTGATTTCGTACCGTGTTTCCAGCAGGCTGCACCACCCTTCGGGTATTCCTGCGGCTTCTGATGCAGAGATTATGATCCGGGCCAGTACCCTGTTCGTTTCAACGGCTTCGGAGCCGCCCTTCAGAAGCACACCGTTCCCGCTCTTGAGACAGAGAGTCGATATCTGGACAAGAGCATCGGGCCTCGATTCGAATATAACTCCGATCGCCCCGATGGGACAGGTCACCCTGTAAAGTTCAAGGCCATCGTCAAGTTCAGTTGCCTGAAGTGTTTTGCCCACCGGATCCTCAAGCCCGATGAGGCTGTTGATGCCCGATATTACGTCGGCGAGCTTCGATTCGTCGAATTTGAGCCTTTTCAGCAGCGGCATCGGCAGATTCTCAGCTTCGCTTCTCCTCAGGTCTTCCTGGTTTGCACTGAATATCTCTTCCTTATGGGCGGCCAGTTCCTGTGCTATTTTAGCAAGAGCGCTGTTCTTGACTTCAGTGGAGCATGCCGCCAGCTTGATAGCCGCTGATTTGACGTTACGGCAGGTTTCGGCGATACTCATTCAAAACACCCCGCATCGATGGTTTTTATCAGTATATCAGATGTGCTGTCCCGTATCAAGCCGGCCGATGCCCTTTCCTGTTGTCATAATAACTGCATGAGTTCATACAGCTTGTATGTTTATGGTATGTTATAGTATACTTGTATTGGTTAACCAACAATTTATTGCTGGCGGTGTGACTATGATACGGATGGTCATAGCAGACGATGAGCTTTTGATCAGGCAGGGCCTCCAGAGCATATCCTGGAGCGATTACGGGATAGAGCTCGCAGGGGCTGCCGCCAACGGGATCGAAGCGTTGGAAATGGTCAGATCTGTTATGCCTTCGATCCTGCTTACCGACATCAGGATGCCAGGAATGGACGGACTGAAACTGATCAGGGCTGCAAAGGAAATCGTGCCGGATATCAAGAGCATACTCCTGACCGGCTACCAGGATTTCAGCTATGCCCAGACCGCGATACATCTGAGGGCAATAGACTATATCCTCAAACCGTCGGACCCCAAAGAAATAATCGAAGTCGTCCTGAAAGCGAAAAAGCAGATCGAAAAGGAAGAGCAGGAAAAACTCGAGAGGGAAAATTTCCTGCGCCAGATAAGCTGCATGCAGGATATCGTCCGCAACGCGGTGATGGTCAGGAAGCTTGACGCTGCGCAGGATGACGGCCGTTGCGGCGGCGAAACCGAAACCGACGCCGATACGGACTGTTCTCCGTATCCTGTCAGGAATGCCGTCATCAGGCAGGTGCTCGATTACATATCAAAAAACTATATGAAGGATATAACACTGCTCAGTGTCGCACAGCATGTCTACATGAACCACATTTACCTGAGCAGGCTCATAAAAAAGGAAACAGGGGAGAATTTCCTTGAGAACTCACCCGCATCAGGCTGCAGAAGGCCTGCGAACTGTTGGGAGAACCTGACCTGAAAACATATGAGGTCGCCGAAATGGTAGGAATAAAGGATGCCGGCTATTTCAGCCAGGTCTTCAGGAAATATTTCGGGATGACCCCGTCGGAATACAGGGAAAATGTGATACAACCCAGACAGTCCGGCATGTAAGGGGCGGATCGCCATGATACGGTTCAGAGACGTGCCCATACGCAATAAGCTCATCATATCATTCCTGGCGCTGATAATCCTGCCTGCCATAACGATAGGCATTTTTTCATATTACACTTCACAGCGGCTCCTCAAGCAGAAAACCGAGCAGTACACCAGCGACATCCTCATGGAGACAGGCGAAATGTCGACGTCAAGCTAAGGGAAATAGAGAGGATCTCATTCCAGATAGTATCCAATATGACCATCCAGGACGCGTTGAAAAAGGCGAACATGGGGATAAAGGACGAATATGAGAAGATCCGTGTCGAAAGAGCGATAGACAGCCAGCTTAAAGGATTCGTTCCGCTGTATTTCGATATTGCCGCCGCACAGGTTGCATCGCTGTCAGGTACCGTCTATTATGTCAATCCCGGATCGGTTACGATAGAAATCAGCGAATGGGAAAAGCGGATCCTGGAAGCTAACAAGGGCAGCGCTGTATGGTTCGGGACAAATCCGTCGTCCCAGACCATAAGAGTGGGCAGGGCCATCAACAGCATCATCAACCAGGAACTTATCGGGTACGAGATAATACAGATAAGGGAAAGCTCGATCCACGACATCTACAGGAGGACTGACCTGTTCAAAAGCGGCGACATACTCATCACCGACCTTGAGGGGAGGATAATATCCCACAAGGACAAGAGCAAACTGGACATGTTCATCGGCGACGTTGCAGCCGGGCTGACGAAAGACAGCATATACAACAGTTTCACAACGGCTGAGATCGGCGGGACTTCCAATTATATCGCTTCGAGGAGCATAAACAACGGGAAGTGGAGGATGATAGCGATAATACCCACCGAGCAGTATGAAGGAGACATAATACTGCTGAGGTACTGGATACTGGGTATCTGTGGGGCCTGCTGCGTCATGTCGCTGCTCCTGTCGGTCAGGATAGCCGACAGCATATCGAGGCCCCTGAGGAACCTTTCGGAAATGATGAGCAAGGTAGGGAAAGGCAATTTCGACGTTTCAATCGAGCCGTATTCGAATGACGAGGTCGGCGTGCTTAGCGAGCACTTCAACAAGATGGTACTGCAGGTCCAGAAACTGATACAGGAAGTATACCAGGAACAGTATCTCAAGCAGAAAGCCGAACTCAAATCACTGCGTGCACAGATCAATCCCCATGGGCGTTTTCCTCATTGGGATCATGATACCGATCCATTCCACGCTGATCCCGCTGTTCATGGTGTTCAACAGGATAAAGCTGCTGAACAGCTATATTTCGCTCATACTGCCCTATATTGCCTTCGCTCTGCCAACCTCTATCTTCATACTCGGCGGTTTTATGGCAACTTTCCCGAAAGAGATAGAGGAAGCGGCAGTAATCGACGGCTGCAGCATGAAGGGCGTATTCTGGAGGATCATATTCCCGCTGTCGAAGTCTTCGATTGCGACCATCTCCATATTCAATTTCGTCAACGCATGGAATGAGCTGATGTTCGCGTTGATCTTCATGTCCGATGACAACAAGATGACGCTGCCCGTCAGCCTGACCAGGTTCAAGGGGCAGTATTCGACAAGTTGGACGATACAGCTTGCCGCTGTTGTGATAATGGTTCTTCCGAGCCTTATAACTTACTTTTTCCTGAACGACAAGATAATCAAGAGCCTTACCATAGGTGCTGTAAAAGGCTGACGAACAGGTTCCGGAACCAGGAATGCCCATGATTCCGGAACTGGTTCAGAAACCACGCATATTCATCCATGGGCAATAACACAGACAACACAGGCGGATTTCCTGGCAGATTTCCTGATACTAATAGATCGGGCGGTTTTTCTCATCCGGGATACCGCTTTTCCTGTAGAAGTATGAATTTACCACGT
>Ga0209608_1000873_pt1 | contig 27376 bp, 30 predicted proteins | sample AD_UKC130_MetaG_FD_184428 | JGI IMG/M metagenome (GOLD analysis project Ga0209608, IMG submission 184428) | Active sludge microbial communities of municipal wastewater-treating anaerobic digesters from Canada - AD_UKC130_MetaG (SPAdes) (version 2) | ecosystem: Engineered > Bioreactor > Anaerobic... | reverse complement strand
GACATATCTTCCCGGTGGTGCTCCCAAAAACCCGGCAGGTAAGAACTATGTGTATGCCCAGACCGGGACGCCTGCTGGTGCCAGTTTTCTTATCGGAGACCCCGATAATTATGGTACTGATGTTTATTATCAGGTTGGTCCGGCGGGAAGTATTCAAGAGGTAACCTTCTCAAGTTCCCTGCAGGGGCTTTGAGAAACTTTTAAAGGGAGAGAACGAAGATGAGGGGGCGTTGCTCCCTCTTTCCTGTAACCCCTGAACGTCTTTATCAGGAATTTATATTATTTAAGGGCAAGAATATCTGAATTCCCGATAAAAGATTTCGGGAATGACAAAAAAAGGGTCGTCATCCCTGAATGGCTCTATCAGGAATCTAAATTATTTAAGGACAAGAACATGGGTTCCCCACTAAATTTCGGGACAGACGGGACAGGCGATGAGAGGGTAAACTCCCTTATAACCGCCGGGAAAGATTAAAAGAAAACGAAAAATATAAAAAGCGAAGACTGACTGAGGGAGAGAAAGCCTCCCTCAGTGGGGGAACTTCTGTTACCCCCTGAGAAAATAAAACAACCTGCGATACAAAGAAATAAAGGAGGGGTGCTCTTTACAATCTAACCATGAGGGGAAATATTTCCCCTCATAACCCACAAAAACATAAAAAAGAACATAAAAGAACAAAAGACCGCTGAGGGAAGAAAAGCAGTGTTGTCTGCGACGTGAGCAAAAAAGACCGAAAAACGTAAAAAAGCAAAAACTACCAGGAAAAAAAGATCGTCTAAGGGGAAAACCACCCTCCCTAATATTTTTCCTTCCAGTTAGAGGGACTTCTTCTTTTCTTTCTCCCTCCCCTCGCAGGAGGGAGTGCCCGGGTTCCCTGCCAAATCATTGATTTGGTAGGGTGGATAAGGGAGGGGGATTGAGAGAAGAAAATTTTGAGTGAATTCACCCTCACCCTAACCCTCTCCCGTCAAGGGAGAGGGAAAATAAAAAAGGGCCAAGGGAGAGGGGGGAAATATTGAGTTTTCTCTCCCTCTTTTGGAGGAAGTTCTTCTTATTTCCTTCTCCCTCCCCTGGAGGGAGGGAGTTAGAGGGAGGGGGAGTTTTTGAGGGGAAAAGATAACCGGGGGGAGGAAGGGTTACGTTATAATATGGGGAAAAGGAGAAGGGAAACAGCTCTTGCTCGTGGACTTCGCAAGCGACAAACAGATGCTGAAAGAGTTCTCTGGAATAAACTGAGGAACAAGCAAATAGAAGGAGTAAAGTTTCGCAGACAGCAGCCCATAGGTTCATATATTGTTGATTTTGTAAGTTTAGAGATAAAATTGATAATTGAAATTGATGGCGGTCAGCATAACGGGAGAAGAGTTAGAGAAAAAGATGAGGAAAGAGAAAAATGGTTGAAGGGAAAAGGCTATCAGATATTGAGATTCTGGAATAACGATGTTTTGACAAATATAGAAGGTGTTCTGGAAAAGATAAAAGAAAATCTGGAGGAGGAAAAGACACCCTCACCCTAACCCTCTCCCGTCAAGGGAGAGGGAAAATAAAAAAGGGCCAAGGGAGAGGGGGGGAAATATTGAGTTTTCTCTCCCTCTTTTGGAGGAAGTTCTTCTTATTTCCTTCTCCCTCCCCTGGAGGGAGGGAGTGCCCGGGTTCCCTGCCAAATCATTGATTTGGTAGGGTGGGTAAGGGAGGGGGAGTTTTTGAGGGAAAGAAGTTTTTGAGGAAAAAGACACCCTCACCCTAACCCTCTCCCGTCGAGGGAGAGGGAAGGAATAAAGAGGTCTTATAGTATTATTTTGTCATTCCCGAAATTTAGCGGGGAATCCAGGGGTTTTTATCTCTGGTCTTTACGTTTCTACTTTTGGAGTAGTATGGTGATTTATCTCGTGGTATTATTTTTGAGTGGAGGCATAAAACATGGAAAGCCAAAATCGGCTGGAAGAACTCGTTCGAAATTTGCCGGAGGACCTTAGAGCAGAAGTCTATGATTTTGTATGTTTTCTTCTCCAGAGAGAGCTCCGGGAAGAGAATAGAGAGTGGAATCAGTTTTCCTTGTGTCAGGCATTACGAGGGCTTGAAGAGGAAGAACTTTACACCGAAGCCGACCTCAAGGTACGCTGGTAATGAAACCTGGGAAAGTAGCGTTACTTCGCTTTCCTCATGCAAATCTGGTAACGGGCAAGCTTCGGCCGGTTCTACTTATTGCTCGAGTGCCTGGTCCTTATTATGACTGGCTTGTGGCAATGATATCAACTAATCTGGAGCAAGCCCTTCCGGGGTTTGATGAAGTAATAACCAGACAGGACTATGACTTTATAGCCTCTGGCCTCAAGGAAGAGAGCGCGATCAGGATTGGACGTCTGGCAGTAGCAGAGGCTGGTCTCCTTCTGGGTGAAATTGGAGAAATATCCAGCGAGAGGCTGAATCGCATTCAGAAGCGCATTGCTGACTGGATAATGGGGGTACAGGAATTCAGGAGTGAGGTAAATAGGTAAACTGGAGGAAAGTGACTCTACGTGTCTCTTCCTCTGGAAGGAGAGGTTTCTTCTTCCTCGGGGGAAGGGAATTTCCTCTCTTTCTTTCTCCCTCGCGGGAGGGAGTGCCCGGGTTCCCTGCCAAATTAATGATTTGGTAGGGTGGATAAGGGAGGGGGAAAGAAGGGAAGAAGTTAAGGAGAGGGATTCCCCCTCCGTCATTCCCGAAATTTAGCGGGGAATCCAGGGGTTTTGCCCTTAGATACTTTAGACCCCGGCTTGAAGATTACCGGGGTGACAGACAAGAGGGTAATAGAGTCATTCAGGAATGACGACCCTTTTTTTGTCATTCCCGAAATCTTTAATCGGGAATCCAGGGGTTTTACCCTTAGATACTTTAGATTCCTGATAGAACCATTCAGGAATGACAGACAAGGGGGTAATAGAACCATTCAAGAGTGACGGGAAAGATAAAAGACACCCTCACCCTAACCTAAACTCTCGCTCATTTATTTTTTTCTCCCTCCCTGGAGGGAGGGAGTTAGAGGGAGGGGGAGTTTTTGAGGGAAAGAAAATTTTGAGTGAATTCACCCTCACCCTAACCCTCTCCCGTCAAGGGAGAGGGAAAAAACAAGAATTAAGGGAGAGGGAAGGAATAGAGAGAAATTAAGGGAGAGGGGAGAATATGGAGAGATCGAGGGAGAGGGGAAAGAAAAAGATGAGTCAATTGAGGAGGGGAAAAGGAAATTGAGGAGAAGGGAAAAAGGAAATCAAAGAAGTGAGCAACAGGAGGGTAAATATTTATGACGGGGAGCTGGCTTCTGGCTATTGCTTTTCTGGCTATTCTCTTTCTTATCTCCTGGGTAGATATACGGGAGAGGAGAATCCCCGACGGGCTGGTTTTTTTAATTATAGTCCTCGGCATTATATCTTTGTTTTATGACTCCGGCCAGTCCATTTTTTCGGCTCTGCTGGGAGGGGTTATTTATTTCTCCATCCTTTTCCTTATTCATCTTGCCTCCCCGGAAGGAATGGGCTGGGGAGACGTAAAGCTCGCCGGAGCTCTGGGGTTTTTCTTAGGGTGGCAGGAGGCACTTCTTGCTTTTTTGCTCTCTTTTACAGGAGCAGCAATAATAGGTATAATTTTAATAGCTCTCAAGATAAAAGGGAGACGTGATCCTATCCCTTTTGCTCCTTTTATGGCTGGGGGAGCGATAATTTCTTTTTTCTGGGGAGGGGGAATAATAGATTGGTATCTGCATTTATTTTATTGAGGGGTCGTCAAAATGAGAATTAAAATGGGGAAATCTTCTTCCGGGTTTACGATTATTGAGATTATATTCCTGGTGGCTGTTGCCGGGCTGGTGCTTGGTGCTATCGGTTCTCTTTTATATTACACAATCAGAGCAGAAGAAAACAATGAAAACGTGCTCATGGCTGCCAGCTTAGCCCAAGATGTGATGGAGCGATTGAGAAGTGTACCTTATTCTGCATTAAAAGAAAAAGAAGAAGAAGAAAAGATACTACTACCAAAGGAGATAGGGATAGGAGAAGATAAAGGACTTTCTTTGGTTGATTTTTATAAGCATTATGAGCGTTATGTTTCTTCTCTTTCACCTCCCCCTCCCTCTTCCTCTCTTGATAATCTTCCTCAGGTTAGAGATTTGTCTAAAATAAAAAAACTATCAGAGGATGAGAAGGGGATGGAAGTACTGGTGGAGATTAAGTGGGAGGAGACCAAGTGGAAAGGGGAAGATGTTAGTAACGAGCGAAGTTATAAAGTAGCTACTTATTTTTTAGAAGGAGGGCTGAATGATTACCTTTCTCCAACGCCAGCACCAACCTCATCTCCAACACCGTAATAGTGCTTCTTATAGAGAGCGGGGGATGACTTTAATTGAAGTGGTAGTAGCGATAGCCATTATGGGGGTTATTGCCGGGGCGGTGTATGGGTTTCTGATTTTTGCTAATCGAGAGACTCGCGCTGCAGGTACTAAAGAAGAAGTGGTAGAAAAGGTCAATCTCTTTTTCCTGCGCGTGAGTCAGGATATCAGGAATGCTAGTGAGATTTCCACTCCACCTTCTCCTTCTCCTTCTCCTTCTCCTAAGCTTGAGCTTAACATACCGGATAAGGACAATGAGGATGATATAATTATAATTACCTATGAATGGGATAGCCCTTCGCATTGTATAAGAAGAAAGGTAGAAGAAGAGGTAGAAGAAAACTTAATGTTGCTGGCTGAAACAATAGTGCTGGAGAGTGAAAACATCACCAATGTTGAATTTAATAAGGTTGATGATAATAAGATAAATATAGTGGTAGAAGCAGAAATAGTAGTGGCAGGGCGAGAGCAGGAGCAGGAGCAGGGGCAGGGTAAGCCCTTTTTTTCTACCATGGTTACCTGTCGTAACTGTCTGGAAGTTGAATGAGGAGGGAAAGACAGTGAGAAAGTCCACTGAAAAAGGTTCGGTTTTAATAAGCGTTTTGATTCTGGTGATAGTGGTGGTGCTGATTATGGGTGCAGTAGCCGGCTTTATAAACCGTGGCATTCAGAGAACCAGAGCTACCTCTGCGAGACTCCAGGCTTTATACTTAGCTGAGGCAGGAGTGGATAAAGCCATCGAGCAGTTAAAAGAGGATTGGAATATTACTGTTCCTACCCCCTGGCCCAGTTCTCCACCCACCCCTACGCCCAGTTATTCACCTTTTCCTACATCTCCTTTGAGCGATGATAAAGTCGGGGAATACGGCTTTATAATTCCTCCAGATGAAGGTTCTGGTGAGCGGAAAATCGAAGGTTATGGTAAAGTTGAAGTTGCAGGGAGAGAGATAGAAGAAAAAGTTGAAGTCGTTGTGAAACTGGATAAGTTGACTTTCAATTATGCTTTATTTGCTGGTAATAGTATTAATCTAGGAAGTTCTCCCAAGATTAAGGGTGATGTGGCGACAAATGCTGGTGGACCGGGGAGTGTTAACTTATCCTGGGGGGCGCAGATTGAGGGGGATTTGTATGTTGGTCCAGGAACAGGCCCTCTTGGTCCAGGGGTGGACTCGGATTACGTAGTTACGATTCCAGAGTATTCTACAGAAAATCATATTAAAGATGGAGATGTCAAGAGGCTTAAAAAGGAGATAGTATATCCTCCACCAGAGTTTCCGGATTATCCGACCGGTTTACCCAACCGGGGTGAGTTCGCTCTTGATAATGGCGTTACTGCTACGATCAGTGCAGATGGTTATTATAAAAAAATTGATATTACTGGTGGCAGCAAATTATACATCGACACAGGAAGTGACCCGAATGATGAGCGGATAATTTTGGTTGATGAATCTTTTAGCCTATCGAATAATGGGGAAGTTATTCTTAATGGTTCTGGTAAATTAAAACTTTATGTTAAAAAAACTTTTCAGGCGGGAGGTGGCGCTACCTTCAACTATGTAGGAGGGAAGGGCGACCCCAGCCGGGTCACGATTTATTATGGAGGGACAGGGGATTTTAATTTATTGAATAAAGCTAAAATTAATGGGACAGTGGTGGTAAACAATGCAAATGTCAACATAGATGGTAGTGCTGTTCTCAAGGGAAATCTTATTGCTGTAGGAGATGAGGATGATGAGGATACAATCAAGGAAATAACCATGAAGGGCGATCCTGAGAGTGCCGAGGTGTGTGGAGTGGTTTATGCTCCGAATTACAAGGTAACTCTTTCTAATAGTGGGAATGTGGAGGGAGCAGTTGTATGTAAGGAATTTTCATCTTCTGAAGTCTCTGGAATAGATGAAATTGTACTTAAGTATGATACATCAGTGATAGAAGCTACACCTTTTCCAGCTGATGTGCTTCCTTCTGGAGGTAGCGGAGGTATTTCTATCACCAGGTGGGAGTCAAAAATGCCTCAGTGAGGAGGGTTATTCAAAAGGTTTTTACTTAGGGGGGCTTTGCCCCTGAGCGGCTTTTGTGTTTTTATGTTTGTCGTTTTCTTTTAGTCTTTTCAGGGGGTAACAGGGGATTAGTTTCTCCTTATAGTTCTCTCGTCATTCCCGAGATTAGTAATCGGGAATCCAGGGGGTTTACCCTTAGATGCTTTAGACCCCTGATAGAACCATTCAGGGGCAGGCTAAAAACGGCTTGAAGATTGCCGGGGTGACGGAAAAGGGGATGATAGAACCATTCAAGAGTGACGGGAAAGATAAAAGACACCCTCACCCTAACCCTCTCCCGTCAAGGGAGAGGGAAAATAAAAGAGAATCAAGAGAGAGGGGAAAAGAAAATGTAGAGCTTTCTTCGGAAGGGTGAGGAAAAGAAGATGTAAAATCTCCCATCAAGGGGAGGGAAAAGTAGATGAGTCGAAGGGAGAGGGAAGGAATATGGAGAGGTCTCCCGTCAAGGGAGAGGGAAGGAAAAAATCCAAGGGAGAAAAAGCCTCTCTCAGTGAGTTTTTTATCTTTTTACGTTTTTTATCTTTTTTTGCTTTTACGCTGTAGGCTGCCTGTCTTTTCGGGGGATTATAAGGGAGCAACGCCCCCTTATAGTTCGGATTTAAAAAAGTTAGTGTATTTGAGTCAGGAGTAGTTTGTGGTAAAATAACGCTTAAGCGTTTTTTTGAGGAGACTGTTATGCTGGGTGTTGACTTAGGTGCTTATTCCGTTAAGTTTTGTCTGACCAGGAAAAAAGGAGAGAATTTTGAGCCGGTCTTTTTAGGAGAAAAACTCCTTGCTCCTCAATCTTTAGCAGGAGGAGAGATCAGAGATAGAGATATCCTGGCGGACAGCTTGCGGCAATTCTGGCAGAAAAATCGTCTTCCCCGGGAAGTGGTAGTTTCTTTCTATCACCCCCGGATGGTGGTGCAGAATATATCTCTTCCTGATATGCCCGATGAGGAGGTAGAAAGTGCTCTGCGGTGGGAGGCAAGCTCCATAATCACCGGAGAGGATAACTTTCAAATTGGCTGGCAAACTCTGGAAAAAAAAGAGGGGCAACAAAAAATTCTCTTTGCTGCTTCTCCTTCTTTGATAGTGGAAGATTATCTCGATGTTTTTCGCCGTGCTCGTTTTGAGGTAGAAGCGTTTGAGCCTCAAACATTGAGCCTGTTACGGGGTTTTTTGAGCCTCTATCCCGATTTAGTGAATTCCTCCTTCTCAGTGGTAGACCTTGGTTTTACCAAAGGTACTATTCTGTACTTTTCTGCCGGGAAGCTGGCTTTCTCCCGGTATTTTAACTGGGGCCTGAGTAAAGCGTGGGATTATTTAGGAGAAAATTTTGAACTTTTGCCGACAGAAATAATGGAGCTTTTTGACCGGAGTACCAGAGAGGAAGATATTCCTTACCAGATGCAAGAAGCACTTTCTGATGTGAGTAAAGACCTGATAACTGAACTCAGGAGGTCTCTCTCCTTTTTACAATCTGAGTTTGGCTCAGACTCCAATCAAAAGCTTTTTTTGAGTGGAGGAGGAGCACGGATTCATTTTCTCCGACAAATTTTAAATGAAAGTTTGCCGGTAAGTGCAGGAAACATTCCGCCTCTTGTGGTGAAAAAAGAAGAATTTCCGGCGGAAATTTATCTCAGCGCTCTGGGGGCATCGCTATGGAGTTGAAATCAGTTTATCCGGTTAAAATTAACCTTTTACCCCGGCAGTATATAATCAAAAGGACTCCTAACTGGGCACGGTTATTTTTCATAGTGGTTCTCATTTTTTTCTCCTTTCTCACCTTTTTCTTTTACATTAACCTTGACATTAAAACTTCATCTTTAGAAAGTGATATAGAATCTCTCGAAATGAAATTGGCCAACCTGAAGGAGAGAGAAAGGAGAATGGAGGAGGTACAGGCTCAGATAAATGTGGTAGAACAGAGGGTGAGCACTCTCAAATATTTGATTCAGAGTGAGCCCGATTGGCTGAAAATTATGTACACTCTGGGGGGATATATGCCCCCAGACCTCCACTGGGATAAAGCCCGTTTTGACCCCTCTTCTTTTAACTGCGAGGGACAGGCTTGCAGCATCTTTAGCCTGGCCCAGTTTATATACTCCATTGACCAGCACAGGGAGCTTTTCCCTCAGGTTGATTTTAACTCTTTAAATCTTGAAGAAGAAGGAATTTACCATTTTGAGCTATCAGGGAGGTTTAAAACTCCATGAGTCTGGAAAAAAATTGGCCAATTTTTCTTCTGGTCTGGGCAGGAATATTAATAGGGTTTTTTTACCTGGTTCTGATTCCCGGGGGGGAGAAGCTGGAAAGTTTAAGGGAGGAGAAAAGAAACCTGGAAATTCAGGTGGCTACTCTGGAGAGAAAAGTGAGAAATCTGGAAGAGCTGGAAGAGAGATTGGCTGAGCTCCGCGCCGCTGCTTCACTTCTTGAGGAACGGCTACCAGAAGAAGAGGAGGTTTCCAATCTCCTTTTAGTGATTGAAGATTCTGCCCTGCGCTCCGGGGTGGAGGTCCAGTCCTTGAGATCTCAACCTCTGGAGGCGCAGAAAGATTCTGACGAGCCTCAACCCGATTACCTCGAGGCACCATTTGAGGGTAAACTTATGAGTGATTATCATGGATTTTTGCTTTTTCTCAATTATCTCCGCCAGTCTCCTCGCTTGATTCAGGTAAAGAATTTTGATCTGGAAGAAGATGAAAATGGCAATTTATTGATTGCCATGAAACTTTCTACTTATGTATTTTCTCAAGGAGAGGTAAAGTGAGAAGCCGAGATTTCTACTGGATGCTGATTTTGATAGCGAGTCTGGGATTTCTGTCCTTTTTAGGCTTTAATTTCTGGAAAACGTTAAACTCTCGGGAAGAAAATGCCCTTTTTGCTTTAACTCCTGTTTCTTCTCCGGTTATTTCCTCTTCAAGTTTAGAAGAAGTCAAGGAGGAAGAGCTTTTTCTTGTAAGCTATCCCGAGGAAGAGTTGACTGACTTTCGTGATTTATTCCACTCGGCGGTTCCTGCTACCCAGGAGGTAGAAAAAGAGGTAGTGGCAGTTTTACCCGAAAAATCTGGAGAGGAAGTGGTTTATCTCCCTTCTCAAGAGATTGCTTCGCCTCAAGAAGAAGCAGAAGAGGAGTCCCTTCCACCCGTTCATTTGCAAGGGGTGGTAGTTTCTGGTTCCCGGCAGGCAGTTATAGTGGAAGTGGAAGGAAAAATTCAGATTTTGACCAATGAAAAAAACTTGTCATCGGATGTAAAATTGGTTAAAGTGGAAGACAAGGAGGTAATATTAAACTATGAGGGGAGGGAAATCACATTAACTCTCGAAAAGTAACCCGGACGGCAATTGTAGTTTTGTTTTTTCTGATCTTTTTCTCGGGGGGTGCTTTAGCTCAAGAACTTCGGGATTTGTTCTGGAGAGCAGATGGAAGGACTGTCAAGCTCACTTTTAAATTTACCGAAGGCACGAGCTGGATAGAATCTTCTCCTGACCCCTATCATATCGTGGTGGATGTTGAAGGAGCAACCAATGGCCTCGGCTATAATCAAAGACCTATGGGGATTGGACCTCTCCGAAATATTATGTTTGTAGAAAAAGATGGTGTTCTCCGCCTGTGGGTGGAGCTCCGGGAAAAAGTGGACTATGAAATATATGATGAAGCTGGTGGTCGTCTTATCAGTATGGTTTTTCATATGCCTCCTGGAAGAGGAGAAGAGAGACTTTTTTCCTTTGACTTCAGGGATGCCGAAGTAAGAGACGTCCTTCTTGCTCTGGCTCAGGCAGCAGGGGTGAATATAGTGGTGGACGACTCAGTTACCGGGACGATAAGTGTTTCTTTTGAAAATCTCACCTTTGACCAGGCTCTGGGATACATTATGACTATGAAAGGGCTGGGTCAGATAAAACTGGGTAATAACATTGTGGTGGCTGACCGCAATATATTAGAGGAGAATTTTGGTCTTCTGGAGACCCGTCGCTTTGAGCTCAAATACATTGACCCGGAGAAGGCTAAAGAAGCTCTGAGTTTGGTGATGTCGGAGTCAGGCCGTATAATAACTGATAAATCTTCCCGGGCAGTAATAGTAAAAGGAAGGGCAGAGGAGCTAAATCAGGCAGAAGAAATGCTGAAAGAGATAGACCGTCCTCTGGAAGTCAAAACTTTTTATCTCTCTAATAATCTTTATCGGGAAGAGGGAGACCTGGAGAAGATCAAAAATCTTCTTAAAGTCGTCATTCCTGATGAAGATAGAGTGGGTTTTGACGCGGGACAGAAAGCGATAGTGGTGAAGGGGACTCCGGAAGAAATAGAAGCTGCTTCACAGCTTCTTAAGAACTTAGACCGCAAGCGGCCGCAGATTATGGTGGATGTGAAGCTGGTGGAAATCGACCGGCAAAAAGTAAAGGATTTAGGATTTAGCTGGGAAGTGGGAGGAGCAACAGGGGCGATTACCTTCGGGGAGCTATCTCTGGGGGGCTCTATGGAGCGCCAGGACCTGGTGGAGGTAACTCTGAATGCCCTGACCAGAGAAAATAAGGCACATATTGTAGGTAATCCTCGAATTTTAACTCTGAGTGGAGAGAAAGCCACTATCACCGTGGGTGACAAGGTTCCTTACCGTAATATCCAGGGTATAGATGAGAAAGGCAATGTAATCCCTGGAGGAGTAGAGTTTCTGGAGGTGGGAGTGAAACTGGAGGTTACCCCGGTTTTAACTGAAGACCAGATGATATTAGTTGAGGTTAAACCGGAAGTGAGTTCCTCCTCAGAAAGGGAATATTTACTTGCTGGACAAGCTTATACCGACCCTCAGGTCAAGACCCGCTCGGCAGAAACCACTGCCCGGCTTAGAAGTGGAGAAACCCTGGTAATTGGAGGATTGATAAGGAGCGAGGATATCGAAAGGATCACTCGCATTCCTGTCCTGGGTGAAATTCCTGTCATCGGGGAGTTATTCGTTTTGCGTAATAAAACTCACGAGGAGACAGAGCTCATAATTTTCATCACTCCTCATCTCATTGAAACGGTGGATGATGGCTTGAAAGCTTTTGAAGTTCGGCCTGAAGTAGAGGTGGTTGAAACTCGCGAATTGGAAATGGTTGAAGCTCCCCCTCCTGTTATCGAACTTCCAACTCCTGTACCAGTAGAACCACCAGTTCCTGTACCGGTGACTTATACCTTAATTTTAGATGGTGAAGGTTTGAGCTCAACTCCCGAAGCTAAAGAAATTGCTGCTAATACTCCGGTGACCATAACCGTTACTCCTCCGGAGGGTAAACAGTTAGTCGCCCTTGTGGTGAATAATGAGGACAGGACAGGTGAATTAGTAGAAAATAAATATACCTTTACCATTACTACTGATACAAGAGTTATAGCAATTTATGAAGATATTCCAGACCCCGAGGCAATAGCCATAGATGAACTTAAAGACAGGACAACCCTGGATGTTATGATAGCTGATGGTGTGATAATGGTCACAATTGAATATCCCGATTCCATTGACTCAATTCTAAATGACTGGATGGTGGATACAAAACTCACACTGGGGAATGCATTGCCAAAAGGGACAACAGTGGATGTCAAATATAACGGCACATCTATGGCCTCAGGAGTGAGAGTGAGTGGAACGCAGATATACCTGAGTGAATTGCTGCCAAAAGGCAAACGTTACCCAATCACCGCTTGTGAAGGTGAAACAGATATGTGGGAAATAACCGTACATCCGAGTAAGGCAGTTGATACCGCTGTGACGGTTGAGGCTGTCATATCAAAGGATGACTTTGCTCATGAGAAAGTGATTGCCTGGGGTAGAGGCAACTTAAAGATTCCTATGTAATAATTCCTATATAATAGGAACGTTTCCCTTTTAGTCACCCCACCAATTGAATTACATGGTGGGGTGATTTTTTATTATCTCTAAGTTTTTCCTCACTTTTAGGCCCTTTTCTAATCAGGGGCAGGTGTCTTTCAGTCATGTTTATAGTATTCTGCAAAGCCTGTTAAATTGTTTTCCTTTCTCCTCCCGGAGGGAATTCCTCTTTTTCTCTCCTCTTTGTGAGGGGCTTTTACTCTTTTTTCTTCTCTCGTGGGAAGGTTTCCCTTGGGTTTCTTTTCTCTATTGTTCTTTTCTGCCACGCCCGAAATCTTTTATCGGGAATCCACCTCCCCCAGTCGTCATTCCCGAAATCTTTAATCGGGAATCCACCTCCTCCAGTCGTCATTCCCGAGATCCTTAATCGGGAATCTATGCTTTTATAAACACCTTTAGACCCCGGCTTAAAGATTGCCGGGGTGACGCTCCTCATCCGTCATTCCCGAGATCTTTTATCGGGAATCCACGTTTTTACTTTTTCTTTCTGGAACTGTATGAATGTCCCCTCCCAATGTTTAGATTCCTGATAGAACCACTCAGGAATGACAGACAAGGGGATATGGAGAGGCATCTTGGGGTGACAAGGAAATTCACCCTCGTCTTGACCTAAACGCTCGTTCATTTATTTTTTCCTCCCTCCCCTCGCGGGAGGGAGTGCTCGGGTTCCCTGCCAAATCATTGATTTGGTAGGGTGGATAAGGGAGGGGGATTGAGAGAAGAAAATTTTATGAGGAAACTCACCCTCACCCTAACCCTCTCCCGTTGTTCATTTATTTCCTTCTCCCTCCCCTGGAGGGAGGGAGTTAGAGGGAGGGGGATTGAGAGAAGAAAATTTTGTGAGGAAACTCACCCTCACCCTAACCCTCTTCCCGGAAGGGTGAGGGAAAGAAAAGAAGAGAAGAGCCGAGAGCTTCCCTTTTGTCATTCCCGAAATCTTTTATCGGGAATCCAGAGGTTTTTGCTCTTTAATAATTTAGACCCCGGCTTGAAGATTGCCGGGGTGACGAAGAATGGTGGGAATCCAGAGGTTTTTCAATACCGTGGACCCCTGATAAAACCATTCAGGGGTGACGGCAAAAAACACCCTCACCCTAACCCTCTTCCCGGAAGGGTGAGGGAAAAGAATACAGGAGTCTCCCGTCAAGGGCTTCCCTTTTGTCATTCCCGAAATCTTTAATCGGGAATCCACCCCTTTCCGTCATTCCCGAAATTTTTAATCGGGAATCCACCTCCCCCTCCGTCATTCCCGAAATCCTTAATCGGGAATCCAGAGGTTTTTCAATACCATGGACCCCTGATAAAACCATTCAGGGGCAGGCTAAAAACGGCTTAAAGATTGCCGGGGTGACGAAGAATGGTGGAAATCCAGAGGTTTTTGCCCTTAAATAATTTAGGCCCCGGCTTGAAGATTGCCGGAGTGATAAACAAGAAGGGAGCAATAGGGAGCTATAGTTCGGAACACCCTTGTAACTCGATAATACCTGGAATATTTATAAATGGGTAGTGTTTTAAATAAAAAAGGAGGCAGTTTTCTAAAAGGAGGGAAAGGATAACCTCTCAATTCAAGCATGGAGTCGAGACCCTCATTGGCCTGATAAGTTTTGCCCTTTAACGCAGAAGGTATAATCGTTTCTATTTGTTTCAGGGAAAGTTCATCTTGCAAGAAGGAGGGAAAGTAGAATGCCCAGAGTTACTTTTAAACTTGATTATCCGCAGGCTCAGAGTGTTTTTGTGACAGGGAGCTTTAACGATTGGGACACCCAGGCATACCCTATGCGCAAGACCCAGAAAGGACACTGGAGTTGCACCCTCACGCTCCCCTATGGGCGATATGAATACCGCTATATTGTGGACGGAGAATGGTATACTGACCCATCTACTCCTCGCGTTCCTAATGAATATGGTTCGGAAAATTCGGTGATTGAAGTCAAAAGGAGGGAAGCTAAAACTTAAAAAAGGGCCAGGTAGAATTGAAGACCCGGGATTACGAGGCCATTGATGCTATGAGGACATAATAATATTACAGGAGGGATTGGAATGTGCAAAGTGATTTTTGAAGTTTATGCCCCACGGGCAGAATCGGTTTATTTGGTGGGGGATTTTAACGATTGGGATATAAGGGCTTGTCCCATGGAAAAGGAAAACGGTGTCTGGGTCATCAGTCTTGATCTTCCTGCTGGAAAATATGAGTACCGATATTTGATCGACGGAGGATGGTATAATGACCCTCAAAAAAGCCAGATTCTCACCGGCTGGGGAGAAAACTCTGTATTAGAGGTTGAGCAAGACTGTTCATTGATCCGTGCTTGATTATTTTACCAGTATTCATTAATTATAGAATTTTTTAATCCTTTTAGTCCTCTCCTTGTACTATAAAGAGGTCCTATAGTATTATTTTGTCATGCCCGAAATCCTTAATCGGGAATCCACCCCCTCCGTCATTCCCGAGATCTTTTATCGGGAATCTATGCTTTTATAAACACCTTTAGACCCCTGATAGAAACATTCAGGGGTGACGGCAAAAAACACCCTCACCCTGACCCTCTCCCGTCAAGGGCTTCCCATTCGTCATTCCCGAGATTAGTAATCGGGAATCCACCCCCCCCATTCGTCATTCCCGAAATCACCCCCCTTTCCGTCATTCCCGAAATCTTTTATCGGGAATCCACCTCCCCCAGTCGTCATTCCCGAGATTAGTAATCGGGAATCCACGTTTTTGCTTTTTCTTTTTGTCCTTTCATTGGGAATCATAGAGTTTCTCCCTCACGGCTCTGGATTTCTGATAGAGACACTCAGGAATGACGACCCCTTTTTTCCCGTCATTCCCGAGATCTTTAATCGGGAATCCACCCCCTCCGTCATTCCCGAAATCTTTTATCGGGAATCCACTGAGGGATGCTTTCCTCGGTATTATTATCCTGCTTTTTAGTTTTTGGTTTAGGCCGTTAGACTCTCGCAGCTATTTTGCAGTGATATCATGAAATAGCTGTGCCCGAGGATCACTATCTCAAAAATAGCGTTCTATTAATCTTTGCATAAAAGGCTGAAAATCATCAAGGTGGTTCTGGATGATGTCATATATTTCTTGCTTATCAACATTATCATAGAGATGAACCACTCTGTTGCGAAAACGGACCATTGACTGGTATGTTTCTTTCATCTCCCGGGGTATCAGGTCATGCTGGCTGGCAAGCGCTACAAGCTCACCATAGCTTTTGGGCAATCCCCATCCTTCTCGGGCTATAATGTGAGCACAGATATCTAACATTGCTTCAATGATTATCTGAAGCATCCGGGTAGCGGCATATTCATTAATTACCTCCCGGGAGAATTCCTCAAGAGTCATCTCCTGAAAATAACGAAGGTGGGCAATGTTCTCTCGCATAAATTGAAGTTTTTGACGGAGTTTGTTCTTATCAATCGCCAACGAACTCCTCCCGCAAACCATAATCAAAATCCTGGTGGATATTTGCCTCATCTACTGCCCAGTCTCCATAAAACTTGATGGTCCTCTCTACGAAATCAGCAAGTAGCTCCCCATTGCGACAGAACAAAAGCTTTCCTTCCTGGAGCACTTTTATAGTCAATGTCAGAGGGGTGGTGCGGAGGTTCAAAAGACTTACATCTTCGCTTCCTACAATACGAGAACACTCTGATAGAATCTCTGCCTCTTTTTCCCGGGAAAGAACAATCTCGGGGAGAGGAAGAAGGGCAAAATCAAGGTCTGAGAGGGAAGTATAAAATGGAGTAAGGTAGGAACCAAAGAGATAGAAAGCAAGAATGTCTCCATAGCTCTCCACCAAAGAAACTATTTCCTCTTCCTTAGCGGGTGAAAAATCAACAATCTCCGGTTTTCGGCTTAGACGAGCCATCTCATATTGTCCTCTTTTTTTTGCTCTGGTTGGCTTTTCTTTATTATATCATCTCGCCTCTCTTCCGTCATTTCTCAGGGGTTTCCTCATCCCTCATGCCTGAAATTTAGCGAGGCATCCACCTCCCCTCCGTCATTCCCGAAATTTTTTATCGGGAATCCAGAGGTTTTTCAATACCGTGGACCCCTGATAAAACCATTCAGGGGTGACGAACAAAGGGTGATAAGAAATCATTCAGGGGTGACGAAAAGGGGGTAATAGAACCACTCAGGAATGACGAAAAAGCAAAAAAACACCCTCACCCTAACTCATGTATTCTTTCTCCCTCCTGAAGGGAGAAGTTTTTGAGAAAATAGGATTTTTGAGTGAATTCACCCTCACCCTAACCCTCTCCCGTCAAGGGAGAGGGAAGGAATAAAGAGTCGAGGAACTCTCTCATCCGTCATTACCGAAATTTAGCGGGGAATCCATGCTTTTAAACACAGTAGACCCCGGCTTAAAGATTGCCGGGGTGACGAAGAATGGTGGGAATCCAGAGGTTTTTCAATACCGTGGACCCCTGATAAAACCATTCAGGGGTGACGGCAAAAAACACCCTCACCCTAACCCTCTTCACGGAAGGGTGAGGGAAGGAATAAAGAGGTCTTATAGTATTATTTTGTCATTCCCGAAATCACCCTCCTTTCCGTCATTCCCGAAATCCTTAATCGGGAATCCACGTTTTTGCCCTTAAATAATTTAGACCCCGGCTTGAAGATTGCCGGGGTGACGAACAAAGGGTGATAAGAAACATTCAGGGGTGACGAACAAGGGGTGATAGAACCACTCAGGAATGACGAAAAAGCAAAAAAACACCCTCACCCTAACTCATGTATTCTTTCTCCCTCCTGAAGGGAGAAGTTTTTGAGAAAATAGGATTTTTGAGTGAATTCACCCTCACCCTAGCCCTCTCCCCGGAAGGGTGAGGGAAAGAATAAAAAGAAGTCAAGAAGGAGGGAGAGAAAAATCGAGGGGAAAAAGGGGATTATAAGGGGGAATTTTTCGCTCTATGGTCGGGGTTATGAAGGAGTAGCTCAAGACCTGTAAAGCAGACATACATCTTGAGTATAAGAGGGAATTATATTCTATAAAAGGTGGTGTTTTTCAAACAACTTCGGTAACGATTGACAGGGTTAAACTTATTAAATAATATGGTATCATATCTCAGGCTCTACCTACCTGATTTTAGAAGGAGCGTAAATTCGATGAGAAGCATGACTGGTTTTGGATACGTAGAAGGAGCGGGAGAATTAGGTTTTTATAAAATTCGTCTGAAAACTTTAAACCACCGTTTTCTGGAGCTTAATTGCCGTATTCCCCGGGAGATGGGCATGTGGGAAGATAAAATAACAAGTCTGGTAAAGGAGCGTATTTCCCGGGGGAAAGTGGAAGTAAGAGTAGACTTTGAGCCCCGGGAAGGGGCTTTTTCGGTAGAGGCTAATGTGATTTTAGCTCGCTCTTACTGGAAAGCTCTCCAGAAGATTGTGCAAGAGTTAAGCTTGCTTCAGCAACCAGACCTTTCTATGCTTTTGCAGGTAGGCGAAATTGTGCAGATCAAAGAAGAGAGCTCCCTGTGGGAAGAAGAATGGGAAAATTTTTATCCTCTCCTTGACCAGGCTATCCAGTCTCTTGTTGCTTATCGAGAAGCGGAGGGAAAGCGTCTTCGGGAAGACCTTTTATTCTGGTTAAAGGAGCTGGAAAGGTTGACGGGCGAAGTGGAAAAGAGGGCTCCTCTGGTTCAAACTTACTATCGCAACAAATTGCTTCAGCGGATAGAAGAGTTTTTACCTCAAGCAAAAGTTGATGAAATGCTTCTGGCTCAAGAGGTAATTTTTTATGTGGAAAAAAGCGATATCAACGAAGAAATAGTGAGGTTGAAAGCTCATATCAATCGTATGAATAAACTCCTTTCTCAAAATAAATCAATAGGTAGAGAGTTAGAATTCATTCTTCAGGAAATGAATCGAGAGGTTAACACTATGGGTTCGAAATCCTGTCAGGTAGAAGTTTCGTCTTTAGTAGTGGAGATGAAGACGACAATAGAGAAAATGTGGGAACAGGTTCGCAATGTGGAGTGAATGATGAGCGGATTACTCTTTGTCCTGTCTGGACCATCGGGGGTGGGTAAAAGCACCCTTCGAAAAGAAGTGATGAAGAGGTGTCCGGCTCTGAAGTATTCTGTTTCCTACACTTCCCGTGCCCCTCGCCGGGGTGAAAAAGAAGGGGTGGATTATTATTTCGTAGATATGAAAACTTTCGAGGAAATGAAGGAAAAAGGAGAGTTTATTGAGTGGGCAAAAGTTCACGGTAACTACTATGGTACTCCTCGCCGCCAGGTGGAAGAATGGCTGAAGGAAGGATTTGATGTGATTTTAGAAATTGATGTTCAAGGAGCAAAACAGGTAAAGAAGAATTGTCCGGACGGGATTTTCATTTTTATTGCCCCTCCTTCTCTTAAAACTTTAGAACAGAGGCTGAGACAGAGAGACTCTGACCCGGAAGATGAGATTCTGTTGCGTATGACTAATGCCCATCTTGAGATGCAATCCATCAGGGATTACAATTATTTAGTGGTTAACGATGTTCTGGAAGAAGCAGTGGATAAGCTTCGTTCCATAATTCTGGCTGAGAGATGTCGAATAAGGTGAGGTGAGAAAATGCTTTCTATTGATGAACTGATTCAAAAAGTAGGTAATATATATATTCTTGCTATAGTGGTAGCTAAAAGAGCCAAGCAGTTAAACGAAGGTGCTGTACCTCTTGTAGAACTAAAAGAGGCTCGGAGTCCTCTATTTGTTGCTCTCGAGGAATTAAGCGCCGGAAAAATCAGCTTTGATTTCGTAGAAGAATGATTGTTTATCATCCCACCCAATTCTGGAAAGGGAAAAAGATTGTCCTGGGAGTAACGGGAGGGATAGCAGCTTTTAAGGCTATAAGCCTGGCTAGCTATCTCACCAAAGCTGGTGCCCGGGTAAAAACCTGTTTGACTGAAAATGCTCTATCTCTGGTGGGTAAGAGCTCTTTTGAGGCAGTGACGAGAGAGAGAGCTTATGTTGACCTCTTTAAAGGAGGAGGGGAAATTCTCCATATTGACCTGGTGAGGGAAAGTGATGCTGTAGTCGTTGTTCCGGCCACTGCCAATATTCTGGGGAAGGCAGCTTCTGGTATTGGTGACGACCTTTTGAGCACCATCCTTTTAGTAGACCCGGGCAAAGTTATTTTAGCTCCAGCTATGAATGTTACCATGTGGAAAAATCCGGTGGTGCAGGATAACCTGGAAAAGGTTGTGAGTCGGGGGATGAAAGTGATTTATCCTGCTTCAGGAAGCCTGGCCTGTGGAGAAGAAGGAGAAGGAAGGTTACCGGAGCTCGAAGAATTAGTAGAGGGAATTTTTTATCATCTTTATCCCCGTACGGAATTCCAGGGGAAGAAAGTTTTAATCAGTGCCGGAGCCACCCGGGAGTGGTTAGACCCGGCCCGGTTTATTTCTAACCCGGCCAGTGGTTTTATGGGAGGAGCTCTGGCGTCACTCGCGCGAGCCTGCGGAGGAGAGGTAAAAATGGTGGTGGGCAATGTCTCTTCTCGTCTTCCCTCCGGGGTGGAGGTAGAAAGAGTAGAAACTGCGCAGGAGATGGAAGTCGCGCTAAAAAGAGAGTGGGGGAATAGCGATATTTTATTTATGAATGCTGCAGTTTCTGACTTTCGCCCTCTTTCCTTTTCTCCTTCTAAAATTAAGAAAGAGGGGAAAGAAGAGTTAACTCTTACTTTAGTTAAAAACCCCGATATTCTATCTGAGTTAGCTAAAGATAAAGGGAATAAAATAGTGGTAGGTTTCTGTGCTGAAACGGATAATCCTCAAGAAGAGGCCCGGAAAAAATTGCGAAAGAAGAACGCAGATATAATAGTGGCTAACCTCATCGCTTGCGGGGAGAGTGGATTTGAGACTTCTACTAATAAAGCCTGGATAGTTGACTGTCGGGGAGGAGAAAAAGAATTACCTCTTTTAGACAAAAGAGATTTAGCAGAGGAAATAGTTTCCTACCTTTTTGACCACTTCCGGGGATGAATGCACATTTTGCCTCGCTGGCTTTGCCTCTTCCTCTTTTTTCTGAGTTTTCTTATCTAATTCCTCCTTCTCTTGCAGGGAAAATTCAAGTGGGAAGCCTGGTAGAAGTGGAGTTTAAAAATCGCCACCTTCTGGGATGGGTAGTAGCTTTACAGGAAGAATCTCCTCCGGGGTTAGAAATAAAAGAAATACTACGATTGGCTCCCGTTGCTCCTTTAGGTGCAGGAGAATTACTGTGGACCAAAATTCTTTCTCAGCTTTATTTAACCCCCTGGGGAATGATGCTTTCTTTTTTTACTCCGGCACTTTTGCCTTCTTTCTGGGATTCGGCTGGTAAGAGAATTTTTCCTGGCTCTCATGCTGAGGTATCTGAAGAGAGTTTTAGTATTCCTCCTCAGGGAATGAATTTTTTTGTTTTCCAGGAGAAATTTGGCAGAAAAAAGAAAAAATGGGAGAAGTTGATAAAAAATGGGGTTTTGCGCCAGGAGGAAGAAACTCTTGAGGTAGCAGAAACCACTTATCCCCGAAAAGATGCAGGCTGGTGGTCTATCGCTACCCGTAAGGAGCGGGAGGGCTTTCTTCTTTCCTTTGTGGAAAAAATGCAAAAAGAGAGCCGAAAAGCTCTTTTCGTGTTTCCCGACTTTAGAGCGCTTGATTATTTCACCTCTTTTATTGAAAATCAGTTTCCTCAATTGAGGGTGATAAAATACGATAGTCGGCTCGCCTCTCGCCGGAGGTTTCTGGCTTATAAACTGGCGGAAGAGGGAGATTTTGATTTAATTCTGGGCACTCGAGGAAGCATATTTTTGCCTGCCCGGGACCTTTATTATCATGTGGTTTTTGATCCAGAGGATAAAGGACATTATTCTGACCGTCCTCCTTTCCATGACACTTTTCGACTCCTTCATGAAAAAGTTAAGATTAAAGGAGGAGATTTAGAAGCAGTGGGTATCACACCTTCTCTTTCTATGTATCATTTTCTGAGCACTCAAGAGTTCCAGAAGAGAGATTTTCCTGTTCCCTCCCGGGTTTCCCCTCCTCCCATCAATTTAATTTCTTATGAAAAAAGGTGGGGATCTTCTTTAACTTTTTCGGTGCGAAAAGCTATTCTCCAGGTGTTGAGTGAAGAGGGCAGAGTTTTAATCTGGGTACAGAAGAGAGGCTACACCCCGGCTCTGGGCTGTCGAGACTGCGGTTTTTATTATGTTTGTCCTCACTGTGGAGTGGCATTCCGCTATTATAAAGAAACCAGAGCTTTAATATGTCCTCTGTGTGGTAAAAAAGAAGAAATAGATTTATTCTGCCCTCGATGTGGAGGAGTATGGCTGGAGGGATGGGGAGAGGGAGTGGAAAAAGTAGGAGAAGAGATGAAGAAAGCCTTTTCTCATCAGCAAGTAGTGGTTATTGATTCAGAAAAAGAAGGAGAAGCGGAAGAACCTCTTTCTTCTTCCATCCTGGTGGGCACTTCTTTACTTCTACGGGAAGAAATACTGCAGGGGGCATCTCTTTTGGTTATCTGGTCGCTGGAGGACTGGCTGTATCTTCCTGATATAAATGCTAAAGAAGAATTTTATTTGAGTCTGCAACGGATACAGGCTCTCTTAGGTCTTGCTTCTCCTGTTCCACCCCGGATTTTTATTCAAGGGAGAAAAGGGATGGAAAAAGAAATGAGTCAGTTTTTGCAGCCACCTCGTGATTTTTACCCCCCTCTTTTAGAAAAAAGAAAGATTTTAGGCTATCCCCCTTATGGGGTACTGGCTCGCGTGGTAAAAAGATATAGGAATAGAGGGAAAGATGAATTGGTTTTAAGAAAGTTAAAGAGCTCTTTAGAAGAGAAGGGTATAGAAGTAGGTGGTCCTTTTCCGGCTCAGGGGAGAAAGTGGGGAGAAGAAAGCGAGGAAATAACTATACATTATACCCGCGAGAGAGCGGAGGAAGTATTTAATGTGGTTTCTCAGTTTTTTTCTCGAGAAGGGAAAAGAAAAGGAGAATGGCGGATAGAAGTAGAATTTTGAAAAAGGGGTGAAGTTAGTTGGCAATCAGGGAAATAAAAACTTATGGCAGTCCTGTATTAAGAGCGAAAGCACAACCCATCGAAAATGTAAATCAAGAAGTGTGGAATCTGGCTCAGGATATGAAAGAGACCATGCGTCTTGCAAAAGGAGTGGGGTTGGCGGCAAACCAGGTGGGAGTTTTGTGGCGCATTATAACTTTTACCAATCCCGAAGAGCAAAAAGACCAGGTTCTCATTAACCCTCAGATAGTACATCTGAGCGAGGAAAGAGAAAAGGATGAGGAAGGGTGTTTGAGCTTTCCCGATATCTATGACCAGGTGGAAAGAGCGAAAAAAGTAGTGGTAAAAGGCTGGGATTTAGAAGGAAAGGAAATTACCATAGAAGGGGAAGGGCTCTTAGCTCGTATTTTACAGCACGAAATTGACCATCTGGATGGAATCTTGTTTGTAGACCGATTGAGCCCTGCTCGGCGTTTGCTCATCCGGAATAAGTTGAAAAGAATTTCTGTAGCGGAGGAATAAAACTTGAAGATAGTTTTTATGGGGACTTCCTCTTTTGCCGTCCTGGTGCTGGAGGAACTTCTAAAGAAAGAAGAGAATAATATACTGGGAGTGGTGACTAAAGTGGATCGCCCGGCGGGAAGGGGGAGAAAATTACGTCCCTCTCCAGTTAAGAAAAAGGCAGAAGAGGAAGGGCTAACCATCTGGCAACCAGAGCGAGTGAACGCTCCGGAGTTTTTAGACATTTTGCGCTGTGTTTCTCCAGAAGTTATAATAGTAGCTGCCTATGGGCAGATTTTGCGCCGGGATTTGTTGTCTATTCCTCCCCGGGGGGCGATAAATGTTCATGCTTCCCTCCTTCCTTCCTTTAGAGGGCCAGACCCCATCCGCTCTGCTCTTCTTCAGGGAGAGAAAGAAACGGGGGTTACCATTATGCTCATGGATGAAGGAGTAGATACCGGTCCTATACTGGCTCAGAAGAAAGTGGAAATAGAGAGAGAGGATAACTATCAATCTTTAACTGAGAAGTTGGGGAAAGAGGGAGGAAAGCTTTTAGTAGAAACCTTACCCCGCTGGGCAAGAGGAGAGATTACCCCTCGTCCTCAAGAGGGAGAAGTTTCTTATGCTCCTATATTGAAAAAGGAAAAAGCCAGGATAAACTGGGAAGATAGCGCTGTTAACATAGTGAATCAGGTTCGAGCTTTCTCTCCTTATCCGGGGGCTTATACTTATTTCCACGATAGGAGAATTAAAATTTTAAAAGCTAATTCAAAAGAGGGAGTTTCTGCTCCTCCGGGAACAGTGGTGGAAATTAATCCTCAGGGATTTGTAGTGGCTGCGGGAGAGGGAGGAGTGTTAGTTGAGGAAGTACAACCGGAGAGCCGACAAGTTATGACTTCTCGAGAGTTTTGTTGTGGATACCATTTGAGAGAAGGAGAACAATTACTGTAGGAGGTGAACGATATGTTCTTTGATTACACGTTTATTCTTTTAATTCCTGCACTCATTCTTGCTTTTTATGCGCAGGCTAAAGTGAGTAGTGCTTATTCTAAGCTATCTAAAAAGAGAGCCAGTGCAGGATTGACTGGCAGAGAAGTAGCGGAGATGCTGGTGGAGAGTTTAGGATTAAGAGTTAAAGTGGAGGAAATACCAGGAGCGTTAACTGACCATTATGACCCCACTCGAGAGGTATTGCGTCTCTCACAGGCGGTGGCCAATGGTTCATCTATTGCTGATTACAGCATTGTAGCTCACGAGGTGGGACATGTTCTGCAAAAGAGGGAACAATATCCCGCTTTTGCTTTCCGCTCTGCACTCGTTCCGGTGGCGAGCTTTGGTTCACAATTAGCTTTGCCTCTCTTTTTGATTGGTTTGATTTTTTATCTTCCCGCTCTTATGAATATTGGCATTATCTTTTTCAGTCTGGCAGTTCTTTTTCAGCTGGTAACTTTACCGGTGGAATACAATGCCAGTTCCAGGGCATATCTTGTCTTAGATAAAGCAGGATTGGTAACGGCGGAAGAAAAACCTTATATTAAACAGATGTTGAACGCTGCTGCTCTTACCTATGTGGCTGCTACTGCGATGGCTGCACTGCAACTCTTGCGATTGGTGCTCCTGCGGGGGAGCAGGGATTGAGTGATTGATTACCGAAGAAGAGATGCCCTGCAGATTCTCAACCGTCTTTACACCGGTCGAGTTTCTTTTTTAGATGCCGAATACAGTCGATGGATTAAAAAGAGAAATTATACTGAAAAAGACCGGGGCTGGCTGGTTAGTCTATTGCGAAACATAGTAAAGCATCAATCGTTTATAGATGGAGTGCTTAAGGAGTATTTACCCAGGTGGGGAAAGCTTCCTATGGCTATCCAAAACCTCTTGCGTATAGGGGTGGCAGAGCTTCTGTTCCATTCTTCTCCCTCTTTTGCTGTAGTGAACGAAGTGGTGGAAATTACAAAAGACACAGGAGCGGAATTTACTGCCCTGGTTAACGCTGTTCTGCGGAAAATAGCGAGAAAGAGAGACTATTATTCTGCTATTTTGGAAGAGGAAGGGATGGAGCTCCCTCCTTTTTTAGAAGAAGAGTGGAAAAGCTGGATAGGGGAAGAGAACTTAAAATTGCTAAAGAAATCTTTATCTCTTCCTCCTCCTCTCTATGTGCGCGTGAATACCTTGAAAATTGGAGAAGATGAGCTGAGGGAAAGATGGAGAGAAAAAGGGATAGAAAGTAGTAAAACTGTGCTTCCGGGGGCTTTGAAAGTGGATGCTGATTACTCTACTCTTCTGGCCCTTCCTGAGTATCAGGAAGGGCTGTTTTACCCTCAGGATTTGGGTTCTCAACTGGTGGTCAAAACCATCAGCCCCTTTATCCGGGGAAGGATAATAGATGTCTGTTGCGGAACAGGGGGAAAGGCTTTGACTATGGCTCAATACTTATCCGGGGGAGAGATTTTTGCCTGGGACAAACAAGAGGGCAAGGTGAGGACTCTTTCTAAATTTATTTCTCTATTTAATCTTGGTAAAATTAAACCTATGGTGGTGGATACTCTTCGCCCTCCCCGGGAATTTTTTTCCACTGCTGATCTGGTGCTGGTGGATGCTCCTTGTTCAGGGTGGGGAACTATCCGTCGAAACCCCGAAATATTACTGAAAAACCCGGATTTAGAAGATTTATCTCATCAGCAATTTTCTCTTCTTCTTTCTGCTTCTTCTTTGGTAAAAAAAGGAGGAGTAATGGTATACTGTGTTTGCAGTATTACTAAAAAAGAAACTCAGAAAGTAGTAAAAGAGTGGGAATTAAATGCGGGAAAAGAGTGGGAAAAAGTGGTTTTGGGAAAAGGAGAAGAGGAAATGATAATCTGGCCTCATCAATTCAATAGTGATGGATTTTTTGTTGCAGCCTGGAGGAAAAAATGAAGGAGACAAAAAGAGAGAGCTGGGGTTCTTTTATACTTAGAGTTTTTGCTTACGCTCTTCTTTTTGGTGGGGGCTTGGCACTCAGTATTTATTTAGGCTTGATTTTTTTTCAATATTATCTTACAAGCGGTACCATATCTTTACCTGATTTTCGCAACCAGAGCCTGGTAGAGGCTATCAATCAGATATCCCATCTGGGTTTACAGGCAGAGATAAAGAGAATAGAAAATAATCCGGAATTTCCTTCCAGCTGGGTTATTCAACAAGACCCTCCCCCGGGAGTAGAAGTAAAAAAGAATCATCGGGTAAAATTGGTAATCAACGGAGGAGATATAATAGCAGAAGGAGGAAGTGTAGCTACCGGTGGCTCTTCTTCCCCTTCTACCTCTACTTCTGTTTCCGCTTCTGGTTCTGTTTCTGTTCCCGATGTTCGGCAGATGGGGTTAGAAGAAGCACAAAGTCTTATTGAAAGTAGTGGCTTGAAGTTAGGGAGAGTAGCAGAAGTGACACATGACAGTATTCCTGCGGGTTATGTAGTTTCTCAAAATCCTCCTCCAGAAAGCAATGTGGCGAAAGGTAATGCGGTAAGTCTTCTCGTGAGCAAAGGGAAGGGCGAAGTTGAAGAGTTTAATTTAGTTATTGTTCCGGATCTGGTAGGACTGCGCCTTGAGGAAGCCAAAAGATTACTGGCTCAGAGTAACCTCACCGTGGGAAACGTGGAAGAGATAGTGGTAAAAGGAAAAGACGATGGCGTAGTGATGAGACAGAGCCCTGCTCCGGGAGAGGAGGTTGAACCGGGAGAAAAAATTCATCTTCAGGTGACTAAAGCTGAAGAAGAGGAAGCAGGATTGAAAGAGCTAAGTTTAAGGTTTGTTTTACCCAGTTCTCGAAGCCCCATTAAGGTTGAGGTGGTGGTAACTGATGAGTTGGGTGAACGAGTGGTTTATGAAAGAGAGCATCAAGGGGAAGAAATGGTGGAGTTAACCACTACTACAAAAGGCGAAGGTAGAGTAGTTATTTACCTTAATGGTTATTACTACTGGGATAAAACTCTTTAATTGACATGAGGAGGAAAATTTATGGCTAAACTGGCTCCTTCTATTCTATCTTGTGATTTTTCTCAGCTTCGGGAAGAGTTGTTAGCTGCTGAGGAGGGAGGAGCAGAAATAATTCATGTAGATGTAATGGATGGGCATTTTGTCCCCAACCTTACCTTTGGACTTCCTATTTTAAAAGCGGTGAGAAAAATTTTACCCCGGGTAACTATAGATGTCCATCTTATGACCGATAATCCTCGTTTTTACATAGCTGATTTTATTCGAGAGGGAGCAGATATGATTAGCTTCCACTTAGAAGCATCAGCCGATTATAGCTCGATAGTAGACGAGATTGTAGAATATGGAGGTAAACCTGGGGTAGCACTGGCTCCCGGAACCCCCTGGCGGTGTTTAAGCCCCATTCTGGATAAACTTTATTATGTACATCTGATGACTGTTCATCCTGGTTTTGGAGGGCAGAGATTTATCCCGGGTATGGAAGATAAAATCGCTTCTCTTCGCCAGGAGATAAGAAGAAGGGGTTTATCTACCGAAATTGAAATTGATGGAGGCGTGAATGACCAGAACATTGAGTATCTGGCTTCTTGTGGTGCCTCCATTATAGCGGCGGGTTCTTTAGTTTTTGCTCATCAGGAAA
>Ga0209608_1000869_pt1 | contig 27494 bp, 18 predicted proteins | sample AD_UKC130_MetaG_FD_184428 | JGI IMG/M metagenome (GOLD analysis project Ga0209608, IMG submission 184428) | Active sludge microbial communities of municipal wastewater-treating anaerobic digesters from Canada - AD_UKC130_MetaG (SPAdes) (version 2) | ecosystem: Engineered > Bioreactor > Anaerobic... | reverse complement strand
GCAGCTTGTCCACGCATGGGCAGAGTGGACATTATGATATGTTTAATTTGAAATGAAGTGCCAAGAAATTTCCAGTTTCTAACTGGAAATTCAATAGATATGCATTAACAAATACTATTATACGAGGGGGAGTTGATGTGTTTAGGGTTACCGGGATCAGGACAAGGGTAGTCGTGGCTATACTTGTCCTGGCAATGTTGTCGGTCTTCTGCAACATCGGTGTTTTCGCTGCAGACTTAGGTCAGGAAAAGATAATCTACACCGTAGCCAACGCCCATCTTGACACCCAGTGGAATTGGGATGTCAGAAGAACAATCAATGAATACCTTCCTAAGACATTTAGCAACAACTTTACTCTATTCGAGAAATATCCGGACTATGAGTTCAACTTCGAAGGTGCATTCAGGTATGCCCTGATAAAGGAGTACTATCCGGAGGCCTATGAAAGACTGAGAGATTATGTGATCGAAGGCCGCTGGAATGTAGCGGGCAGCTCCTGGGATGCAGGTGATGTCAACATTCCTTCGCCTGAAGCAATAATGCGCAATATCCTGCTTGGCAACAAGTTCTTCGAGCGGGAGTTTGGGAAGACCAGCGTAGATATCTTTCTTCCCGACTGCTTTGGTTTTGGGTATGCCCTCCCGTCAATCGCTGTTCATATGGGACTGAAGGGCTTCTCAACTCAAAAGCTGACCTGGGGTTCTGCCTATGGGATACCCTTTGACATAGGCAGGTGGTATGGAGTAGACGGTTCATATGTGATTGCTGCATTGAACCCCGGCTCTTATACCACGACCTATCAAAGCTCCTTGAGTGCACCCGGTTCTTCATGGGTGAACAGGGTGAATCAAAACGGAGCATATGGCCTGTTTGTTGCTTACAGCTACCATGGCACTGGTGATACCGGGGGCTCTCCTGCTGACGGGTCTGCCAGGATAGTCCAGCAGGATATCGACAAGGGGGTCGACCCGACCACCGGAGTCAGGGTCATTAGCGCTTCGACAGACGAGCTGTTCAGAGATATCACTGCGGAGCAGGCGGGCAAGCTTCCCTACTTCGACAATGAGCTGGTCATGACGACTCATGCTGTAGGCGGCTATACCTCCAGAGCCATATCAAAGAGGTGGAACAGGCACAACGAGCTTCTGGCTGATGCCACAGAGAGGGCAAGCGTCATAGCCGACTGGATCGGAGGAGCGCCCTATCCCAAGGAGCAGTTGGATACTGCATGGAAGCGTTTTGTATGGCATCAATTCCACGATGACCTTCCGGGGACAAGCCTGCCTTCTGCATACGAGATTTCCTGGAATGATTACATCATATCCCTGAATCAGTTTGCTGAGGAGCTGACCAATGGAGTAGGCGCCATTGCCCGGGTAATGAATACGCTTGCCGAAGGCATCCCTGTGGTGGTATACAACCCGGTTTCCAAGGCCCGCAAGGACGTAGTGGAGGCAGAAATAGACTTTGGCATGGAAGCTCCTGCTGCGGTCAGGGTCTTCGATCCCGATGGCATAGAGGTGCCTTCCCAGATGCTTTCCATTGACGGTCATACAGCCAGGATCGCATTTATCGCTGAAATGCCCTCCGTTGGATACAAGGTGTATGATGTGGTGCCATCAGAGACCGGATGTACGATAGACACCGGACTTAGGGTAACAGGGACGACTCTCGAGAACGATTACCTCAAGGTAACGATCAACCAGCTTGGTGATATCAGCAGCATATATGACAAGCTGAATGACAAGGAGCTGCTGGCAGCTCCCGCAAGGCTTGAGCTGTTCAATGACAATTCGACCACATGGCCTTCCTGGGAGATCCTGTACAGTGATCTGAGTTCCCCCAGGGAGTATGTAGGCGGGCCTGCTGAAATCACAATAGTTGAGCAAGGGCCTGTAAGAGTAGCTATCCAGGTCACACGAAAGGCTGCAGGCTCAACATTTACTCAGACCATCAGGCTGTCAGCCAGTGAGGATGACCGCCGAGTCGATGTTGATAACAATGTTGACTGGCAAAGCAAAGCCACATTGCTGAAAGCAGCCTTCCCGCTGAACGTATCCAATCCAAAAGCGACCTATGATCTGGGGCTGGGCGTCATACAAAGAGGCAACAACACCAGCCAGTTGTATGAAGTGCCGGCGCAGCAATGGGCTGACATAACCGATACATCAGGGGATTACGGAGTCAGCATAATAAATGACTGCAAGTATGGCTGGGATAAGCCAAACAACAATACCCTAAGGCTCACACTCATCCACACCCCCAGGGGTTCCTATGGCAGCAACAAACAGGATGTCCAGGACCTGGGCGAGAACAGGTTCCTCTACTCGATATACGGTCATGCGGGTGACTGGGTAGAGGGAGAGACAGTAAAGCAGGGCGAAAAGGTCAATCAGCCCTTGAGGGCCTTCCAGACTGCGAAGCATGACGGAGACCTGGGGAAAGCCTTGTCGTTCCTGGCTATCGATAATCCGCATATTACCGTTAAGGCGCTGAAGCAAGCAGAAGACAGCGATGAGATCATAGTCAGGGTCCAGGAGACCAGCGGCAGGTCATACTCAGGTGTGACCCTGTCCATGGGCAATGGCATAGCGAGCGCAAGAGAGGTCAACGGCTTTGAGGACCACCTGGGCGATGCCCTGGTCGAAGACGGAAAGCTTATATTCGATATAGGCAGATTTGAGCCAAAAACCTTTGCCATCACCCTGGATACAGCTCCAATAGAGCTTGTTGCGCCTGCGTCGAGGTTCATAGACCTGCCTTACAACAAGGATGTCATCAGCTTCGACAGCAACAGAAGAGACGGAGCCATGGATTCCAGAGGCATCACGATACCGGCGGAGATCCTGCCCTCTATCATCACCAGCAAGGGCATAGACTTCCGCATGGGTCCCAAGGAAGATGGCCAATACAATGCTGTAGCTTCCAATGGGCAGACGATCACTATACCGGAAGGCTACAGGCATGTCTATCTGCTGGCTACCTCGATCGCCGGGGATCTGACAGCGACCTTCCTGGTCAACGATACACCCGTTAGCGTTGGGATCCAGGACTACAGAGAGTATGTAGGCGGCTGGGATCATGTAGGGAACGGAACATTCCGCGGGATCAAACGTGATCCGGTCGCATGGAACGCTTCCCATCTGCACACTCCGACGGGCAACAGCGCATACGATTATGTATACCTGTTCAGGTACAGGATAGATTTGCCCGAAGGTCAGAATACGATCACACTGCCTGAGGATGAAAACGTTCTTGTATTCGCAATGACGGCTTCCAACAACGATAACGATGATACTGCCGTTGCCGGCGAGCTGTATGATGAAAAGGAACCGGCCAAGACATACAAGCTGACCGTTAAGAACGGCACAGGCAGCGGAAGCTATCCGGCAGGCTTTGAGGTCGGCATCTCGGCAAATGTCCCGGTAGGCTACAGGTTCAAGGAGTGGATCGGTCCTGTTGAGGATCCGAAGGCCCTCAATACGACGATAAGAATGACGGCTGGAGATATGGAAGTAGAAGCTGTCCTTGTCGAGCTGGGCACCAACCTGGCCTTGAACAAGCCTACTTCAGCCAGTGGTTATGTGAATAACAATGAAAGGCCTGCATTAGGTGTGGACGGCAACAGGAATACCAAGTGGTGCTCAACCAATTCAGGCAACAAGTGGCTGAGGGTGGACCTGGGTTCAGTTCAGACTATAAATGCATGGCAGGTAAGGCATGCAGGAGATGGCGGAGAGAACACTGGCTGGAATACCAGAGACTTCAGGCTGCAGATAAGCAATGACGGAGTGACCTGGACAGATGTTGATTCTGTAAAGGACAACATGGCAAATATAACCGTCGGGCGTATAGAGCCGGTCAAGGCCAGATATGTAAGACTTTATATAACCGATCCGGAGTACGTCCCCTGGACCGGGGCTGCAAGGATTTATGAGTTTGAGATCTATGGGCCGCAGATCCAGGAAATAGGCCTGGACGTAGCCGATGCTGTACTTGAGAGAAACCAGGTATTTGAGCCCGTATTCTCAAAGGCATTGCTGGTAACCGGTGAGACCGTAGACCTGGATCTCGAAGATGCCATAATTGAATACTACAGCAGCGACACCAATGTGGTTTCTGTTGAAGATAATCTGCTGATCGCTAAAAATGTGGGGACTGCTGAGGTCTATGCAAGGATAACCTACAATGGCAGGACTGTGGAGACCAACAGAGTATCAGTGGCAGTCAGCGTCAGCTGCGGATCCATCGAAAGACTGGTAACAGGCTACATCGACACAGGCGAGCTCACCGGGCCATTGGTACCTCAGCTTAAAAACAGCCTGAAGCAAGCAGGGCATTTTGTAGAGATGGGCTTCTACAAACAGGCTGTTCACCACATGAAGAACTTTGTGAAGCACTTGAACAATCCGCCCATGGGCAGCCTTATCTCAGATAGTGCCAAGGAAGTACTGAATTTTGATGCAGAGGCGCTTATAGAGCTATTCAAAGGGCGGATCACAGAATAGGATACTGAAAGAGTAATACTTGCCAATTGCTCTTACAAAACAGAGGGGAAGGGCCATGCCTTTTCCTTTCTGTTTTTGAAGCCTAAAACCAAAATCTAATGATTGTCCCCCCAATTCAAAAGAACATCTTCCATTCTCATTTATGGAATATGCTAGTATAAAAGTAATGGGTCTGATAAAGGTGGTTTGAAATAGGGGGCTTCGTATGGAAAACTATATTGTTGAGATGGACGGTATCAGCAAAAGCTTTCCCGGAGTAAAAGCGCTCGATGATGTTTCCTTTCGGCTCAGGTCCGGGGAAGTTCTTGCACTGCTAGGCGAAAACGGAGCAGGGAAATCCACTTTGATGAAGATCCTGGCAGGAGTGTACCCAAAGGATGAAGGCACCATTAGAATACTGGGCAAGACGGTGGAGCGGTTATCACCGGTCATAGCCCAGGCGATGGGAGTCGCTATCATCAATCAGGAACTGAACCTGTGTGACCACCTGACAGTGGCCCAGAATATATTTCTTGGAAGAGAGCTCACAAAAAACGGGATTCTATCCCAAAAGCATATGAATGAACAAGCATACAGGCTTTTGAGCAGATTTCAGATCGACATCCAGCCGGACACTATAGTAGGCGATCTTCCGGTATCTAAAAAGCAATTGGTTGAGATAGCGAAAGCCCTGTCGATCGATGCAAAAATACTGATCATGGATGAACCGACCTCAGCCCTGACATCCAAGGAGATCGACAACTTGTTCTCCATCATCAGACAGCTGAAGGAGCAGGGACACGGCATAGTATATATCTCCCACAGGCTGGAGGAGCTCCAGTATATCGTTGACAGGGTCATGATATTAAGAGACGGCAGGTATATCACGTCGATGGATTTCAGGGATACCACCTTAAGTGAGATCATCTCATATATGGTGGGGAGAGAAATCAAGGAAAAGTTCCCGCGGATAGAGCAAGAGCGGGGAGAGAAGATTTTTGAGGTCAGGAACCTGAATGCCGGGAAAATGGTGAGAAATATAAGCTTCTCACTGTACAAGGGCGAGATCGTAGGCATTGCAGGACTGATGGGAGCCGGACGAACGGAGACCACACGGGCACTGTTCGGAGCCGATCCCAAAGAATCCGGCGAAATAATCATAAACGGCAGGGAAGTTCAAATCAATGGTCCAATGGATGCCATCAGGGCAGGGCTCGTGCTCGTACCTGAGGACAGGGCAAAAGACGGATTATGCATCAATCTCAGCGTAAGGGAGAATATAGCCCTTCCGAACCTCGATATGCTGACGACCCCACTCACTGTGGTCAACAGAGCAAAGGAAGACGAGCTTACAAGCAAATCCATCAAAAATCTTGACATAAAGGTGGCACATCCCGATGTGGAGGCCAATAGCCTGTCCGGAGGGAACCAGCAAAAGGTGATCGTGAGCAAGTGGCTGGCCAGAAACTCCAAGGTCGTCATGTTTGATGAGCCTACAAGAGGGATAGATGTCGCCTCCAAGGTAGAGATATACAACATCATGAATGATCTGAAGCGCAAGGGCATTGGGGTGCTGTTTGTTTCTTCCGAACTCCCCGAGATCCTTGGGATAAGCGATCGGATCCTGGTCATGGCAGATGGCAGGATCACAAAGGAGCTGGATGTAAAGGACGCAACTCAGGAAATCATATTGGAATATGCCACCAAATTCGAAAACAAGCTTGAAGCCGGAATCGGAGCCTGAAGATAAAGGGGGGCGGGAGATATGAGCAATGACAAAAAACAAAGCAGATGGATGAAGATTTTTTCAAAAAGAGGAATGGGGCAGGTCATTACCGTAACCATTGGTCTTATGGTCCTGGTCATTGTGTTTGGACTGATAAACCCCAACTTTTTCTCCACAAGGAATATCCTGAATTTATTGAGACAGATAGCTCCGACCTTGATTACAGGTATCGGTCAATCCTTTGTCTTGATAACCGGCAATATCGACCTATCCCTGGGTTCTGTAGTCGGAATGAGCTGCATGATTTCCGCTACATTGATGACAAAGGGGGTCAGCCCGCCGGTCGCTGTAATTATCACCTATGCAGCTTCCATGCTCATTGGCATCCTCAACGGAAAGCTTATATCAAAAGCAAAGCTTCCTGCCTTTATAGCTACGCTGGGTACAATGACCATAGCAAGAGGTATCGCTCAGATAGTGAACAACAACTATAACACGGATTCCATAGGCGAAGCCGCCGAGGGCTTCAGGACATTGTTCTATTATGGCAAAACTCTTGGACTTTACAACACTATATGGATCACGTTCTTTATATGGCTGGTATTCAACTTCATCTTGAGCATGACACGTACAGGAAGGCATATATATGCAGTCGGCAGCAATCTGAATGCTGCCTACCTCTCAGGAGTCAATGTCTCAGCTACTGTGACCAAGGCTTACCTGGTCAGTGCATTCTGCTCCTCTACCGTAGGATTGATCATAACAGCTTCGAGCGGAATGGGCACCATGGATGCGGGCAATGCCTATGAGCTCTATGCTGTAGCTGCTTCTGTCATTGGCGGTGTCAGCACCCTGGGTGGCCAGGGTATCCTCCTTGGGACAGTCGTAGGTGCATCGATCTGGGGTGTCTTGCAAAACGGGCTCCAGTTTGCCGGAGCGCCGGTTGCCATAAGAAACATAGTCATAGGTATCATCGTTATCATAGCGGTGCTGCTTGACATCATAGTCAGAGGAAGCAAGAAGATCGGGAAATCCAAGGCAAGCGCAGAAGCATCCAGGGCTGGCATAACAAGGTAGGCTGACTTTGTATTAAAGCGAAAGCTTTAAAATATAAAATGGGGGGATATTGATGAAAAAACGTTTATTCTCATTATTCCTATGCCTCGCTCTTGTTCTGTCTTTAGTAGGATGTGTCAGCACAGGAAAGCAAGGGGGGAAATACAAGATCTACCTGATCACTATGGACCAGATGGATCAGCACTGGGTGAATGTTGATGCAGGAGCCAAAAAAGCAGTCAGCGAGCTTGGCAATGTGGATTATCAATGGCTTGCACCTGACGTAAAGGATGATGCCAAGCAGATCGAATGCATCAACAATGCTGTGGCAGGCGGCGCAGATGCCATACTGCTGGCAGCAAACGGCCCTGATGCTGTTACTTCTGCATTGAAGGAAGCAACTGAAGCAGGCGTAAAGATCATATATGTCGACTCGGCAGCAGATTACCCGGCAGAGCAAACCCTGGCAACCGACAATGAAGCGGCAGGCAAGATAGCTGGCGAGAAAATGAAGGAAGCATTGGCGAGCAAGGGGATCACCTCCGGCAAGATCGGTATCGTAAATGTAAATGCCTCAACAGCTTCGACTGTTGCCAGAGAAAAGGGCTTCAGAGCCGCCTTTGAAGGAACGGATTTTGAAATCCTCGAGACACAGTACGGCGACGGAGATGCTGCAAAATCCAAGGATATCGCAGCCAACTATATAACTGAAGGTGTTGTGGGTATCTTCGGAGGAAATGAAGGCTCTACGGTAGGAACAGGAAACGCCATCAAGGAAGCCGGCGGCGGAGTGATCGGGGTCGGATTTGACAAGTCAGATGCTATCCTGCAGCTTGTCAAGGAAGGATACCTCTACGCCACCATGGCACAAAACCCCGATAAGATGGGTTATGAAGGCATAAAGGCTGCTGTCAAGGTGCTTCAGGGCGAAGACCCGGGGCCGGATTATGTCGATACCGGTGTTTCAGTCCTCACCAAGGACAATATCGACTGACGGTGACTGGATTATTGAAAGAGCTGCTTTTCACAAAGGCAGCTTTTTTTTATATATATGATCGATAATTTCAAAAGCGTATTGCCTATGCCGGGCCATGCGCTCCTGCCTGATGAAAGTCAAAATGTATGCAATTTGCTCCAGAAAATGATAATATATGAATAGCTTTAAAAACTCTTAAAAAATGCAGGAGAAAAAGCTATGGAAAATGAACTCAGGATATTCAGCGGGAGCTCCTCCAGGGAGTTTGCGCAAAGGATCTGCAGCCACATCGGTGTCGAATTGGGCAGGTCCGATGTAATAAACTTTACCGAGGGCAATACCTTTGTCCGTATAGGTGAGACGGTGCGGGACAAGGATGTTTACCTGGTGCAGACCATGGGCCTGCGCCCAAATGACGAGTTCACGGAGATCCTGTTCTGGATGGATGCCTTCAAGCGGGCCAGTGCAAGCTCGGTCACGCTTATTATGCCGTATTTCAGCTATGCAAAGGGTGACAAGAAGGATGAGCCCAGGGTATCGATCAGGGCCAGGGTCTGTGCAGAATGCATAGAGCTGGCCGGGGCAGACCGGGTCGTGACAATGGACCTTCACAGCCCGCAGATACAAGGCTTTTTCAAAAAGCCTGTCGACCACCTGTTTGCCTTGCCGGTGCTGTGCGAGTACATAAGGAGCATGCAAATGGAAGACTGCGTGATCGTGTCCCCTGATGCGGGTTACGTAAAGCAGGCCAGGAAGTTTTCCAGCCATCTTGGCATACCTACGGTGATAGGCGACAAGACACGGAGAGCTCATGACGAGCATGCAGAGATCCTGGAGCTCATTGGCGAGGTCAAGGGCAAGAACTGCATCATCGTAGACGACTTCAGCATCAGTGGCGGTACTCTGATAGAGCTGACAGAGCACCTCAAGGACAGGGGGGCGAACCGGATCATAGCCTGCCTGTCCCACATACTGCTCACTGACAAGGGAGTAAAAAGAGTTGAAGACAGCGTGATAGAGAAGGTCATCAGTACCGACACCGTCAACAACCCATACATAAAGCAAAGCAAAAAGATCGAGATCGTATCCGTGGCCCCCCTGTTTGCTGAAGCGATCCTGAGGATCCACAGCAGGGTATCAGTCAGCCCGCTGTTTGAAGAGCTGCCGGACGAGGTCATCAGGGCATCATTGAGGAGGTTTTAAGGAGCAAAATGTATATACTCGGGATCGACATTGGCGGTACGAAATGCGCTGTCCTGCTTGCAGCCTATGATAAAGGCAAGGTGGATTTCATAGATAAGATCACATTTCCCACAAGGCACGAGACCGGTGTGGAGGCTGCTATACAGAGGCTGATCAGTGAGAGCAGGGAGATCATGCGGCGCAACGGCCAGGATGCTTCAAGCATAGCCGCTGCAGGAATAAACTGCGGCGGCCCCCTGGACAGCAAAAGGGGCGTCATACTATGCCCGCCCAACCTGATAGGCTGGGTGAACATACCAATCGTTGAGCGCATAGAGAAGGAGCTTGGCATAAGGGCATTCCTGCAGAATGACGCAAATGCCGGAGCCATCGCCGAGCACCTGTTCGGGGCAGGCAGGGGCTATGACAATATCATTTTCCTGACCTTCGGCACCGGCATGGGAGCAGGGCTTATCCTGGACGGCAGGCTGTACAGCGGTACCAGCGACATGGCGGGCGAGGTGGGGCATATCAGGCTGGACAGCTACGGCCCTGTTGGCTTTGGAAAGGCAGGCTCCTTTGAAGGCTTCTGCAGCGGCGGGGGCATAGCGCAGCTGGCCAGGGACAAGGCCCTTGAAAAGCTGCAGGTGGGTGAGACGGTCAGCTATTGCAGCACCGTCGAAGAGCTGGGCGGCCTTACGGCCCAGCGGGTGGCAGAGGCAGCCAGGGCAGGGGACCCGACAGCCCGTGAAGTGTTCCGAATATGCGGCACATACCTTGGGAAAGCCCTGTCTTTGTTCATAGACATATTGAATCCGCAGCTCATAATCCTGGGCAGCATATATGGCAGGTGCAGGGACCTGCTGGAAGAGCCGATGACGGAAGTCATAAACAGAGAGACCATACCCTTTTCCAGGCAGGTATGCAGGGTCGTTGCCAGCGGGCTGGGCGAGCAGATAAACGATTACGAGGCTGTAGCCATTGCTGTCTACCATCTGGAAGGCAATGCCTGAAACTATTGTCAATTGATGCGAGAATAAGCGGGCAAACATATAATTAGTGATAATAGGCTTGTGATCATATACATTTTGATAGGATGCATCATCATATTGCCGGGTGTAATAGGTGCACAAGCCGCGATTCTGATCAGGAGAAGATATCAGGCAAAGATACATAATACATAAGTTTTATGGGCCACATATCCCGGGATGCTTGTTCCTGTTGTTGGCTGTAATAGCTGTACTGGCGGTAGTAATGCTTGAGAGCAAGAAATCGAACTCAATAAGACCTGCAATATGAAAGCGCATTGCTGATATCCAGCAATGCGCTTTTTCATAGGAAGCGTCCGGGATGGACGGTGCGTTATAGGTCCTTGACTTATAGGGGTCTTGCAAAGCCTGGGCTTTGAAGTAAACTAATAAATACCGGTCCTTTCAGGGACCCTGGGCAGGGTGGCAAAGCCCTTTTCCAGATCCTCATCGGTAGGTATATAGTCGGTCATGGTACCGCTGTTGTAGCTTTCATAGGCGGTCAGGTCGAAGTATCCGGTACCGGTCAGGCCAAAGAGGATCGTTTTTTCCTCACCGGTTTCTTTGCACTTTAGGGCTTCATCAATGGCAGCCAGAATGGCATGAGAGGATTCCGGGGCAGGCAGGGTGCCCTCGCACCTGGCAAATATCGTGGCGGCTTCGAATACCTTTGACTGCTCCAGGGCCCGGGCTTCGATATAGCCGTCATGATACAGCTTGGATATTATCGGGCTCATGCCGTGGTATCTCAGGCCGCCGGCATGATTCGGGGAGGGCATGAAGCCTGAGCCAAGGGTGTACATCTTAAGCAGGGGGGTAGTCCTGCCTGTGTCGCCGAAATCATAGGCATACCTTCCCCTGGTCATGGATGGGCATGAGGCGGGCTCAATAGCGATTATGCGGATATTGCTGTTGCCATTAATCTTGTCCTCTATGAAGGGCGCTATCAGGCCGCCAAAATTTGATCCTCCGCCTGCACAGCCTATTATTATGTCAGGCTCAATGTCATACTTTTGCATGGCTGCTTTGGCTTCAAGCCCGATGATAGATTGGTGGAGAAGGACATGGTCCAGCACGCTGCCCAGCACGTACCTGCAGTTATCGGTCTTCATCGCAGTCTCCAGAGCTTCAGATATGGCGCAGCCGAGAGAACCATTGGTATCTGGGTTTTCAGCCAGGATCCTGCGCCCGGCCTCAGTCGTTTCGGAGGGTGAGGGTATGACCCTGGCTCCGTAGGTTTCCATGACGGCCTTGCGATAGGGCTTTTGTCTTGCAGATATCTTCACCATGTATACCGTAAGGTCTATGCCAAAGTAGGCACAGGCCATGGACAAGGCTGTACCCCATTGACCTGCCCCTGTTTCGGTAGTCAGCTTTGATATTCCCTGCTTCTTGGCATAGTAGACCTGGGCGGCAGCGGAGTTCAGCTTGTGGGAGCCGGAGGTGTTGGTACCTTCAAACTTGTAGTATATCCTGGCCGGAGTATCCAGCAGCTTTTCCAGGCAGTAAGCTCTCACCAGGGGGGAGGGGCGGTACATCTTATAGAAGCTTTGGATCTCATCGGGGATCCTGATATACTTATCCGTGGTGTTGAGCTCCTGCTCTACCAGGTCGCTGCAGAACACCCTGCTCAAATCCTCGGCAGTGCATGGCTCAAAGGTGACCGGGTTCAGGCAGGGGTCTGGCAGGTCTTTCATGACGGCCTTCAGGTTGAACCAGTATTTAGGTACTTCATCTTCCGATAAGAAAATTTTGTACGGTATCCTTGCCATCTTCAGCTCATCCTTTCTTTATATTAATGATAAATCAGTGATAAATAAAAAAGTCTTTGTCCTTTTATTAAGGACAAAGACCAATGATCTCTGCGGTACCACCTTTATTGCGCATAAAGCGCCCCTCGCTCCATGTACTTCCATACATGCTTCGCTGATAACGGGTAAAGTCCCCGGCTGGCATACTCTCATGACGATTTCTGCTCCGCCCTCATGAGTCCATTCGCAATAAGCTTTATCGCTGCAATCCCACCGCCTGCAGCTCTCTTTGGATAAAGTGGTTTATGCTACTACTCTCAATCCTCGGTTTATGGTTATGCGGTTTTGGTATTTTGAAATGAATGATACACCAACTTTGGTGCCTTGTCAACACCCGATTTTCAGAAAATTGAAAATGTTTTGCGCACATGTGTATGGTATAATCTATATAAAGTGTATATAATTATCATTGTTCAATGAGGTGATCCCATGATACGGTCAGATTTCACCTTGAAAAACGATGACGGTATTGAGGTATATGTATACAAGTGGTCGCCGGATGCCGGCGTCTTGCCCAGGGGCGTGGTCCAGATAGCCCACGGGATGGCGGAGCATGCCGGGAGGTATGGCCGGTTTGCAGACTTTCTTGCCAATAACGGCTATATAGTATATGCCAATGACCACAGGGGCCATGGCAGGACAGCAGGTGACCCTGAAGCTGCAGGCTATCTTGGCAGAGACGGTTTTTTTGGCATGGCCCGGGATATGAAGCTCCTGACAGACCGCATCAAGGCTGAGGAACCCGACCTTCCTCTCTACCTCTTTGGCCACAGCATGGGGTCCTTTTTGGCCCAATATTATATCACCAAATGGGGCGGCGGCCTAAAGGGGGTCATTTTATCCGGCAGCAACCTGCAAAAAGGGCCGGTACTGAAGGCGGGCATCATTATAGCCGGGCTTCAAAGGCTTTTATTGGGGGATAGAAAACGCAGCAAGCTTTTAAATTCCCTGTCCTTTGACAGCTTCAACAAAAGGTTCAGGCCGGTGCGGACTCCTTTCGACTGGCTCAGCCGGGACACGGCCGAGGTCGACAGATATGTGGCTGACCCGTACTGCGGGGCAGTCTTTACCACGAGCTTCTTCCATGATTTCTTCAAAGGACTTGACGGCTTGTATGACAAGGCGGCTTTGGAGGCGATCCCGAAGGATCTGCCGGTCCTGATCCTGTCCGGTGATATGGACCCCGTGGGCGGATTCGGCAAAGGACCCCGGTTGCTTGAAAAGCTTTATCACAGCCTGGGGCTTTTGGATGTGACATTGAAGCTGTACACTGACGGCCGCCATGAAATGCTCAATGAGATCAACCGTGACGAGGTCATGAAGGATATTCTGGGCTGGCTGGGAAAGTATGAGCGGTTATTATAGTGGAATTTACATAAATATCTTGATAAATTTATCACATATGCTATAATACACTTGTAAATATGTACAAAACCATAATAGTAGACTTGTTGTAAATGGCAGGAATGATCGTATTAGGTTCCAGCACTTCGTCTCAGCAGTATATACAGCAGCTTTACACTATTATCACGGCAGGCATCTTGCAAGGTATGACGCACCGATCATAACACTACATTTTCGGATCACTGTTGCAGTCAAATCCAACAGACAGGAAGTGGCATAAATGAATAGCAATAAACAGGAGAAAACGGGCCTCCTCATGATTCTGCTCAGAGCAGCCGTAGTCATCCTGATCATCCTGATGGCAGTGCCCCAGGTCAATCCTGCACGGATGAGTGAGCTCATCAATAAAAACTCTGCCCTGCTGACCACTGCCTTATCCCGTACATCCCTGCTGGGCGACTTCTCCAGGCCGCTCAAAAGGGGGTGGGTTGCCGGGGGGACCCTGGATCTTCTGTATATTGCAGCCCTTCTGACCGCCCTTTCCATTGCTGCCACCGGAGCCGGCTGGTGCATGTCCCTTGGGGAAAAGCGCCTCAAAAAGCTCGGCGCAAAAATCGTAACGATCGCTTCGGCCTCCGGCATACTGGCACTTCTCCTCATGATCCCGGTATATATAAGCTTCATAAGCTCCGGATATGTAAACAGGCTCGACCCTATGTTTCCACCGGGCTTCTTTGTGTTCATCGGGGCATTCCTCATATGCTTCGTACTAGGCCTCATCAACTATATCAAGCTCCCCAGGCCTGCTGAAAACGAAGGCTATGAGATGAAGCCCAAATACAAGCTGTTTTTGATGATACTGCCCTTCGTCATCCTTTGCTTCGCCTTTGCTTACCTGCCCCTGTGGGGCTGGCGTTATGCCCTCTTTGACTACAAGCCGGGCCGGGAGCTGACCTGGGACCGGTTCGTCGGCCTGAAGTGGTTTACCTTCCTCTTTCAAAATCCTGCGACCAGGGCCGATATAGCAAGAGTTTTGAGAAATACCCTCGTGATGAGCGGGCTCGGCCTTGCCTTTTCATGGCTGCCCATGGCCTTTGCCATCTTCCTGGCGGAAATAAGGTCATCAAAGGTTTCAAGGGTGGTCCAGACATGCACAACTATACCCAACTTCATAAGCTGGGTCCTTGTCTACTCCTTTGCCTTTGCCCTCTTCTCAACGGAAGGCTTTGTCAACTCCCTGCTCATAAATATGGGTATCATCAAGGAAGGTGTCAATTATCTGATGAGCGGCGAGCACATCTGGCTCAAGATGTGGGCCTGGGGGACCTGGAAGGGCCTGGGCTGGAGCGCCATCATCTACATAGCCGGCATATCCGGCATAGATATCCAGCTTTATGAAGCCGCTACGATCGATGGAGCAGGCCGCTTCAAGCGCATGTGGTACATAACAGTTCCGGGGCTTCTGCCCACCTTCTTTGTCCTCCTGCTCTTATCTGTAGCCGGGATACTTTCCAATGGCATGGAGCAGTATTTTGTATTCAAAAACTCTGCCAACAAGCAGACGATCGAGGTACTGGACCTGTATGTATATATCCTGGGCCTGGGCAGCGGGGGATCCGGCAACATACCCCTGGCGACGGCCGTAGGCATGATGAAGTCACTTATCAGCATAACCCTGCTCTTTGCCGCCAACTGGGCATCCAAGCTGATACGCGGCGAAAGCATAGTATAAGGAGGCCTGGCTATGAGCATCGCATTGAAGGAAGAGAAAAAACCAAGGCTGTATCGCGTAAAGAAGCGCGGATTCAAAAGGACGCCTGGCGATATAGTGTTCAATATACTCAACTATACATTCTTCATATCGTTCACCCTGATTTGCATCTTTCCGTTTTACTACCTCTTCATCAATACCATCAGCGACAACGAGCTCGTACGGACAGGCCAGATCAATTTCATACCCAGGGGCATACACTTCAACAACTACCTGATGCTCTCCAATGTAAACGACCTGGGGACCTCGGCCCTGGTATCGGTGGCGAGGACCGTGATAGGCACAGCCTTTATGGTGTTTGCGTCAGCCTTTGTCGGCTACCTGGTCACCAAAAAGGAAATGTGGGGACGGAAGTTTGTCTACAGGTTCATGATCGTCACCATGTATTTCAATGCAGGTCTTATACCCTGGTATCTGAACATGTCCATGCTTGGCCTGACAAATACTTTCTGGGCATATGTCATACCCGGCATAGTGGCTCCCTTCAACATTATCCTCGTGAAGACCTATATCGAATCGATACCGGCGGAGCTGGAGGAAAGCGCCTTTATAGACGGGGCGGGGCACTTTACCATATTCCGCAAGATAATCTGGCCCCTAAGCAAGCCGATCCTGGCTACCATTGCGGTTTTTGGCGCGGTAGGCCACTGGAACAACTTCGTGGATTCGATGATCCTTATGTCCAACAAGCCCCAGCTTTACACCCTGCAATACAGGCTGTACATCTACCTGCAGACCTCAAACAACCTGGCAGAGCTCATGAGGGGCGGAAAGATATCCGAAGCGGCGCTGAATGCCGCCCTGAATGCAAGGACCGTCAAGCTCACGGTAGCTATGATCACGATCCTGCCGATCATTTTGGTATACCCGTTTATGTCCCGTTACTTTGAAAAGGGCATCATGATCGGTGCAATCAAGGGGTAGGAGCTGTTATTGCCCGGCCCAAGGCCGGTCAGATAAATGCCTTTTGAGCTGCTAAGCCCACAGGCGCTTATGTATGAAAGGAGGAAATCAACTTGAAAAACTCATTAAAATGGCTTGCGCTGCTTCTGGTTCCGGTGATAGCTATATCACTGGCAGCATGCAAACCGGCATCAGGCCCCAGAGAAGGTGAACTGGATGACATCATTCCCAAGGAAACGGTCACACTTACCGTTTATTCGCAGCTGGCAAACTTCTCGGGCGAACAGGTTGGCTGGTTTGCAAAGATCATGCTTGACAAGTTCAACGTTAAGCTGATCATAGTCAAGGAAGACGAAGGTACCTTTGCGACCCGTATGGAGTCTGGAGATCTGGGCGACATAGTCATCTTCGGCAATGACTCCGATGAATATCTCCAGGCAGTCGAAGCCGGCCTGCTCTATGACTGGGAGGAGGACGGACTGCTAGAGGAGTACGGGCCGTACATACTGAAGCACATGGAAAAGGCCCTTGAGAAGAACAGGAACCTTTCCGGCGGCAAGCTGTATGGCTTCGGCCACAACGTAGGAACGAGCACTGACGACCATGAGGCTTTCTTCTACAGGCCTGACATCCGCTGGGACCTCTATAAGAAGCTCGGGTATCCGGAGGTCAACACCCTGGAGGACTTCATCCCGATCCTGGAGGATATGGTAGCGCTTGAGCCCAAATCCGATACCGGCGGCAAGACCTATGGCGTATCCCTGTTCCCTGACTGGGATGGCAATATGGTGATGTTTGTCAAGTCCACCGGCGCCTTGTATGGTTATGATGAATTCGGCTTCGGCCTGTTCGACACCAAGACTCAGACCTATGAGCATGCCCTTAAGGAGGACGGGATGTACTTGAGAGCCCTGAAGTTCTACAACACCCTCTACCAGCGTGGCCTGCTCGATCCCGATTCCATGACCCAGACCTATGATGAAATGCTGGAGGCCTACCAGACCGGAGCTGCCTTCTTCAACATCTTCGACTGGATGGCAAGCGGGGCGTACAACACCGAAGAACACCTCAAGGCGGGCAAGGCTATGCTGCCGCTGGCTGCCAAGGACCAGAAGAACATAGCCTATGGCCTTAATATCTACGGCGGCAACCGTATCTGGACGATCGGCGCCAAGACTGATTATCCGGAGCTTTGCATGGCCATCATCAACTGGCTGGTAACCCCCGAGGGCGCGATGACCAACTTCTACGGCCCCAAGGGCGTGACCTGGGATTATGATGAAAAGGGCAGACCCTACCTGACTGAGTTCGGCGAAAAGGCTCTGGCTGACAGTACCGTGCAGATGCCCGAGGGCTGGTCCGGCACCTTCGGTGATGGCAATAACCAGATGAACAATACGACCTGGTCCCAGGATGCAAAAAATCCTGATGCCAAGAACGGAGACACATACAACCGCAACTTCTGGGAGACAAGGCTCAACCGTCCTGTGAGCGAGATCGAGCAGGATTGGAGAGAATGGGCCAAGGCACTTGACGTAAACGAGTACCTGAAGAAGAACAATCACTTCTCTATCAAGATAGGCACTACCTATTCCGAGGCTCCCAAGAGTGATGAGCTGCTTACCATCTGGAACCAGGTGGCCGAGGCCATAAGGTCCTATTCATGGCGAGCGATCTACGCCAAGACCGATGCAGAATATAACCAGATCGTGAGTGAAATGATCCAGAAATGCAAAGACTATGGTTATGATCAGTGTGTGGAATTCCAGCAGAATGAGGCCAACAGGCTGAAACAGCTGATGGAAGAGGCCAGCAAGTGACATAAGCGGAGCATGACACAGGAGACAGGGGGCTTTGCCGAAATGGCAAAGCCCCGACTTTTACATTGGAAAAGGTTTTTTGGCCGGACAAGTAGAACTTATATTTAAACTTTTAGAAAGGGTGAGCAGCTTTGAACAGGATGTTCAGACAGGAAGGCAATCGGCTTGTAAGGGACATATACGGTGAAATGCTTTGCATAGAGCCCTGGGGCAACAACAGCCTCAGAGTCAGGGCTATACGTGGCGACCGGCTTTTGGACGTAAGCTGGGCCCTTGATACAGAGCCTGTAAACACGACTGAGGTCAGGATCACGATCGATGAGCAGTACGGGACCATACAGAACGGCAATATCCGTGCCACTGTGCGATATGACGGGCTGACGACCTTTTACAACCAGCAGGGCAAGGTCCTGCTGCAGGAGTATGTAAGAAACCGCAATGAGCTCATACGCTACTGCAGTCCCCTCAACATACCCGCCCGGGAGTGGGTGCCTCATCTGGGAGGGGATTATTCTCTCACTGTCAGGTTCGAATCTGACCCCAATGAGAAGATATTCGGCATGGGCCAGTACCAGCATGGGTTCCTGGACCAGAAGAACTGCCGCCTGACACTGGAGCAGCGCAACTCCCAGGCTTCCGTACCCTTTTACGTGTCCAGCCTGGGCTACGGATTTTTCTGGAACAATCCGGCGGTAGGCTGGGTATCCTTTGGCAAGAACGTGACCGAGTGGCATGCAGACCTTACCAGGCAAATGGACTACTGGATAACGGCCGGCGACACGCCCTCTGAAATAGTGGAGCAATATGCCGAGGTCACCGGAAAGCCGCCCATGATGCCCGATTATGCCATGGGCTTCTGGCAGAGCAAGCTGCGCTACCAGACCCAGGATGAGCTCCTGGGGATAGCCAGGGAGTACAAGCGCAGGGGCTTGCCCCTGTCGGTCATCGTAGTTGACTTCTTCCACTGGACCAATCATGGGGAGTGGAAATTCGACCCCGATTACTGGCCGGACCCCGAGGGCATGATCAGGGAACTGAAAAGCATGGGCATAGAGCTCATGGTATCCATCTGGCCGACGGTCGCCAAGGACAGTGAAAACTATGACGAGATGGACAGGAAGAGCTACCTCGTCAAAAACGATATCGGCATCACGACCCATATGGAGTTTACGGGCAACCTGGTCTTTTTTGACGCCACGAATCCCGAAGCAAGGGAGTTTGTATGGCAAAAGGTCAAGCAAAACTACTACGACAAGGGAGTCAAGCTCTTCTGGCTTGATGAAGCGGAGCCTGAATACGGCCTCTATCATTTCCCTTTGTACAGGTATAAGATCGGCCCGGCTCTCTTGTGCAGCAACATCTACCCCAGGTACTTTGCCCAGGGCTTCTATGATGGCATGACCAGGGCAGGGGAGGACAAGGTCATAAATCTGGTGCGGTGCGCCTGGGCAGGCAGCCAGAAGTACGGCGCCCTGGTATGGTCAGGGGATGTGGATTCCAGCTTCCGCGGGCTGCGCGAACAGTTTGCCGCAGGACTCAACATGGGGCTGGCAGGCATACCCTGGTGGACGACCGACATCGGCGGGTTCCTGAGGGGTTATCCGGATGACCCGGACTTCAGGGAGTGCATAGTGCGGTGGTTCCAGTACGGTGCCTTCTGCCCGGTCATGAGACTGCACGGTGAGCGCATGCCCCACAGAAAGCCGCTGGGGACCAAGGGTGGCGGCTTATTCTTCTCGGGAGCCGACAATGAGGTATGGAGCTATGGCGAAGAGGCCTATGAGATCATGAAAAAATACCTGCTCCTGAGGGAGAGCCTGAGGCCGTATATAAAGAAGCTCATGCAGGAGGCCCATGAAAAGGGCACGCCTGTGATAAGGCCGCTGTTCTACGATTTTCCATATGACAGCGCAGCCTGGGATGTGACCGACCAGCAGATGTTCGGCCCCGATGTGCTGGTAGCGCCGATCATGTACGAAAAGCAGCGCAATAGGATCGTTTACCTGCCCAAGGGCGCAAACTGGAAGAACACCCATACCGGAGAGGTAATCCAGGGAGGCCGGTGGGTTGAGTGTGAGGCGCCGCTCGATGTGATCCCGGTATTCACCAGGGCAGGGAGCTCGGTGGATTTCTCCATTTAGCTGTTGCATCAGCTTATCCGGGAGTTCGCAGGGCTTGATGCCATAACCAGCATCCATCTAAGCAATAAACGAATGCAAACCGGACAGGGGGTTTGGGTAATGCTTTCTGTAAGAGGAGTCACCAAGCGATACGACAGGGTGCTCGCCAATGATCATTTAAGCTTTGACGTAGGTCCCGGTGAGATAACGATTCTACTGGGGCCCAACGGTGCCGGCAAGTCGACGCTCATCAAATGCATAGCAGGCCTGCTCAAGTTTGAGGGTGTGGTATTGATCGACGGCCATGACAATAAATCGATGGAAGCGAAAAGAGCACTGGGATATGTACCGGAGCTGCCGGTATTGTACGATATGCTTACAGTGTGGGAGCACCTGGAGTTCATCGCCAGGGCTTACAGGCTTAGAGACTGGAAAGCGAAGGCTGATGTGCTGTTGGAGCGGTTCGAGCTGGCTGATAAAAAGAACAAGCTTGGCAGTGACCTGTCCAAGGGCATGCAGCAAAAGCTGAGCCTCTCTTGCGGTCTGATAACGGATCCAAAGGTGATACTGCTTGATGAACCTATGGTAGGGCTTGACCCTCATGCGATCAAGGAGCTCAAAAGCATAATAGTCGAGCGAAAGCATGAGGGCAGCTCGATCCTTATAAGTACCCATTTGCTTGACAGCGTGGCCGGGTTTTGGGACAGCGCCAACATAATGATGAACGGGAAAATAGCAGCCAGCAGGTCCCGCAGCCTGGCCTCTGACAACAAGGAGCTTGAGGACCTGTACTTTGAAATAACCGAGGGCGGCCATCGCGATCCCGGCCCCGAGCCGGCTGCCTATGCAGGGGGAGCACCACAATGAACGCCCTGGCATATCTGGTTGTCATGCAGCTCAAAAACAGGATCCTCACTCTTAGGAGAAAGCCTGCCAGGCTGATTTCTTACATCATCCTGGCCCTGTTTGTCATAATGGCATTGGTATCCTCAGGTATAGGCACGAAACGGCAACAGCCCGCTGAGTTTGCAGACGAACGGATCCTCTTTCTGATCATAGTAGCAGTAGGCTTGCTGTTTTTTGGCCTGTATATCAACTCCGGCCTGTCTACTGGATCGACCCTTTTTTCCATGGCTGATGCAGGCCTTTTGTTTCCGGCTCCCATCTCACCGAAGAAAATACTGCTTTACGGCCTGGTCAGCACCTTTGGCAAGACCCTGGCTGCTTCCTTGTTCATCCTGTACCAGGTAGGGAATCTCAGATCCGGCTTTGGCTATGGGGCAAAGGAAATATCAGCCTTATTTCTCATTTACATAATGATGCTGATGTTTGGCCAGCTTGTTTCCATCGCCGTGTATGTATTCTGTCATGGGGACAGCAGACGCAGGGCCGGTGTCAGAACTATAGCCATAGCAGCCTTGATTGGCCTGCTGCTGGTGGTGCTCAATATACACCGGCAGCATGGGCAGGGCATTGAAACGACTGTTGACCGGGTGCTTGACGGTTTGTGGTTTGAATGTCTGCCTATGGGTGGATGGGCCCTGATGTTTTTCAAGGGAGTTGTCCGGGGCAGTGCCTGGAAAATGGCCATGTCCCTTGCCCTGTTTGCAGCCTCGGGCGCTGCCATACTGGCATACCTGGCCCAGGGCAGGGCAGATTACTATGAAGAAGTACTCGTTTCCACTGAGCACAACTACAAGCTAAGACTCGCCGCACTGGAGAACAAGAATTATACCGGCAAGGCCCGGAAGAAGGTCCGGATAAAGGATGCAGAGAAGGGCCTTAAAAGCGCCGGAGCAGCCGCTATAGCCTATAGGCAGATACTGGAGGCCACTCGCAGCAACAGGCTCCCCTTTGTCAATGGCTTCACCATCGTAGCCGCTTTAACGGCTTTTGTAACCGCGAAGGCCTTCCAAGGCTTTGCAGCCGGTAAATACATAGCTTTTGCCCTCCTGACCTATCTTCAGTATTTCACGGCAAGGACCGGCCCTTTGAAGACCGAGCTGACCAAGCCTCATCTCTATTTGATACCGGAGAGATCCTACAAGAAGCTCCTGGCTGGATCTGTGGTTTCGTTTGTAAAGCCATGCACGGATGCCGTGGTCATATTCACGGTATTTGCTGCCTCCGGTGGCACGGATCCTGTTGATGCCCTATTCCTGGCCCTTGCATACGCAGCCACCGGAGCTGTATATACAGGGATGGCTGTCGTGTCCCACAGGGTGCTGGGGGGACAGCCGGCCCTGCTTCTAAGAGGGATACTCGGTTCGGCCTTGTTGCTCGTCATTATGCTTCCGGCTATTGGATCGGCTGTGATAACGGCTGTTTTGCTGCCGTCTGGGTTGGATCACCTGTGCATGCTGCCTTACTTTATCGTCTGCATGATATCCGCTTTCGTGATGTTTATCTTATGTGCCGACCTGCTGGATCATGCGGAGTTTTCCGGCTAGCGCTGCATCATGCATATTTAACAGGCTAATGCTTTTCTCTTTCTGCGATAAGCTGCTGGAGCTTTTTCAGGTGGTCGTGGTCAGTGCGCAGTATCTTTTTGGCCAGCTTATGACTGTCAGCATCGAGGTTGCCCCTGATGATCTCCTCGACTGCGGCGATACCCTGGTCTTCTCCGTCATAAAGCTTCTGCAGCATGCTTTTCTCGTCCCTGACCATGCTTTCAGCCTTGAGCTTCGTACGTGACATAAAGCCCGGTATCCCGGTTGCTTCATCGGGTATGCCGCCCAGGGCGGCTATGCGGTCAGCAAGCTCCATGGCGTGCTGCTTGTGGTCTTTGAGTATGCTGCTCAGCTCCTGTCTGGTTTGGGGCTCAAGGGATGGGATCACGCTTTCATAGGCGCCGATGGCCATGTGCTCGCCCCTGAGCAGCTTGTTCAGGGTCTCAATATTGGGATTGTCCATGAAGGATCCTCCTTTTATCTGAAATGATCAAAACCTATATCGCTTAGAAATAGTATATCCTATACGCTAAAATTCAAGATACAAATCAATGTGCCCGGGCATATCCAAGCTTCGAGAATAAAAAACGCAGAACCGGTAAATCAGCCGATTCTGCTATGTCAAAAGGTCTTAAGAGATTTTCGATAAACAAGAGAATCTATCTTTCGATAATACTTAGGTTATTCCAAAGCCAGGGCTGTTGCTACCTGGTCCATAGCATAGCTTTCGTCGCTCTTGCGGGGGACTATTAACGCCGCTTTCGGTATGGCCAGGATGGCCTTGAACAGGTCTCCGTCGACTTCTACCCTGAGGCTGCCTCCGCCTGCCTCGGCAAAGGATTTTGCTATGGCCAGCCCAAGGCCGGACCCTTCTGTGGAGCGGGATTTATCACCCTTTACGAATCGTTCGAGGATGTCATTTTCATTGAAGTCCATCTCATAGTTCGCTATATTTTTTATCTCTACTATACCCCATTCATTGTCGTCTGTAACATCTACATAGACCCGGGTACCCGGCATTGTGAACTTCAAGGCGTTGTGCAAAAGGTTCATGAGTATCCTGTACAGCTTGTTGCTGTCGCCGGAGATATACACCGTCCTTTCAGGGGTGCTGACCCGGAAATCAAGGCTTGATGCCCGGATACTGTCGGATGTGTCTGCCATGACCTGTTCTACAAGCCTGCCAAGGTCGAGGGTCTTTATATCCAGCTTGATCTCACCGGAGGTCGCCTTGGACAAGTCGAACAGATCCTGTATCAGCCGGTTGAGCCGGTCGGATTTGGTTTTGAGCACATTGATATAATCCCTGACATGGTCCGGCAGGCCGGTCTCCTTGTCCAGGAGGTCGATATAGCTGATTATGGACGTCAGGGGAGTTTTCAGGTCATGGGATACATTGGTTATGAGTTCTACCTTGGTGCGCTCGCTCTTCAGCATCTCCTGCAGGGTCTTGTTCATGCCGTCCTGGATGCAGTTGAGGTTTTCAGCAACAGGATACAGGATCGTATCCCGGTCAAGCTTCAGCTTTGTCTCAAAGTCCCCGTTTTTGACAAGCTCAAGCTGCTTCGTGATCCTGGTCAATCCATTGATGAACCGGATACATCTGTCCAGGCCCTGCCAGGCAGCATAGAAAAATGCAGCTGTGATCGCGGCCAGCAGGACATACAACGTGACAGAGGAGCTGAGAGCCTGATCCCCGGCTCCTGTTATAAGGATATACAGGAACAGTCCGGCACCTGCCAGCAATGCTTCGGTCAATGCAAAAAGGCTTACCTTCATTGCCAGTGCCTTGGACAAGGGCTGCTTTACCCAGTAGTTCTGCAGCCTTGATGCCTGGATGTATGCATAGCTGTTTACGAAAAATCCGCCTTTATTGCGGGCAAGGTCCGCCAGCAGATAACAGGCCCACCAGACAGGGAGGATACAAACCGCAGCTTTTGCTCCACGGGGAGAGCCTGACCGGTTGACCAGGTCAAACAGGGCAGTAAGGGCCAGGAGGGTCAGCAGCTTGGCCTCCAGGTTTATTTTTGACACGATGCTGACGATCCTTTTATTGAATGCAGCTACCCTTCTATGTGTCCCAATGGCTGTAGCCAGCAGCAAGATGCCCAGGATGGCTGAAGCAATACAGTTTTGAACGACCGTCTTGACCTCATGCTCTTTTCGTTTCAGTTCTGCGAGCCGGCTGTCCTCGATGCCGGAGTCGATGTCCTCTTTTACCAGCAGCATGATCCGGATGCTTTCCGCCCGATTGTGTTCATCCTCTTCATATAGCCGGCTGTCGTACTTAAGGAGCCTGTATTCGTACCCTTCTGTACTGTCGTACACATCGACAAGCTTGTCCCTGTTCTGGGCAAGAAAGCTTCTTCCATTGAAGTACAGGCAGTAATCATAGCCCCTGGGCATTTCCGTCCCGGTCTTGGGGAAGGTCGGTTCATAGCTCATATTGGTGTACAAGGCGCCTGTCTTTGGATAGTATGAGTAATAAAGCAGGTTGTCTCCTTCAGCCTTAAGCAGGATGATATTGGATGAATTGCTGTAATGGGCATCCAGCAGGAGCTCGAACAGGTCCGTTAGGGTCTCCTTGAATGCCTTTCTTTCTTTCAGGTCGACCGTGAATATTTCGTTGACATCATACAGGCTGTAGGCATTATCTCTAAAATAGCCTATGAGAGTAACTGAAGAAACGATGATCAGGAAGATGCCAAGTATAGAGCAGAGCCATGCCAGAACCTGCTTATAGCTTTTCAATCTTATATCCAATGCCCCACACCACCTTCAGATATTTGGGTTCCTTTGGATTTATCTCGATTTTCTCCCGTATCCGCCTTATATGTACCATCACAGTATTTTCAGCATTGAAGGCTGTTTCACCCCACACACGTTCATAGATCTCCTCTGCGGGAAATATGCGGCCCAGGTTTTTCATCAGAAGCTCCATGATCTTCATTTCAGTTGCAGTGAGGCTGACAGGCTCGCCATCGAGGGTGACGGAATATGTATCCGGGTCGAACTCCAGTGCTCCGGTCCTGATGATGTTGCCGTTCCTGCTTTTGTTTATATCACCCAGCATCATATACCTGCGCAGCTGGGACTTAACCCTGGCCATAAGCTCCATGGGATTGAAGGGCTTGGTTATGTAGTCATCGGCACCAATGGACAGGCCCAGGACCTTGTCGGTGTCTTCGGATTTAGCCGACAGCACTATGATGGGTATGTTCTTGTCCTGCCTTATCTTCATAACGGCTGACAGGCCGTCGAGCCTGGGCATCATGATATCTATTATGATGAGCTGAAGATCTCTGGCGGTCACTATGTCAAGAGCCTGCAAACCGTCATAGGCCTTTAGTACCTCGTAGCCCTCCTTTTCCAGGTTTATGGCTATGGCCTGGACTATGTCCCTGTCATCATCAACTACCAGAACACATGGCTTTGTCAACGCATATCCCCACCTTCCTTTCCTGATTATAACATATATAAACGGTTTCTTTGGTCATCCGATGCATACTATACAACTATATTCTTAAGAAAAAGTGGATAAAATTCTTAAGAATTTCTTAAGATTATTGGCAAGGTATATTATACGGGCTATTTATTTAATGAAGCTTATACTGACAGGATGCAAGAAATTTGTAAGAAATCATTAAGAAATTCTTAAGTTTGGCATCTCTAAAAGTAATGTATAATGGAACAAACAGTCGTAAAAGTTTATATTTAACTATTTACGAATTGACAGAGCTTTACTATTATGACATTCAAAATCGGGCTTTAATGCTCAAAAGGCTTACTGACGGCAAGTGCTTTCTGTTGAGCAAAGATCAACTGATATTAAGTGCGGATATGTTGATATACCATGACAAGAAAATATATAGCTTTACTTATTGCACCAGCGGCCAGGATGAAGAAAATACTTATAAAATTGCTCGTTATACTATTGGAGATGAAGACAGCAGCTCGGGGAAAAATAATAACAACAATTATAATAAGAACTATGATGGTGTCGTACTTAAAGTATTGGGAGCGTATGAATCCTTGCGCACTCTTGATGAAAGTGCAGTCAGATCGAAAACAGGCATCGGCACGCTTAAGGTGCCTATAACTGAAAAGTATAGCAATTATGATCAGTTAATTACGGCTATTCTAGCTGATAAAGAGGACTCCGATATCTATTTGATGCACTCAGGGCTGGATTTGATGTGGAAAATCAGGGATAAGGCAGCATATGGGCCGATAAAACCATCCACGGGTATAACAGAATATATTAACAGTTGTTTTGATTATATAAATCAGCTTTGCTATGCGAAAGATACTGAGATATGGGCTTTACCTATACATAATCAAGCCAACGTAATATTATACAACGAGAAAAATATGGAGAAGGCCGGCTACAGTCCGGATATGTTTAAATCACATGCAGTGTTTATGGATAACATCAAAAAAATAGCTAAAGACCCTGCAGTTTGCAACAATTATGAGGTATGGCCTTTTCCTTACAATAGCAACAGGCTAAAAAGGTGGCTGGATTTCTATATGTATTCCGAGGATGGGAGCATAAACTGTAACACCGAAATGTTCAGGGATTATCTTTATTTCGAAAAAAGGTATACAGGTGATGAACGATTTGATTTGTTCCCATTTAGAAATGCATCAGGACGTGAGCATTTAAATCCTGACAGCCTTGTGTACAATGATGAGCTTATGCTGTTTGAAGGTAGTATATAAATAGTACAAGTTGAATTGAGAAAGTTCCACATGAGTAATACAATAAAAATATAAGGAATGGGGGAACTTCTCATGGCAAAACAACATGATCAACAATT
>Ga0209608_1000866_pt1 | contig 27515 bp, 27 predicted proteins | sample AD_UKC130_MetaG_FD_184428 | JGI IMG/M metagenome (GOLD analysis project Ga0209608, IMG submission 184428) | Active sludge microbial communities of municipal wastewater-treating anaerobic digesters from Canada - AD_UKC130_MetaG (SPAdes) (version 2) | ecosystem: Engineered > Bioreactor > Anaerobic... | reverse complement strand
TTGATAATCAACTGCATCAGCTTCTTTCTCTAACAATAAATTGTATAGATTATCTAAAAATGCAAGATTCTCTTGCTTGCCCATAGAGATATACTCGTCTACGTCTTCGATTATCTGTTTCATAATTTTAATATTTTTTTACAAATATATAAAAAATTTTAATTAGTTATCCAATATAAATTTATAAAGAATTATTTATCCCTCACCCCCCATTATAACCTATCCTTCGCTAATAATTTTTTAAAAAGCAACTTTTATCTCTCTTTAAAGCTAATTACTGTTATTCCATCGCCACCTCTATTATCTGTTTCATTTTCAAAATTAAGCAAATTTGAAAAGCCCTTTAAATATTCTCTAACAGCTTTCCTTAATATACCATAGCCTTTGCCATGTATAATATAAACTTTGGGAACTCCTATTAGTAATGCTTGATCTAGATATTTATCTAGTTTATTAATAGCATTTTCTACTGAATCGCCTCGTATATCTAATGTTGTACTGAAATTTTCTGTTCTACTGACTATATTAACTTTGATTTTTTTAGTATCAGTTTCTAATTTTTTATCTAATACTTCTACTGCATCTGCACTTATTTGTAAAATTTTATTATCTGCTACTAATGTTAATTGATTTTCAGATATTCTTATTATTTCTCCTATTTCACCAGTTAATTTGATTTTTACCAGTTGACCTACATTAAAAATTGTTTTTTTGTCTTCTGAAGGATCATTATCTATAAATAATTTATTTATTTTTTCATTAATAATCTTTTTTTCAGATTCCAATTTTTTTCTGGCATTTTTAACTTTTTCTTTATCAGCATTAGATTCTCTTATTTCTCGTATAGTATTTTCGATGATTTTGTTGGATTTATCAAAAATTTCATCTATTTCATTTTTAGTTTTTTTAGCTAAGTAATTTTGTTTTTTCTTCTGAAATTCTATATTATCTTTATATTTTTTAATTAAATCAGTTACAAAGTTTTGTGCTATAGATAGTTGATTTTTTTGTTCTTCTAGTTTACGTTTTTCATTTTCCAAAAACACCAATAATTTCTCAGTTTCTATTCTATTATCGCCTAGTTGAGTTTTTGCTTTTTCTATGATATCTTCTGGCAAACCTACTTTATGAGCTATTTCTAGTGTAAAAGAATTGCCAGGAATACCTTGAGATAAGATAAAAGTAGGGCTAAATGTGTCATTATCAAAGAGCATAGCAGCATTTTGCATTTGAGAATATTTCATTGGCAAAAGCTTCAGATTATGAAAATGTGTAGTAATAATAGCGAAACTATTTTTTTTATATAATTCTTCTATGACAAGCTCTGCGATAGTACCACCCATTATAGGTTCAGTGCCTGTACCTAATTCGTCCATAATAATCAATGATTTATCATCTGCATTATCTATGATAAATTTCATATTTAGTAAATGGCTAGCATAGGTACTCAATTCATCTTTTATGGATTGATTATCTCCCATATCCATAAATATTTTATGAAATAAACCTATTCTAGAACCTTCACCAGCAGTAATTGGTATTGCACATTGACTCATCCATTGTATTATTGCCACAGTTAGTAGAACTACAGATTTGCCACCTGCATTAGGACCACTAATTATTACAAATCTGTTCTCATTAGAAATAGTCAAATTCAATGGTACAATTTTTTTATTATGTTCTTTAAGTATATTATGTAAATAAGGATGGTACGCATTTTTTAATATTATTTGAGGCACATCTGAGATTACTGGTATAGTAGCGTCATATTCTATACTCCATAAATATTTTGCTTTAATAACATCGAAATATGCTGTTTCATCAATAATTTGTAGTAGTATATCTATATGAGGGATTAATTCATCTGTAAATATTCTCAGTATACGATATATTTCTTTTTTTTCATCAATATATAGACGTTGCAGAGCAGCATTTAACTCGAATACTTCTTGTGGTTCTACATAAATAGTTTGTCCCGTTGCAGATTCATCTATTATTATGCCTTTGATAGTATCTTTGGCTTCTGGAGTTATTGGTATTACTAATCTATGATCGCGAATTGTAATATTAGCGTCATCGGCAATTATACCTTGTTTTAGCCAATTTTTAGCAATTTCATTTATGCGTTTATCTATGTTTCGTTGCATACTATCAATGCGGCGTCTGATAGATGCTAGCTCATTTGATGCATCATCTCTAATGAATCCTTCATATGACCATATGTTTTTTAGTGTGTCCAATAATAGATCGGCTTCTTCGAATTTCACATGTTTAGATTTTAGCAAATGCATCTCTTTGCTGGCTGTGATTTTATTTAGCTGTTTATAAATATTTAACAATTGCAGTAATGGATTTAGCATCTCTGTGTTAATAACAAAGCCTTCATGATATATAGTTTCTAGCTCATGACGTATATCACCATCGATCTTAGTTGAAAAAATATTATTTGTTTGTATATAATTACTTATTAATTTTAAAACTTCGTATTCTTGATATATCTCGTCTATATCAGAGCTAGGTTTTATATTTTTAATAAGTTCTCTACCATATTGTGATTCACAATATGAAGATAGATTGTCAATTATAAAATCAAAATAAATTTTATTAGGTAAATCATCAGGATAATAAAACATTATTTACATTCTCCACATTAAATAGCTAAATTACAAATAAATTGTAAAATATTTTAAGCTAAATTGTAATTTAATATTGATATTTTGCTCAAATAGGGTTTTATTCTTTTTCAGAAGAATCTATAGCTTGTCGTAGATATTTTGCTTTTTCTTCTAAATATTTCAGATCAGTTTTAGCATTGTCAATTTTTTTGATATATTCTTGTAGTAGTAATTCAGCATTAGCAGATGCTTTAAAGAAAGAAAGATTGTTTTCCCATGTTTGAATATCTGCTTGCAATTTTTTAATTTGATTATTAATATTATATAGTTCACTTTTAGCTTCTTTGATGCCATTATTATTATGTAGTATATTTTCTAATCGTTGTTTAAATTCCTCATTACTTTCATTTATTATTCCGCCTTTTAGTTGGTCAAAAAGTTGATTTATTTTTTGTCTAAAAGCATCTTGTATTCTTTGTCTGTCTTTATAGGGTACATTACCTATTTCATACCATTGACGTTGTATATTTTTTAGACGTTCTATATCTTCTTTAGGATTATTATTAAATTGGAATTCGTCTAGTTCTTTGAGTATAGCTTCTTTTTTTGATAAATTTTCAATTTCTTGAGTAGCGAGATTAGCGAAATACAATTCCTTATTAGCAAAGAATTGATCGCAGGCAGCTCTGAATCTACGCCATAGATATTCATTTTTTTCTGAAGGGATGAAACCAATTTTTTTCCATTCTTCTTGTAATTTTTGTATAGTTCGAGTATCTTGTTTCCAGTTATTACTATTTACCAAATTTTCGGCTTGTTTAACTATACTTAATTTTTTATTATAATTTTCTTGCCATTCGGTTTTTAGAATTTCATAATATTCTTTTTTATCTTGATAAAATTTATCTACCAATGCTTTGAATTCTTTCCAAATACTTTCATTATACTCTTGTGGTACCGGACCTATAGATCGCCATACATTGAATAAATCTTGAACTTCAGAAGTTTTTTTCTGCCATAGGTCATGAGTTGTTATTTCTTCGGAAAGTATTTGTTTCATTTTATCTATAATGGCTTTTTTAGCTTCTAGATTACTTTCTCTACGTTGTTTTTGAGATTCTATGGAGCCACGGTAGTTTTCTTTGATTTTATCTAGAGCAGCTTGGAATCTTTCCCATATTTCATCTTTTTTATCTTTAGGTACAGGGCCTATTTGTTTCCATTGATCAAAAAGTTCATAAACTTGTCTATAAGCTTCTTTTGAAGAAATAGATTTATCCATTAGTAGAGACTCAGCTTTTTCGCAAAGTTCTATTTTGGCTTCTAAATTCTTTCGTTGATCTATTTCTATCATTTCTTTTAGTAGTTCAACTTTTTTATAAAATTGATCTACATAATGATTAAATCGCATCCATAGGTCATTAGCTTTGTTATGTGGTACAGCACCTATGGCTTTCCATTCTTCTTGGATTTTATTAAAATGATCAAAAGCTTCCTTTAGAGGAATTTCATTGTTATCAATGATATTTTTTAATTGTTCGAGGATATCTAATTTTTTTTGATAATTATCTTCGAGAGATTGTAGATATTGATTTTTTAATAATTTTTTTCTATCTAAATATTTTTTCCATAGTTTATCAAATGTATCTTTTTTAGTATGTAGTAATTCCTCTGCTTTTTGTTTTTGTTCATCATCGTTAATAGCAGATATATCTTTTAGTTCTTTCTCATATATAGCTTGATGTAGATCATATAATCTGAGTACACGTGGTCTAATGTATGATAAATCATTATTTTCTAAAACTTTAGCAAACTCTTCATTTATTTGATCTAAATCTAATTTGTCATATCTTTGTGTCTCAGCTTCATCTACTTCGATATCTTCTTCGCTTACCTCTTCTATTTGGTATTTTAATTCTTTATTATCAGTATTTTCGATTTCAGCTTGAGGATTATTAACATCAGCATCATTATTGATTGATAGCTGGTCTTTCATTTCTTCATTACTCATGTCGTTACTTTTTTATAAAGTTTTTATACAAATTTAGGTGCAAAATTAAAATAATAATTCCAATTAATTAATATGTTTAATAAAATATTAGGATAAATATTATTCAAGTTTAAAATAGTATTATTATAGTTTGTGTAATTATTCTATTACCTTAAATTTATCACCAGTCTCTTGAATTATTCTTCTATACCATTCTTCGCCGTAGCCAGGCCATTCTACTTTAGGATTACGTTCACCTGGTACTACATATTTCACATTACCATCCATATATTTGAGGAATAGAAATTTATAAAATTCTTTCCAATACATTACTAATCTATCAGCATTATCTGCAGAGAATGTAGAAACATAATCAATAGCTTGATAAGGGCTCACTTCATGCAATTGCAATGCATAAGCATCAATTTCTTTAACTTTATTAATAAATGCAGTTTCGAGAGAATCTTGTTTTTTCTCGATGTCTGGGTGAATAATATTATAACGTGTATAAGCGAAATTAGCTACTTGATTAAAAACCCAGAAAGCTGCATCATCACTCCATTTCATCATTGCGCCATTACCTTGAGCATAGCTATGAGGTACTTTTCTACTTGCAGAATATATAGGTGTATAAACGCAGCTAGCAGCATCATCTACACCAAACCAAATAATGCCACCGATCTCATCTGGCAACCAGCTACGACTTTGAGTAACAAAGCTAAAAGCTGTTTGTTGAGTAGCAGTAGCACGCTCGTTAGTATAGGTTACTCCATCAATAGTCCAGTCTAATGGTCTCCAGCGGTAAGGTAATTTGAATGGTCCTGCACCAATATCATTACGCATATCAAAAGGAGTGTCTTCTAGATGATCTCTCATAAAAAACATCATATCTTTGAGAGAAATTTTTCTATTAGGTTTCACATAAAGTGGCATACGATTCGAAAGATTTTTGCCACTAACATAATCTATATATTCATCCATACCATCTGCTACCTGTCTAAACATACTCCAAACGCGTATATCACATTGTCTAGCACCACCGAAGGTAACTGGATGATATGTATCTGAAAAGCTAAATTCTTCATCTTTGCCATTAAACCAGCCTTTTTTTCTAGCAAATTCTATGACATCTGATGAATAGATAACTTCTACTTTAGGGTCATACAATTTTTTATTAAAATCTTTCTCTGTAATAGAGGTTTTGCCATTAGCTAAAGTAAATTGTCTGATGCGTGCTTGATTGGCATGTCCACTGATATAGCCATCAGGTATGCGTACAGCTACCCATACAGCACCTTTTTCACCTTCTCCTTTACCTATCATCTCCATTATCCATGCTTCGTTTTTATCTGCTATAGAGAATGATTCACCTTCACTAGCATAGCCATATTCAGCGACTAACTCAGCCATTACACGTATAGCCTCACGAGCGCTCTTGGATCTTTGTAGAGCTATATACATCAAGCTGCCATAATCTATAATAGCACCGCTCTGAGTAAATAATTCTTCTCTACCACCAAAAGTAGTTTCACCAATAGCTACCTGGTATTCATTCATATTACCAATAACATTGTAAGTTTTTTTTGCTTGTTTGATTTTACCTAAATATTTGCCCGTATCCCATTCATAAACATCTAGCATAGCTCCATCAGGATATACTGCTGCTGGAGAGTAATATAAATCGCCATAATGCACATGGCTATCAGCTGAATATGTTATCATCACTGAGCCATCTGCACTGGCTCCTTTGGTAACAATAAAATTAGTACATGCAAATGAGCTATATGCACTAACAATCAATAACAATAATGTTAATAACAAAAATTTCTTTTTCATAACTGTGTTTTTTACTTTAATTTTTAATAATTTTAATTGTTTTATTTATATTTTTATCTTTTAATTGTACAATGTAAATACCACTAGGATAATTCTGAAAGTCTATTCTATAAATATTATTATTTATTATACCATGATATATTTCATTTCCTAATAAATCGTAAATATTTACTTGTGAATTAATAGGAGCTTTTAAATATAAAAAATCACTAACTGGATTAGGATAAATCTGTGAAATATCTGAATGGTTATCATGCAATCCACCAGTAGTAGAAATAGACACAGCATCTATAGAGCCTTCGGCTCCGTCACGCCCATAATATACAAAAGCCAACTTTAAATCACTGCTACCAACGTAATCGGTTAAATCTACTTGAGCATTTACCCATTCCCAGCTAGACCAAGTAGATGTATCTGTACTCATTTCACTCCAAATAGTGTCTGTGAAATTTATTCCATCAGCAGCTGCTATTACATAAAGATCATAATTATCATAAGGTTTTATTCCCCAATATTTAGACATTTGAAAGTAAAAGTTCAAAATTGCAGTCTGATAACCAACCAGATTGATAGATTTTGTTATTAACCATTCATTTTGCCATTTTGATGTATCTAACTCATCATACAATACATGAACAAAATACTGTCCATCCAGAGGGAAACTACTAGCTTTTTCCCAAGTAAAAGAACTATCATTTATTATTTGTGTCCAATCAACTGGAGGAAAATCTGCTCCTTCGAAGCTTTCCCAAAATATCATAGCATCTCTGAAATTCATATAATGATATTGTTCATTATTGCTAGGATTTCTTTTAGATTGAGCTGAAAGCAATATCACAAAGCAAACAAATAGTATTGAAATTAATATTTTTTTCATTGAAAAATGGTTTTATTATGGCAAAGATAAAAAATATTTTTTAAAAAGAATAAGGAAATAATTAAATGAATTTTTTTATTTTCTTTTGTAAAAAAAACATGAAAAAATTATTGGCTGAATTAAAAATTTTCTTGATGAGAGGTAATGTAGTAGATATGGCAGTAGGTATAATAATAGGAGCTGCTTTTGGCAAAGTAGTATCTTCATTTGTAAATGATGTTCTCATGCCACCAATATCTATATTAATAGGTAATACTAATTTTTCGGATCTTAATATTGTGCTAAAACAAGCTGTGATAGAAGGATCTACAGTGATATCACCAGCTATTACTTGGAATTATGGTAATTTTATTCAAACTATTATAGATTTTATAATAGTAGGCACTGCGATCTTTTTTGTAATCAAAGCCATGAATAAGCTGAGTCATAAAAAAGAAGAAGCACCTGCAAAGACACCAGAACCAACCAATGAAGAAAAATTATTGTCAGAAATTAGAGATTTATTGAAAAAAGATAAATAAATTTTTTATTTATTTACATGGTCTTTTAGTGAAATGAGTGATACCATGACTTGCAGCAACGCACTCATTAGAATATGTAACTCCATCACAACCGCAAACGGGATCATAAATTGCTGGACAAATACCAGAATGCCTTTTTTCTAATCTCCTGTCATAACAATCATCTTTGCTACAACTAATAAATAATGTAAATGTTATTAAAATAATTGAAATTAAATGTTTTAGCATGGCAATTTATTTAATATAACGATATCAATTTATTAATTATTATAGATTTAGTTTTCTATATTGATTTTTTTGCTATGAAAATAAAAAAAGGAGAGGCAGCTCATTAAGTACCTCTCCTAGATATTATGAAAAAGACAATTAAAATAATTTATTTACAAAATCCCAATTTAATATATGCCAGAAATCTTTCACATAGTCTGGTCGTCTATTTTGTTTGTCTAAATAATAAGCATGCTCCCATACATCGATGGTTAAAATTGGCGTTAATCCATTTTTTATAGGATTTTCTGCATTAGATGTCTGATTGATGTATAGCTTGCCAAATTCATCTTTGCAAAGCCATGCCCATCCAGAGCCGAAAAGTGTAACTGCTGCATTAGAAAATTGTTCTTTGAAATTATCTAAACTACCAAATTGAGCTTCTATAGCTTTTAATAATTTATCAGACGGTTTAGTAGTGTCTGGTTTATTTAAACAATTCCAGTAGAATGTATGGTTCCACACTTGTGCCCCATTATTAAAAATACCTCCTGTAGCTTTTTTGATAACTTCTTCTAATGGCATATTTTCAAATTCTGTACCTGCAGATAATTTGTTAAAATTATCTACATATGCTTGATGATGTTTCCCATAATGGAATTCTAATGTGGTAGCACTAATGTAAGGCTCTAGTGCATTCTTTTCAAATGGTAATGTTGGTAATGTAATCATAATTTTTTGTTTTTTATGTTAATGCAAATTTATGGAATAATTTTTAAATATAATAATTAAAATGAAGAATATTGATAATTATCATATTTTTTATCTAATTGTAAAGTTTCACCACGTTATTAAAGGTTTTAATTGTGAGCTTAATTTGAAAACACCTTTTAATGCTTTTGAAAAAACTGTGGTGAGCAAAGCCGAACCATGGTTTGAAATTAATTCGTAAATTTGTTAAAGAAAATTCATTACATTTTAAAAATAAAGTTTTTATTTGCAATAAAATTTTATATCTATGGATAATTTAAAATTAGAAAATCTACTAAAGCAGGTATCTGAAATAAAGGAAAAAAATGATGCACTGCTTGACGCAAAGGGTATGCGTTTTAATATTTTTAAAATATTAGGAGTTAGACATTACGAAAATTATCACACTTCAATTCTGACAGAATTACTTAATCCTAAAGGAACACACGGAATGAAAGATACATTTCTTAAGTTGTTTATTAAAATCGTATTAGCAGATGATTTTTCATTTGATTTGGAGAATAATAATATCACTGTTAGAAAAGAATATACAATAGACGAAGGTAGAATAGATATTTTTATTGAGAATTCAAAGTCCAAGCAAGCTATAATTATCGAAAACAAAATTTATGCTGATGATCAAAAGGATCAATTAAAAAGATACGCGTATTTTGGTGAGAAAAAATATAATGGAAACTATCGAATACTTTATCTCACTTTATGGGGTAATGAAGCAACAGAACAAAGTGGCGGAGGGATTAATTACAAATGTATCTCGTATAAAGATCATATAATTAAATGGTTAGAAGAATGCTTAAATGTTTCATCAAATCCTCCTACTATTAAAGAAACAATATTTCAATTTTTAAATCATATTAAACAATTAACAAATCAAGATATGGATACAAAAAATACAGAAGAGATTGTGAATTTACTAACTGAAAATGTAGAATCAGCTTTGATTATTTATCAAAACTTCGAAAGAATGAAACAGAGAATTATTGAAAATATGGGCAAAAGAATACTTATGAAAATACCTAAGAAGTTTTCGGAGGAATTGCTATTTGAATATGATCATAATATGAATGGGTTTCATTTTAGAAAGAAGGAGTGGCCGGTAGAAGCTGGTATTTATTTTGCAGAATATAAAAATCAATTATACTTTGCTTTCAAAAATCTAGCTGCATATTTTGGAAAAGCTGTACCGCAATATAAAATTACTGAATTATTTGACATAGACCCAATTCCATTTGACCAGTATGGTTATAAATTGGTTGGACCACATTGGAAATATAATCCTGAGATACTTATCGATATCAAAGATGAGATATATGAAAAAGACTTCGTAATACCGTATTTAGTAGATGCAATGGAATACTTAGAAAACCATCCTGAAATAGAAAATAATATATGTTCCATTTAATTATTAGATACTAGTCTTAAGTTAATTTATATATGATGTATATTATTTATATCTTTGGGTCAAAAACGACAAATTACACAATTAAGCTAACTCAAATACTATGGATTGAAAATCCATATATCGAATTCTTACTAACTAGTCGACCCTTAAAAATACGATAAGCATTTGATTGTTAATATGTTATAGATAATTTTTTATTTAAAAACTTGCAAATTTTTGTAACTTTGCACCATAAGACTTGCAAATTTTTTAAAATGGTACCAAAGGTAAAGAATCAAAATCAAGAGTGTTTGTTTTTCTCATTTAGCGATACATTAGATCATAAACATCCGCTTTATATTTTAGCCAATAAGATAGATTGGGGAGTATTTGAAAAAGCTTTTGCCCCCTTGTACAGTGCTAGGATGGGACGTCCTGCGAAGCCCATACGTTTAATGGTAGGCTTGTTAATGTTAAAACATATTCGCAATTTATCTGATGAAATGGTAGTGGAACAATGGAGCGAAAACATTTATTTTCAGTACTTTACAGGTGAAAGTTCATTTGTATCAGGCTTTCCATGTGAAGCCTCAGAGTTGGTACATTTTAGAAAAAGAATAGGTGAAAGCGGGGCAGAGCTGATATTAAAAGAAAGCATTCGTATCAATGGCAAAGATGCCGAAGACCCCAATGTAAACATAGACACTACGGTACAGGAAAAAAACATAACCTTCCCGACAGATGCCAAGTTACACAAGAAAATCATACAAAAATGTAAAGACATAGCTGAAAAAGAAGATATTGAATTGCGACAAAGTTATAGTCGAGTATTAAAGCAATTAAGTCGAGATCAGCGATTTAGGAATCATCCTACCAATAAAGCCAAAGCTAAAAAAGCTGACAAAAAAGTAAAAACTATAGCAGGACGCTTAGTGCGAGAGTTGGAGCGAAAACTTACACCTAATAGTCAATATCAGCAGGATTTAGTTTTATTTTCACAAATTTTATTGCAGAAAAAAGACAGTAAAAAGAAAATTTATTCTATTCATGAACCCGAAGTAGTGTGTATTTCAAAAGGTAAAGAACACAAGAAGTATGAATTTGGCAATAAAGCCTCGTTTGCTAAAACTGATAGCGGAGTAATAGTTGCAGCCCTTGGCTTTAGAGATGAATATGACGGACATACATTAAAACCAACATTGGAACAAATAGAACGATTAACTGGCAAAACACCCAAAAGAGCAAAAGTGGACAGAGGGTACAGAGGTAATAAAAAAATAGGAGAAACAGAGATATTAATTCCATCAACGCCAAAAAAATCAATGAGTTACTATCATAGGAAAAAATTAAGTGAAAGTCATAAAAAAAGAGCAGGGATAGAACCGATTATTGGGCACTTAAAGGCAGATCATAGGCTAAACCGTAACTTTTACAAGGGAATAGTGGGCGATAACATCAATATTATGCTAGCTGCTGCTGCTTTTAACTTCAAAAGGATGATGAATAAGTGGAAAATTTATTTTTGCCAAATTTTCGAAAGGCTATTTTTATCTTTTCAAAAACTATATTATCAATTTTTCTTTATTTTTTTTAAAATAAAATATTCAAATTGACTTTTTAAGGGATGACTAACTACTTTTTTTTAAAATCTATATGTCCATGCTGTTGTATATCTGGCGTATAATATCTAGACAACGTATTTGTATTTACCCAGCATAGATTTTTCTTTGTGTTGCTGACAAAGAAAAGTATATTAATAAATATGTTAATTGGGCTTTAGTCATGGTAATTATTAATGAATCTGACCTAAAGTCAGGGTTAATATTCTACTCTTTGTAAACTTTGTGTAATATCTTGGTGCCTTTTGAGTGCATTTGTGAATAATAAATAACAACAACAATGTCTATAATTTCTTCCACAGATTTACACAAATTAACACTAATGATTTTGTTTTTTGTGTGCATTTGTGAATTAATTTACAACTAGTATCTTGCTAAACTTCTTATCCCATCACTAATAACTAATCACTAATCAACTTTAATTAATAATTTGTACTCATTTGTGTGCATTTGTGGATTAATAACAACAATTGAACAATTAAATAATTAACCTAAATAAATTATCCATATTATATTTTATAGAGCCGTTTTTAACTTCTTGTTTTAAAAAAATTTTTTTTGGACACCAATGATTTTTTATCTAATTTTATAATCTGTTATTATTTATTAAAAATAATTTTTTAATTTTGATAAAAAAGTGGAGATAGAGAATTTATCTAAAACTATGTCTAATGCTATAAATGAATTAGCAAAGTTGCCAGGCATTGGTGAGCGAACAGCTACACGTCTAGTCATGTATCTTATTAGACAAGACAAACAATATTTAAAAAAATTAAGTGAAAGTATAGATCAGCTTAGCACAAATTTATATTTATGTAATCAATGCCATAATGTATCTGATACAGAGATATGTAATATTTGTTCAGATAATACTAGAGATTATTCCATGCTATGTATAGTGCAGAATATACAAGATCTGATAGCTATAGAGCGTTCGAGAGTATATAATGGATATTATCATGTGCTGAATGGACTAATTTCACCATTAGATGGCATTACTCCAGATAAAATTTATATTAATGATATACCTCAACGACTTCACAATAATGAAATAAATGAAATTATTTTTGCTCTACCTGCTACAGTAGAGGGAGATACTACCGCTTACTATATTTTTAATATGTTAAAAGATTTTGACTCATTGTCTTTCTCTGCAATAGCGCGAGGTATATCAATAGGTGGTAATCTGGAATATATAGATGAACTCACATTAGGTAAAGCAATCAAAAATCGTATAGATTTCTCAAATGCTATTAAAAAATGAAAAAAATTTTTACCTTAATTATTATATGTTTATTATTATTGTATAGTTGCAAAACTTCAAATATTTCTAATAGTTTTGCATTTAAAGAAATTTATCAATCTGGCTCTAATAGCATAAATGCTAATGTTTCATTCTCTCATGTTAATGATTCTACTAGCTTTTTTTATTTACAATTAGATACGACAAACTTACATTTTACAAATTTATCTTTAAATACAACTTATAAATATGCGAATATTGAATGTAAAATTGAAATCTTTGACACCCTAGATAAGATATTAACATATAAAAATTTTAATTTTGAAATTGTAGATACTATTAATAGTTGGGATACTCTGATAGAATTAAAAATTAATAATGATTTTAAAGGTTATTGCAAGGTTTACCTGAGATCTAATAAAAATACATTTTCTAAATTTATAGATATTGATAAATCTAATCCATACAGTAATGAATGGTTTCAGACAAATTTAAAAAATAATCATTTACTATTCATAGGTGATACATTAGAAATAAAACATCTAATAAAAAATATAGATACTTTTAAATGCATTGTATATGAACTCCCTCCAATAGCAGCACCGCCATTTGCAGTAGAATTAAACAATAAAAATATTGAATTAACAAAAATAAAAGAATTACAAATATCAGCAACTAACCCATTAGTAGCAAACAGAGATTTAATGAATACATTAGTAAGTATTAACATAGATACTACTCCTACTGGCATTTTTTTTATAATAGTTCCAGAATATTTTCCAGAAATTAAATATCAAGAAGAATTAATACCACCAATGAGATATATAACTTCGGAAACAGAATTCAATAAATTGATGAATTCAGACAACTCCAAACGAGCGGTAGATTCCTTTTGGTTAGCACAAATAGGAGATATACGAAGAGCAACAGAAATAATAAAAAAATATTATTTAAGAGTGATAAATGCAAATAGATATTTTACAGATATACAACCTGGTTGGCAAACAGATAGAGGATTAATTTACATAGTACAAGGACAGCCCAATTACATATATAGAACTTATAACACAGAAGTATGGCTATATGGATCTAGAGATGAAATGTATTCTAAAAGTTATTATTTTTATCGTACAAAAATTTCAAATAATTTTTTCACATGGAAACTTTTTAGAAACATTGATTATAAACCATTTTGGTTTCATAATGTAAATCTTTGGAGGAAATAAATAGGGTAGGGGAGAAATTTCAAAAAAATAAAAATCAAGATTAACTTTGATGAATATATAAAATGTGTTTTTGTGAGCCAGATTGATGTGAGTATAATTTTAAAGAGGTTAAGTTATTTATACATAAATTACAGACGTTAAACAAAAGATGACTAGTATTATTAGAAAGGATAAATAGTTGAGGGGATTGGTTGGATTATAAAATTTTGAAAAAATTTTATAAAGGGAAGTGTAAGAAAATATTTAAATGTTATGAATTAAATATGTTTTAGACATCAGATCGCTGTACCGCTCCCATGCCCGCCTGTCCGACGCCGCCAAATTCAACAACCTCCCCGTGTCTCCTATAATCTTATCTGCCAAATATTTACCCTTAACCACAAACCACATAATGTAGTTTGTTAAATATTTTGTAGCCACTCCTCGAAACTTATAATATATCCAGCTAACAAAAGCTGTTATTTTCTTATGAACAGTTGATACACTGTATATACCATCTTTCTTCTTTTTCTTAGAAGTTATCTCTTTGTGTTTGATGTGCTCTGCATTTACGGTCTTGAAAGCTTTTTTATCGCTGCCGCATACCACTGAATTATCAGATATCCTATTTTTTAGAAAATCTGATATATGTTTGGCTTGCACTCTATTGTCTTCTAATTTTTTAAATAAAATATTTCCACTTCTATCTGTGGCAGCTAATACGGCTACTTTAGTTGGTTTCTTTTTCTTCAATTTTTTTATTTCTTTTTTTTCTCGTTTCTTTTTGCCTTTTTCAGAATAATTCATTAGTAACTCTTCCAATTCCACTACTCCAAAGAAATTAACATTATCTTCAAAAGACTGCAATGCACAGAGAATTCTATGTCGCCAAAAGAAGCTCGTTTGAAGACAAATGCCAACATTTCTAGCACACTCTCTCAAAGTCATTCCTGCAGACATGCATTTGATGTATTCGAGCATTTTATCTCTGTGGTGAATGCCATACATAAAGGTACCGGTTGTAACTCTGAATTGCCGTCTACAATTTTTACACATATAGTTTTGCACTCCATTTTGCAAGCCATTTTTGATTACGTGGCTGCTATTACAATCTGGGCAAAGTATGCCTGTAGACATTGCTTTTTGCTCTTGATAATCGACAATGTCTTTGCCTTCATTTTTTATTTTATTATATAAATTGTCGTAATACTTGCGTGCTTTTTCTTTAGTCAGGGCAAAGACATCTATTTCTTCTTCAAATATTTTATCCATAAATTTTAAATTTTTTGCAAATATATAAATTTTTTATAACTAAAAACATATTTATTTCAAAACAAAATTTTTTATCATATAAGAATAACCTGTTTTTAACAGGTTATTCTTATATATCGTCAAAACTAACCTCTTATGTTTTTGCCTTAAAATTAATGCTTATTTCAAAATATCTCTTTGACAATAAGTTCTGTAGTAAAAAAATATACTTTTTTGTAAGAAAGATATCTTATTTAAAAAATATAAAAACTTTAGTGACAATGCCGGGGCTCGAACCCGGGACCCCATCCTTAAAAGGGATGTGCTCTACCTACTGAGCTACATTGTCTTTTTCTTTCTCAAAATCGTGAGTGCAAAATTAATCTTAATTTTTAAACTAACAAAATTAAACTGAAAATTTTTTATAAATTAATTAAATTTTTTGTAATGCTTGATCTAAATCTTCTAATAAATCTTCAATATCTTCTATACCTACAGATAAACGAACAAGGCCGTCAGTAATAAATGCAGCTTTTTTAGCTTCTTCTGATACATGAGCATGGGTCATAGATGCAGGATGCTGAATTAAACTTTCTATACCACCTAATGATACTGCTAGTGCTATTAATTTTACAGAATTCATTAGTTTTTGACCAGCTGCATAACCTCCTTTTAGCTCAAAACTTATCATACTACCTGCCCCACGCATTTGTTTTTTTGCTATATCATATTGTGGATGGGATTTTAGACCAGGATAAGCTACAGAAGCAACTTTATTATGTTTCTCTAAAAATTCTGCAACTTTTTGTGCATTTTCCTGACATTTCAGTACACGCAAATTCATAGTTTTAGAACCTCTATCTACTAAAAAAGCTTGATGTGGGTCCATATTAAACCCCATATTTTTAAATGTAGGATATAAAATATCGTATAAATCTTTGTTTTTTGCAATTACAGCGCCACCTACGATATCTGCATGGCCATTAATAAACTTAGTAAGTGAATGTACGACCAAATCTGCTCCAAAGTCAATGGGATTTTGGAGAATTGGTGAAGCGAAAGTATTATCTACGACTACATATATATTATGTTGTTTTGCTATTTTGCATATAGCTTCTAGATCTGCTATTTTCAAAGTAGGATTAGCTGGTGTCTCTAAATATATCACTTTTGTATTTGGCTTAATGTTTTTTTCTATTAAGTCAAGATTACAAGTATCCACAAAAGATATGTCTATACCAAACTTTAAGTAGCTTTCAGTAAATACATCAAATGTACAACCATATATAGCATCAGTACTGATCATATGATCTCCTGCTTGTAATAAGCTTAATAGTGCTGTATTAACTGCAGCCATACCAGATGCACATGCTAATGCATCATATCCATGCTCTAAAAGTGCTAATTTCTTCTCTAAAGCTTTAATAGTGGGATTGCCTAATCTAGTATAAATGTAGCCTTCTTCTTTTCCAGCAAATCTATTTGCTCCTTGTTGGGCATCTTTAAATTTGAACGTTGATGTTTGATAAATCGGGGTTACCACACTACCCATTTCGTCATCGATTTCACTACCATGCACTAAAATTGAATTAATCTTCATACTGTTATTTTTTTAGCAAAATTCGGAATAATTTTTTATATGATATCTTTTAAATTTTTTCTAAATAAAATATTCTTTTTAATTTTGCCAATAGTTTTAGTGTTAATTAATCATCCTGTCTTGATTAATAAACTAATAGGGAATCGGGTGTGAATCCCGAGCTGTGCCCGCAGCTGTGAGCTCTTTTTTTATTGCCTCTATCTTTTAGATTATTAACCACTATCTGTTTTCAGATGGGAAGGTGGTAGAGGTGAGCAAGCCAGAAGACCTGCTAAAACTTTTTATCCTTTATAGGACTATTCTTTTCGGGGTCAAAAAGAGTAGAAATTGTTAAAAATCATTTTAATGATTAAATTTTTACGACGATTGATAGTTTTATTTTATTTTATTACATTTTTTTTAATCTCATACCATTCTTATTCACAGGATACTATATATTTAAACAAAATTGAAATCATAGATTTTAATAAAAAGCTGGGTAGGCTATATCCTCATATTAATTCTATTTCTATTGATGATTCTATGTTTTTCATTCCTATTGCTGAAAGACAATGGTTACATATGATTAATATGCAAATGCCAGTTTATCTTAAAGAATATGGCGTTCAGAATGTATCAATGTCATTTCGTGGTTTTGGTGCTGGACATACTTTATTGATATGGAATGATATTCCACTTTTATCTTATTCTCTTGGGCAGAGTTTGTGGTCATCATTTTATTCAAATAATATTAATATTAGTAACTATGAAGGAGCTTTTTCTTCTTTAGGTTATCCTGGAGCTTTAGGTTCTATAATAGAAGTAGAATCTATTCTATCTGATAATAATAAATATAATGTTGATTATTCGTTTGCAAATATAAATAATAATGATTTTGGATTTTCTGTATTGCAGCAATTACCTAATGGCAATGCTTTTAGGGTGCAATATAATGGCAATTTTGATAAAAATTATTATAATTTCAATAATCCAATGCATAACGATACATTGGAAAAGAAAAAAGATAATGAACATTTGGGGCATCAATTAGCCTTTGACCTTAAATTTAATAAATGGCAAACTGGATTTAATCTGCAACATCATCTAAATGAAATACCTACATCTATATTAACTGCACAGATAGATAAAGACGCTACACAAAATGAAAATATTCAATTATTTTATCTTAGATATAATTGGTCATCGAGTTATCATTGGCAGCATTATTCATCCTTAGGGTGGTATAGTGAGCAGTACAAATACAATTCTTATTTTCCTTTAGATGAGACTATTTCTAAAAGTTTTGCTCCACAGTTTTATCATCAATCTACTTTCACTAAGGATAAACATCAATTATTGATGAGAATTAGGTTGGCATATCAATATTTGAATAGCTCAGCATATCAAAAAATTGCTTACAGATATATTACAGATCAATCTTTTATTTATAATTATGAAAAAAATGGTTGGCAATTTTGGGTCAGTGAGCAATTACAAATTAAAAATTTTAAAAAATTTTATCCGCAAGGTGGGATAGGTATTAGTAAAAAATGGAAATCTGGTAGTCATAATTTTATTATATCCAGTGCTTTTAGTCATCTAGAAAGGTTGCCTTCATTCAATGATTTGTACTGGGTGCCAGGTGGTAATCCAGATCTAAAGCCAGAAGCAAGTAATAATGTTGATATTAAAATGAAATGGATACTGAATAAAGGTATTATAGCTTCTATATTTGAAATTAATCCTTATTATTATTTTACTGATAATTTAATACAATGGAAACCTTCTGACAATCAAGCTATTTGGACACCTATTAATATTAATAAAACTATTCAATATGGTTTACAGACTAACTGGAAGTTGAATTTTTCATTTAAAAAATTTGTCTTACGTTTTTCATCAAATTTTTTAGTTCAGCACGCTGAAGATAGAGAAGCTCATAAAGAGCTTATTTATGTTCCTAAATATATTTTTAATGAAATCATAGATCTATCTATAAAAAATCATTGGATGATAAATTATGAATTCTCATACAATTCTAAGCGTTTTACTACTTTTGATAATGATAGATTTCTACCTTGGTATACAATTCATAACCTTGGGTTGTCATACAAGCACAATATTAAAAAAATATCTATACTCTATAATTTGTGGGTAAAAAATCTTACTAATGCCAATTATTATACTGTAGCTTGGTATCCTATGCCTAAAAGATATTTTATTTTTTCAATTCATATCGAATTATAATTTTTTAAACCAATAAAAACAAAATTATGAAAAAGTTAAATTTATTTATTTTTTTAATTTTTGCTCTCATTTTTATTAGTTGTAATAATGATGAGCCTAATGAGACTACTGCAAATAACAATAATGATAATAGTCTTATAAAAGATGGGATCCTTATTGTAAATGAGGGACTTTTTGGCCAAGGTAATGGTGAAATTTCTTATTATGATTATGCTTCTCAGACTGTGAAACATCAAATTTTTTATTATTCTAATAAAAAATTAATTGGTGATACACCATATAGATTAGCTATCTCAAATGATGCTGCTGTAATCACTGTGAATAACTCTAATAAAGTTTATATGGTAAACTTGCATAATTTTTTACTTCTCAGCGAATATGATATACCATCTCCCAGAGAAATATTCATTAGAGATTTGCGACATATTTATATATCTAGCCTATCAGAACCTTATTTATATGTAATAAATGCTATAGACAAAAATTTTTCAAAAATATATTGTGATAGACCTTTAGAACAAATAATTGAAGTGAATAGTAAAATTTACGGATTAGCTTGGTCTAGTTATTATAGTGGAAAAGCTAATAAATTTGTGATGGTTATCGATCCAGCTCAAAATCTATTGATTGATAGTATATTAGTCGGGATAGAACCTCAAACAATTGTAAATAAAGATAATTACTTATGGGTACTGACAACTGGTGGATATATGCATGAGGAGAATGCGAAAATTTCAAAAATTTCTTTGAATAATTATCAGATTGAGCACTCTTGGACTTTCCCTAATAATAATGATTATCCATCTTATTTAATTATTAAAAATAACAAAATGTATTTTCTCAATAATAATGCTATACAATGCGCTACTATTGATGATCAAAACATATTGACTATTAGTACTTTATTCACTGTCTCTAGTGGCTCCAGTTTGTATTATTTAATGTGGGATAATGATGCTAACTGTTTTTGGGTGAGTGATGTAAAAGACTATATGCACAATGGTTCTGTTTACAAAATTTCAGAAAGTGGACAATTACTTTTGACAGTAGAAGCCGAGCTAGTACCTGGTATGATTTGCCCGATATAATTTTTTTGGGGAAAAAGGATTATTTATATTATTTGTTTAGGAGTGGAGGATGATTGGGAGTTGAGAAGTTGAGAAGTTTATAAGTTTAGGATGATTATAAAGGTTTTTATTATTAGACAAAAGGTTGATGACACACAAAATAAAATCACAAAATATTAACTTTTAACGAATAATATTAATAATTCATCAAAGATTATCAGGGCTAAAGCCCGGTTATTTGTTTTATTGAGACCACGACCTAAAGGTCGTGGTTAATAGATAGTTGACTTAAGATAACCTCTTTAGTCGAATAATAAAGCGTGGTTTATTAACCTAGACCTTTAGGTCGAGGAACAGTAAGAAAAGATGTGGGCTTTAGCCCTGAAATATTCTGCATCATGGATGCGATAATAAATAACAAAAAAACAACACGTAAAGACATATAATCATATATCATATTCATATAAAAAAATTATAAATTTTTAATTTATAATTTTGTACATAACCAATTTAAAAAAAACCGTGGCTTCATCAAATCCCAATTATCATCGTCATTCAATACGATTACCTGGATATGATTATTCTCAAGAAGGAGCATATTATATAACAATATGCACATATAATAGACAAAATTTATTTGGTGAAATTGTAAATAATGAAATGATTTTGAATGAATATGGTGAAATTGTTCGCTATGAATGGTATTATTCTGTACATATACGAAATGAAATAGAATTATTTGAAAATGAATTTATTGTAATGCCCAACCATATTCACGGGATTGTGCGGATTATTGATAATGTAGGGGCGACCGGCTGGTCGCCCCTACAACAACAATTGGGACGACCACACGGACCATTAAAAAAATCATTGTCATCGTTTGTCGCCGGGTTCAAATCATCTGTTACCAAACAAATAAATCAAATTCGTCAAACCCCTGGCATTCCTGTCTGGCAACGCAATTATTACGAACATATCATCCGAGATACCGATGATTTATCTCGCATTCGTCATTATATTGCGAACAATCCCAAGAATTGGAACAATGATGAATATAATATCAACCCCCAATGAAAAACACCTCGTATGAACAAATAATCATACCATCTATTAACCACGACCTTTAGGTCGTGGAACAACCAAAAAAAGTTATGGGCTTTAGCCCTGAAATAGTCTGAATCATGGATTAGCAATTGATAAATCCAAAAAACGCATTGTATCGGCAACTCACGAATCATTAGTTCATAAAATTTTAATTTTAAAATAGCGTGTAAAAATCATTATAAATTTGTAAAAATATTTTGTTTATCTAAAAATATCATTAAATTTGCAAAAAAAATGGAGTCCAGAAACCATTTAAAAAAACGGGGCGGGACCCGAAAAGCCATACGAGTAGGGGAAATTAAAAAATAAAAAAATGAAAGATAATAAAAATTTAATAAAAGAAGAAATTGATTGGATAAAAGAAATTACTAAAGACATTACTGATGATGTAGAAATAATAACAGTAGGAAAATTTAAAAAAATGCTAAAAAAAGAAATTGAGGGTACTTTGTTTAATGATCAATTATTACAAACATTAAAATTGATTGATAATCCAAATACACACCCCGAAGAGTTAAATAAAGCTTTTGATCTACTAAATTCAAATAAAAATAATTTTTTTGATAAACCATTACTAATTTTTGGCACTACTGGAATAGGAAAAACAAGTATAATATACTCAATGCGTGATTTGTATAATCAAAATAAAAATATAAGTGAAAGTATATTATTTGAAATATGGAATAAACCATTGGTATTTCACCAAATATTAAATCCAAATATGATTATACAGGAAACACGAAATGGTATTATTTTTAATAAAAAATGTGATATGGTTTATCAAGACCTACCATATACATCAATATGTAATGATATTGTCAAAAATTATGAAATTATATGTCGTAATATAATAAAATCAATAGAAAAAACAAAAAATAATGAGGAAATTGAAAAATTAAATCTATTACTTAATCTCATTAATGATGTCCTAAATTCTACTATTAGAACTAAATTTTTGAGTTTTAATTTGCCAATTTATCATGTAAAAACAGGAGATTTGGGGAAAGATATTTCTAATGGTACCTTTTATAAAGAAGATACAAATATACTTGATGTATATGATATTGAAACTAAAGGTACAGGTGAGAATAAAAGAATTACTAGAATTACTAGAAAAAAAGATTATCTAAAATATGTTACTTTGTTAGGAGGTGGCATTATATTTTTTGATGAATATTTAAGAGCATCAGATGATGTTAGATCTGAATATATAAAATTACTTAATGAATTTACTAAAAATAATGCAAATTATAGCATTGGTGATAGATGGATTATTATCGCTAATTCTTGTACACCTTATGAATATAATTTAGATCTATATACAACTATGACCTCTGATGAAATCAAAACATTTAAGATCTTTTATCTTATTCCTAATTATAAAGAATGGAGAGAATTTATGCTAACAGAAAGTGAATTTGCTGGTTTAGAAGGTACTGAAATACTAATAGAATTTATGGATCATTTTATAAAAGATGAAAATAAAGTTGTTGAAGGTTCTTCATCAGATCCATTTAAAATCGAATTTATGTCATATAATCCAAAAACCGGATTTATAGCAACAACACGTGGATATGAATGGGTAGCAAGGGAACTTGAAGATTCAAAAGCGGTCGTAAAGGATAAATTAGGAAATACTTATGAAGGATCTATATTTGATTTAGATTTAGAGCAGTTTTTAATATTTTTAGATTCTGTTGATGCCGCTGCTTTATCAATACCAGCATTTAATGATAGCGGATTTGGAAAGGCATTTAAAGATTACTTAGAAACTACATATGCTATGACTAAGATTTTTGATAAAAAATTTTCTACGGATTTATTTTATACGGATAAACAAAGCGAATTATCAATAAGTAATTTGGTTGCAAAAATAGAAAATTTTTATAAATCTGCTAAATTAGAAATTGATGTTAAGTCAACGACTCTTTTTATGATGCAACGATTAATAAGAACGGCAGCTCCTTATAAATCATTACCGGAAGAATATTATGAAGTTTCCAGAAATAAGTCAATTTTGAATACGGATAAAATTTTAGATGATATACGTAACAAAAATTATAAAAATATATTAACAGTAGATGAATGTAAAAATATAAATGCATGGATTAGTGGATGTACTACAGAATTTACTCCATTTAAAGGGGAATTTCAAAAAATATTTGCATTAGCTCATCCATATTTAAGTCATAATTATATAGAAGGTTTAATAGACAAAAATCAAACATTATACAAATATTTAAAAGAACTTTCTAAACATGCATTATTTTTAAATCCTACATAGAATGCAAACAGAAGAAAAAACATAAAAAACTAATAATGAAAATAATTTATAATAAATACAGTTTTATAAAATGGAGTTCAGAAACCATTAAAAAAAACGGGGCAAAACCTGAAAAACCTAACTAGTATGATAAACAAAAAAAATAAAAATTTTAAAATTAGTAACTACAATGAATTTGTAGAAAAATTAAACGAAAGTTTAAATGAACAAACAATTATTCCAAGAGCTGATAGCAACATGGCAATTGGAGACGTCGTAGCAATATCTTCTTTTTTAGCTGGTGAACAGAAAAAATTACACCTAACAGTAATTCCTCATGTGACAAGCGATAAAAAAATTCTTATAAAGCCATATTATCTTTTACTAACTAATAAAAGAGATGAAAGTAGTGAACGTTGGGATGACCCAAACTGGGAACCGGAATTTATGCTATATGGAAATGATGATCCTATATTTGATTATACCGCAATAGGCGGCCCATATTCATGTCCAGAACAAGCTGAAGAAGACCTAAAATATAAAAATGAATCTAATGCAGATGGAAAGCAATGGGATAAAAGTTCAGTTAAAGTTGGAACTAGACACTACAAAAGCAATGGGCAAGAAGAATTAATTGAAGTTGAAGTAAATGATATAATAGACATGCTTAACTTTAATTTAAAATATAATACTGGTGATCGTGGATTATTAGAAGAAATAACAAATGTTATAGAAAACATTGATTTAGAAAAAATTATGTCAGAGATAGATCAAGAAACCAAAGATAAAATGGAAAGGGAAGAAGATGTATTTTAAAATAAACATATAAATTATGCCAGATGATGAAGAATATCCTGTAAAAAAAATGCCATCTATTCCTGCAATTAGTAGTAATATAGATGATATAACAGATGATATAACAAATACTATTGCAAATTCAAATGTTAATAAGCCTAGAAATTTTCTAAAAATTAATCATCCATTTGATTCTCATCATAAATTTGAAATAGCATTTAATCCACAAAAAAATGAAGATGCTAATTTAAGAGTTCCAATTGAAGTAAAAAATGGAGTTGGATCATTATTTAATCCATATGCAGTTGTATGCTTTCCATCGGTTAATGGAGATTATAATACTATTTTAGATACGCTATATAATAAATTTTACCTTGATAACAATAAATAATATTTTTTGTATATAATATTTTGTCTTTATGTTTTTTCATTATATATAAAAAAATATCATTAATTTTGCAAATGAATAATTAAATATATAAAAAAATGGATAGATTAAGTCAAATAATGGAACAAATTGAGAAGTTGTCATGGCAAGAGTTGCAGCAACTAATGTCTCAGATTCAATTTGTACTACATCAGAAGATATTGGATGAGATACAGCAAAGGCCCAAAGATGAAGCTAAAGAAAAAGAAGATAAAGAATATCAATTAAATAATCTGAAAGAAATTTACGAAAAGGCTTTATACCCTCCTATATTTAAAAATAATCCTAAATATTGTATAGGGAAATTTGCAAATTTAACGGCATACATTTCTTATGAAGATATCATGAATTACAAATATGTAATAAGGGCACGTGATTGGTCATCATGTGATTCAACTGTATTAGTTTCTAATGAAGGAAGTGAAATAATAAAAGAGTATGATAACATGGAAAGTCTTATAGATGATGGATGGGAATTAGATTAAAAAAATTCTTTTATCTTTGTAGTAAAATAGTATTTATGTTTTTCATTTTTTAATAATATAAAAATAATAGGAGGTTTAAAAATATGGGATTAGTATTAGGAGATTTAGAAAAAGTGCCAAGTGATATGACAGTACAAGAGTGCTATGAACGTATCTATAATTGGTCAAAAAAATATGGTGAGATAAGGATAAAATATAAACATTTATCGAATAAATACTTAATTGCATCTTTAGATTTATTAAATGCAATACCTTCACCTGCTGAAGCAACTATAGATGATATGAATTTCGTTTTTGGTGAAATAAAGAGCAATTTATTGGAATGGCCTTTTCATGAAGAAGATGACTATGGTATCAAAATTGCAGCTTATGCTGAATTTGCTATAGGAAAGCAATTTGGTACACCATTAATAGGCGAAAGATTAAATAAATTCGATGAAAGTAGAGAATCTTCAAGATTATATCCAGAATTTAATAAACAAAAAATACAAGAGAAATATAAAAATAACAATAATAGTTAAATTTAGTATTTATTAGCATTTTTTAATATGTAATTTTTATCTAAATTTTAATTTTATTGGAATTTAAAATATTGCCATTGATTATTTATTAGTTTATAATCTCCTGCCTTTTTCCCATTATTATTGTAAAAATCAACAAATTTATTCCATTGGTCATCTAATTGATTATTATCATATACAATTTTTATATTTTCTAGGATTTTTATTTCTTGCAGTGGATTATGTAGGAATGCATTAAGGGCTATATTTCTTAAATTATTACAATTAGATAAATCTAAATTTTCAATATTATTATATGTAAAAGAACATATACCAATTTTTTCTATTGAATTTGGTAATTTTAAATTTTTTATTTTATTTTTATAAAAACTACTATCATTAATTATTTTAAGATTTTTACAATTAGATATATCTAAGTCTTCTATTTTATTATCTTCAAATGTAGATAATCCTATTTCTTCTAATGAATCTGGTAGTTTCAAAAATTTTATTCCCTTTATAGTATTTAAAATTTTTATATATGCATTTCTTTCTTTATCATATTCATAGTTAATATAATTAATAGCGAATGCTCCATCTCCAATTTTTGTTAGTTTTTTACAATTAGATAAATCAACATTTTCTAAATTATTACATATGAATGCATAAGAATTTATTTCTTTTAATGAATCTGGCAGTTTTAAAATTTTTATTCCATTATTTGCGAATGCTCCATCTCCAATTTTTGTTAGTTTTTTACAATTAGATAAATCAACATTTTCTAAATTATTACATATGAATGCATAAGAATTTATTTCTTTTAATGAATCTGGCAATTTTAATTTTTTTATTTCATTATTTGCAAATGCTCCCTCATCTATTTTTGTTAGTTTTTTACAATTAGATAAATCTAGTAATTTAATTTTATTATTTGCAAATGCATATTTAGATATAATGGATAATTCTTTTAATAAAGATAAATTGACATATTGAATGGAACAATCATTAAAGGCATAATCTAAAATTTTTTCAATATTTAATGGTAAAATAACATTTATTAAATTTTTACATCCTTCAAAACCATTCTTGTCAATACAAATTAGATCATTAAAGCTATTTAAATCCAAAATAGTTAGTTTATCACGTGCATTATTTTTCCCTTCTATTGTCGTTATATCATTATCTACTTTTGTATATAATGATACCAAATTCAAATATTTACTCTTTTCCATATATTTTTGTTTTTTTCTAATTTCGTTATATGATTTTTTATTATTTCAAAAAATTTTGTGATCAATAAGAAATTTAAAACAAAATTCATTGATTTTCAAATGCAAAAATATAAAATATTATGGAAAAATCATTATAAATTTGTAAAAAAAATTCAATTATGCTACAACCTATATTTTTATCAATAGATTATAAACTAAAAAAACAAAATATAGGATATTACAATCAAAGTATCGCTCAATCTCAAATTGATAATTTCAAAAAATCATTAATTAATTTTATTAATAATGTTAATCAACTAT
>Ga0209608_1000862_pt1 | contig 27629 bp, 24 predicted proteins | sample AD_UKC130_MetaG_FD_184428 | JGI IMG/M metagenome (GOLD analysis project Ga0209608, IMG submission 184428) | Active sludge microbial communities of municipal wastewater-treating anaerobic digesters from Canada - AD_UKC130_MetaG (SPAdes) (version 2) | ecosystem: Engineered > Bioreactor > Anaerobic... | reverse complement strand
CCGCTAAGTGTTGACACACTGAACCGCATCTAATTCCTTGCCTGAGCCTAATTTTTATGCTAATATTATCTCGCAGAGCCGTGCCGAAGTGGCGGAACTGGCAGACGCACACGACTCAAAATCGTGCGGGCTCAGCCCATGTGGGTTCGACTCCCACCTTCGGCACCAGCAGAGATTTAAAGAAAGAAGGTTTTGGCCGCAGCGGTCAAAACCTTCTTTGCATTTCTGCCAACCATTGCTATGAGTTATATGAGTTAAGTGAAAGTGTTAAATGCGCATGGCGATGTCAAAGCCTTCGTGAATGGCTCGATCATTTTGCGCACTTTCTTGCAGTCGCCGATGGATGCAGTTCATACTTCCCGGCTCCACCCCTGGCCCTGGCCCTCATGAAATCTATGTAGCGGCCTGTTGCTTCACCCTCGGGGTTGCCAAAATTGGTCCCCAAATCGCGGCCATCATGATGCGGTTGGGCAGCTGAAGCTTTCCCAAAGAAATGGGGCTGAACAAGTTGCTTAAAGCGGTCACCTGACAAAACCTCCCCAATGAAACACTTCATGCTGAATCACGGCGTTATCCTTTGCTTGCCTCAATGATATAGGAGGCTACGTATTCTTCCAATTTCGTACCCGGAGCCCATGCCTGCAAAATCTGCCTGCTGTTTTCCAAGGGAGTCAAGCGGATATTTATAAACCCCGCATCCGCCAGCATTTTCTTAATATCCTCAACAAATTCGGCACCGCCGATACAAGCTGCGATCATGGCGAGATCTTGCTTGATATTATCCGGCAATTTTGCCGTAGCCACTATATCGGAAATGGACAATCTTCCTCCCGGCTTAAGCACGCGGTACATCTCTCGAAAAACCTTTTCTTTCTCCGGGGACAGGTTGATGACGCAATTTGAGATGATTACGTCGACCGAAGCATCGGCAACAGGGAGGTGTTCGATTTCCCCCAACCGGAACTCCACGTTTTTGTATCCGCTTTTTTCCGCATTTTTCCTGGCCATCTTTACCATTTCAGGCGTCATATCCACGCCAATGACATATCCTGTTTCTCCCACTTGCTCCCTGGCCAGGAAGCAGTCGAAGCCCCCGCCGCTTCCCAGGTCGAGCACCGTTTCTCCCTCTTTTAAGCCGGCGACAGCAATGGGATTGCCGCATCCTAAGCCCATATTGGCCCCGGGGGGCACTTTTCCCAATTCATCTTTGGAATAACCGAGATCAAGCGACACTTTCTCCAAATTAATCAAGGTGCCGCCGCAGCAGCCGGCGTCGCTGCCGCACCCGCAGCCCTGCGAGTCCTTCAACGCAATATCCGCGTATTTTTTGCGGATGAACTCTTTGACTTTTTCCTTGTCAGACACGACAAAACCACCTTCTATAAAATTTATCATGCATTCCAAACTTTAAGCGACAAAATCACCCTTCTACTTGATTATAATAGCACATTTAATTTAGATATTTCCTTCTCCCGAGGGTGATTTCGCCTCTTGACTTTCGCTGCTGTTTAACTACTTCCAAAATGGCCAAGCAACTGGGGTTGTGTGAAGGGGCTACCTTTTTGAGATAGCCCCTTCCATATGCCAATTTTGTTTAGCCTAACTAAAAAACACAGACAAGTTTTGAGCCTTGCCTAAGACACTGCGGGTTCCAGGTGGATTTCCACGCCGCGGGCGATTAGCTCCTGCAGGAAGTCGTCCGGGTCCTCGACGATGCGCTCCGGGGCGTAGACCCCTCCGGGGAGGTGATCCCAGCGGCCCCGTCCCAGGCGCAGCGCCGCCGTGAGACAGGGTATGGAAGTGATCTCCGCTATATGGCCGACGTAGGTATAGACGCGGTGCTGCTCTCGCCCCTCTTCGTCGAAGCCGTAAACGTCAACCCGCCCCACGGACTTGTCGATGCCGGCGGCGGCAAAGCGGTCCTCGATGCGGTGGAAAAAGCGAGCCAGGGCCGAGCGCCGCTTGTGGGTAGCCGTGAGGCGCAGCGCCGAGAGCAGCTTGACCAGGGTCACGATGTAGGGAGGCTTGACCCCGCCGTGCAGGGTGACCTCGGTAAGCCCCGGCAAATTGCGGGGCAGGGAGACCGACTCGGCATGACCGGTACAATAAACCGGGTTCCTGCCGATGGGCGGCGGAAATTCGACCACCTTTTTGCCGCGGCCGGTTTTAACGCGTACTTCGTGGCCATCCAGCCACTGCAGGGTAGTGCCGGTGAAGATATGGAAGAGGTGGGCCAGGTTGGAAGGGCCGACAGCCTCGTCCGAGCCTGCACACCAGTGCACGTTGATGCGCTGCGGCCTGGCCATGGAAAGGTAGCCTTTCTTGGCCAGGATCTGGGTGATGCCCGGCGAGTTGCCAAAGCCGGTCAAAATCTTCACCCCTTTTTCCCGCGCCGTATCGTCGAGGGTGATCACGTCGAGGTAAGCATCAAAGTCATCGCAGATGGAAACATAATGACGGCCGGCTTCAATCGCCGCCTGGGCCATGGGGCGCTCAAAGCGGTAAAAGGGCCCGATGTAGCTGATTGAAAGATCGTGCTGTTGCATTAACTCAACAACGGCTGCCCTGTCAGTGGCATCCATTCGGGCGGCGGCAAGCCTGGGATTGACTCCCGCCAGCCGGCGGGCCTTCTCTTCATTCAAATCCGCCAGGGTGACCAGTTCTACATCCTCTTCGGATAGCAGGCGAGGAATTATCGGAACAGCCATTTCCGCGCAGCCGCCCAGCAGCAAGATCTTCATCTTCTTACCTCCGAATTATTTTTTTGTATTTCTCGGGGTTGATTATATCTATTTTCTAAAGATGGTGTCAATACAAAAACTTGTATGTTTTATAGCAATAAAACAAGGTGATAAAACCCCTCGGCCCCCTTTGGAAAAGGGGGCCGGCCCTAGCAAGGGAACCTTTTATTTATATAAGGAGGGAGTTTAAATGGTTCCCTTCTAGAGGGGTGTTAGGATGGGACCTTTTTATATAAAAGGTGAGAGGGCTCTCTGGAGGAGCTCCCTCACCGAAGTTTAGCCTTGTTCACCGCCTCCACAAATTCCCTGGCGATGGCCGTTATCTGCTCATATTTTTCATTGAGCATGAGCTCCTTGGGGCACAGATTGCTCCCCGCGCCTACGGCAATTACCCCTGCCTTGAACCATTCGCCGACGTTTTCCTTGCTTACCCCTCCTGTAGGAATAAAGGGGATGTGGGGAAAGGGCCCTCTCAAGTCTTTTATATAAGCCGGGCCGGCCAATCTGCCGGGGAAGATTTTAATGATGTCAGCACCCATCTCATAGGCCTTGAATACTTCCGAGGGGGTAAAACACCCCACCATGGAAAGAAGGCCACTTTCCAGGAAAGCCTCCACCAGGGCAGGTTCAAGGATGGGCGAAACGATAAACTTCGCTCCATTTTCCGCCGCCTCCTTGACCTGTCCGGGCTCGGTTAAGGTGCCCATTCCCAGCAGTATCTCGTCGCCATATTCCCGGTCCAGCGCCTTTACAACGGCACCGGCATTGGGAGTGGAATAGGTTATCTCAATGCCCTTTACGCCTCCTTTGACCAGGGCTTCAACTGCTTTCAGCGTCTTCTGCTCCGACGGGCCCCTGATTACCGCCAGCAGGCCCAGGGATTTTATGCGCTCAAAAACCATACTTTTGTCCATTTTTTTCACCCTTGCTTCTGTGAAATAATGCTACGCCTATCTCTGCACCCTTCCCGAACGGTTGCCCTTCATCAATTGCTCCACCTCGGAAATGCTCACCAGGTTGAAATCGCCGTTAATGGAATGCTTCAGGCAGCTGGCGGCAATGGCAAATTCCAGCGCCTCCTCCAGGGCGGGATAGCGATTCAGGCCAAAAATTAAGCCGGCCGCAAAGCTGTCCCCTCCGCCAACCCTGTCCACAATGTCGCTAATTGCATACTCGGTGGAATGGAGGAATTTATCCCTGTTGCAAGCACAAGCGGACCAGTGGTTCTGGTTAGCGTTTATGCTCCGGCGAAGTGTTATCGCTACCAGCTCCACGTTGGCATAGGTTTCTAGCAGGCGCCCGGCCAGTTCGCGGTATTTGTCCAGGTCGAGCTCGCCCGTTTCCACGGACACGTCAATTTCCATGCCCAGGGATTTTTGAATGTCCTCTTCGTTGGCGATGCACACGTCCACGTATTGAACTATCTCACGCATAACTTCGGGCGCAGACTTGCCATAGCGCCACAGCTTGGAGCGATAGTTTAAATCGCAGGACACTTTCAAGCCCAATTCCCGGGCTGTTTTTACCGACCTGATGGCATTTTCGGCGGCATTTTGGCTGATGGCGGGCGTAATGCCGCTAATGTGAAACCAGTGGGCACCGGCAAAAATTTTTTCCCAGTCAAACTGGTCCGGCTTGGCCAGGGCTACCGCCGAGTTGTCCCGGTCGTAGATTACTTTCGAGGGCCTTTGGTTTGCCCCGCTCTCCAGGAAGTAGATGCCCATCCTGCCGGGCCCAAACTGGATCAGCGATGTATCAACGCCAAACTTGCGCAGTTCGCGCAGGCAGGCCCGGCCTATGTCATTGTCCGGCAGGCAGGTCACAAATGCCGCATCCAGGCCGTAGTTGGCCAGGGAGACAGCCACGTTGGCCTCCCCGCCCCCAAAAGTGGCCTCCAGGAAGGGGGACTGGAAGAGGCGGTCGAACCCCGGCGACTTCAAGCGAAGCATGATCTCGCCAAAAGTGATTACTCTGGTCATTGCTTAGTCTCTCCTTGCTCTCATTTTTGTCTTGTATTCCTTCAGCAATGCTGCGTCAGGCAGTTTCTTGTAAAAGTCGTCCAGCGGGTAGCAGCCCGACACCAGTCTTTCTCCACTTGCGGCATCCTCCTTTTGGGCTGCGGCTGGCAGCGCAGCATTTCCATATTGTAAAAAGTATTTTTATATGGCAAGATTGTATTGTTATCATATCACAAACAGCGGTTCATGTTAACCCTCCTGCCGAAATATCACCCCGGCAGGTCTGTAAAACCGCCGCGGTTCCGGCTCCCGGGACGGTGGCTGGAACTTGTGCTATGATAATATATCAGGAGAAGGAAGGGCACGTGTAATGAGAAAGCCAAAGACCGCTTCGCGCCAAAATAATTCCGCCATCAGGGGAACCCAGCTGCTGCAAAGGGCCTTTCAGATAGTGGAACTGGTTGCCGGCCACCCCAGGGGGCTGACGCTGTCTGAAATCAGCCAAAAAACCGGCCTGCCTGTAAGTACCGCCCACCGCATCCTCAGTTTCTTGAGCGTTCATGACTACATGCGCAACGATAAGGGAACGGGCCTATATTTCATTGGTCCCAAGTTTGCCCTGTTCTCCTCCCTCTTTATGCAAAGCTTTGATTTTATAAAGGAGATCCGGCCGGGACTGGAAATGATAAACAAGGAGTTCGACGAGACCGTCCATCTGGGGATGCTCAACAGCAAGCGTACCGGGGTGGTCTATATTGACAAGATCGAGTCGTCGCGCGTGGTGAGGATGTTTTCCCTGGTAGGCCAGACTGTGCCCCTTCACTGCACCGCCCTGGGGAAGTCCCTTACTGCCGCCCTGCCGGATCAAGAGATAGAGGCTATTCTTCAACACTACAGCTTTGAAAAATATACCGACAACACCATAACCAGCCGGCAAAGATTCCTGGAGGAGATAGGCAGGGTTCGGCGGCAGGGATATGCCGTAGACAACAAGGAGCATGAGAAAAACATCATCTGCTATGGGAAATCCCTGCTCAACCCCGTGGATAAAAATTTTGCCGCCATTAGCATATCCATACCTGACTACCGCTTCGATGAAAAAAAGGTGGCGAGAATTGTCAATGCTCTTGAGAATGTGGTCAGCTGGTTTGAGTCGAAGCTGGCCCTTCGCCGCTCCTAGGGTGGACTGTGGCCGGCTCATGCAACCATGGACCAGGCGGGTGATGGACTCATGTTTCCGCTTAAGTACGAAGGAGATATTTACCGCCCTCCCAGCGAGGCGAAAAGCCTCATCCTGCAGGCGACGGTGGGGTGCTCGCACAACCGCTGCACCTTCTGCGCCATGTACAAAGCCAAGAAATACCGCGAGCGCGAGTTGGAGGAGTTGAAGGAGGAAATTGATGCCGCCGGCCGGCTCTGGCCCCAGACCAGGCGCGTCTTCCTAGCCGATGGCAACGCCCTGGCCATGGCCACCGAAAAGCTTCGCGCCATCCTGCAGCATTTGATGGCCACTTTCCCCAGCCTGGAGCGGGTGGCGCTTTACGCCAATCCCCGGGATCTGCTGGAAAAAGAGGTGGCCGAACTGGCGGAGCTTCGCCGCCTAAAGCTGGGAATGATCTACCTGGGTGTTGAAAGCGGCAGCCGCTCCGTGCTGCAGGCCGTGAAGAAGGGAGCTACACCCGAGGAGATTGCCCGCGGCGCGGCACGGGTCAAGAAGGCGGGAATTCCCCTGTCGGTAACCGTGATCAACGGCCTGGCCGGCCTCGAAGGAACGGAAGAGCATGCCCGCGAGAGCGCCAGGCTGTTAAACGAAATTGACCCTGAATACCTGGGGCTGCTTAGCCTGATGATTATTCCGGGAACAAGCCTCTACCGGGAGGTCATGGCGGGCCGCTTTACCCCCCTTGGGCCCTGGGACATGATCAAGGAAATCAGGCTGATGGTGGAGCAATTGTCGCTGAGCAACTGCGTCTTCAGGGCCAACCACGCTTCCAATTACCTGCCGCTGAAAGCAATCCTCTCCCGGGACCGGGCCCCCTTGCTGGCTCTCCTTGACGAGTTGCTGAAAAGCAAGACGGAGGGCATATTGCGCAGCGAGCATCACCGGAGGCTCTAGCCCCTTGTCCCAATTCTAATATGCATGCTCCGCCAGGATTGTAGCGGCGGCTCATGAGCCGGCCAAACCCCGTAACCGGCAGTGAAACAGGTAAAGCAAAGACCAACAAATCAGGGGCGGGCGTGGAAGCCCGCCCCTACCTCAAGCGAGGGCGTTTGGCTACTGGCTACTCTACCGGTATGAGTTCTTTGCCAAGATATTGTTTGCGGCAAAGGCTCCGCTGCAGCTTGCCCGAGCTGGTTTTTGGCAGCGTCCCCGGCTGGACCAGGACAATATCGCGGGGGGGCACTTCGCAGACTTCGATAACGCGGCGGCGAATGGCCCGGCGCAACTCCTCCAGGGAGGCGGCGCCGCGCACCTCGGCGACAATGACGATCGCCTCCTTGCCGCGGGCCCCCTCCACGCCGAAGGCAATGACATTTCCTGCCCGCACTCCTTCAATCATCCCCACGGCGCGCTCAATATCCTCGGGATAGATGTTCCTTCCCGCAATGATGATGACATCTTTTATCCGGCCGCAGATGACCAGCTCCCGTTCCTCCTCCGGCCCCTCCACGAAATAGGCCAGGTCGCCGGTGCGCAGCCACTCGCCGCGAAAGAGCTGCGCCGTAAGATCGGGGCGGCCGTAATAGCCCGGTGTCACCGAGGTCCCCTTTATTTCCAGCTCCCCCACTTGCCGAACTTCCCTGGGTTCGCCCGTGGCGGGATCGCAGATGCGCATCTCCAGGCCGGGCACCGGCCGCCCCAGCAGGGGGAGCCTGCGGGTCGTGGGAAGCCCGGGGTGGGCGGGCCTGGCTATGCCTTCCCTTTCCAGGGCTTCCCGGTCCACGGCATCGCAGGCCATGCCCCTCATGGGCGGGGGGAAAGTGCCGCCAATGGACACTTCGGCCATGCCAAAGGCGCAGAATACGGCGCCCGGGCGGAAGCCATGGGGCCGGGCCGCCTCAATGAAATTCTCCACGGCATCCGGATCCACCGGCTCGGCGCCGTTCAGGGCAATACGAATTAAGGATAAGTCCAGTTTTTCGCCCGTTTCGTTCATCCGCTTCAGCGCGCGCGTGGCCAGGACCCAGGAGAAATTCGGCCCGGCGGTAATGGTGCCGCGATACTCGTCCATCCAGCGCATCCAGTCGCCCGGCCGCCTGGTAAAATCAAGCGGCGAAGCCAGCACCAGGGAACAGCCCAGGGCCATGGAAACAGTGAGCATCCCAATGAGCCCCATGTCGTGGTAAAGGGGCAGCCAGCTGACGATGGTGTCATCCATGGTTACTTCCGCCGCCTCGACCATACCGTCGATATTGGCGCCGATGACGTGGTGGGGCAGCATTACTCCTTTCGGCTCCGCGGTGGAGCCCGAGGTGAACTGCAGCACGGCAAGGCGGCAGGGATCATCGGGCACGGGCCGGTAATCATCCGCCGCCGGCACCCCCGGGCTCCCGGGCTGAATCTCATTGAGGGAAAGCACCGGCGGGTCGCCCGGGGCGGGCTCATAGAAGGCGGCCATTTCCGGATCGACAAGCAGCAGGGAGACCTGGCCGCTTTTGAGCAGCGCCCGCGTCTGTCGCATGAAATCGTCCACGGAGGCGAAGCGCAGCGGTATGGGCAGCATGATCATGCAGCCCCCAGCCAGCCAGATGGCCTGCACCGTCGTGACAAGAGCCCGGGAGGTGGGGCCCAGGAGGGCCACGTGATCCCCCGGGGCGACCCCGCGGGCCTGCAGAGCGGCAGCGGCGGCGCAGGCCTCCCGGTGCAGCTGCTTCCAGCTGACCCGAACCGGGGGCACATCAGGCCCTCCGGCAGCGCTGCCGACAAAGGTAATGCCGTGGGGCCCTTCAGCGGCCCGGCGAATGCGCGGCAGCAGCGATTCGGCCAGGGGGCCGTAAAGAGGACGGCCGCAGCGGCATTGTTCCGGCGCTCCCGTCGGGGTGCTTGGATGAACCATAAACAATCCCCCTTGTTCAGAAGATATTCTATTTGTAGAATTATTAGACTTCTATGCAAGGGGGCATGAACCCTGCCGTGAACAAAAAATGTTCCCGGCGCTCCGGCGGGAGCGCTCACGGCACAACTACGGTGCCCACTCTCCCCTCGGCGCCCGGCAGGGCATTCTCCAGGGAGGTAATCACGGCCATCTTTCCTCCGCCCTCGACAAAGCGGATCGCCGCCAGGACTTTCGGCCCCATGCTGCCGGCCTTAAAGTGCCCCTGCCGGTAATATGTCTTCATCTCTTTCAGGGAAACGCGCTCGAGTATTTTCTCCCCGGGAGTGCGGTAATGGATTGCTGCGTTGGCCACGTCGGTGAGGATGAGCAGAACATCGGCTCCCGTTTCCCGGGCCATCACCTGCGCCCCCAGGTCCTTGTCGATAACGGCGTCGATCCCGGAAAGGGCGCCCCGGGAATCCCGAACCACCGGGATGCCCCCGCCCCCGGAGATGATCACCACCACGTCCTTGTCGATAAGGGCCTTGATGGCCTCAATCTCGGCGCAGGCCAGCGGCTCCGGGGAGGGAACCACCCTTCGCCAGCCCCTGCCGCTGTCCTCTTTCCAGACCTCTCCTTTCTCGGCCATGGCCTTCTTTGCTTCCGCTTCGCTGTAGAAGCTCCCGATGGGCTTGGTGGGATCGGCAAAGGCCGGGCTGGAGGGGTCGACAAGCGACTGGCAGATGAGGGTAACTACCGTTTTGGGGCAGCCGGCCTTGAGCAGCTCGTTGTGGAGCGCCTGCTGGATCATGTAGCCAATCTGTCCCTGAGACATGGCCCCGCAGACATGGAGCGGCATCTCCGGGATGCCCTCGCGGGCGCCAATTTCCTGCTGCTGGAATATCCTCCCCACCTGCGGGCCGTTGCCGTGCGTGATCACCAGCCGCTTGCCGCTCAGGATGAGCTGGGCCAGCTGCACGGCTGTCTTGCGCACATTCTCCATCTGCTCCTCAAAGGTGCCTCTCTGGCCCGGCTGCAGGATGGCATTGCCGCCCAGGGCCACGACGATGGTCTCCTGCCGGTCCCGGCAGGACGGCCTTTTAGCCGGCTCCTTGTGCTCCAACTCCATCTCTCCCCTGTGCATATTTTGCCCGCGCCGCCGGCTAACCCAGAGCCGGCAGCGGGGCACCCGGCCGGGCGCTCCGGCGGGATAAAGGAACTTTTCAACCCCGGAAGGAAATTTCCTGCATGGAAACGGTTGGAACTCCTGCACTGCGCTCGGGAAGGACCAAAATGAGGGCAGGACATGGGGAAAAAATGAAAAAAGGCCGCTTAAGGCGGCCAGCCGGCAGGGGGCTGTCCCAAAAGGGAAGCCTTACTTACCCCAATAAGTCAAAGCCACCGGCCTCTTGGCTCGGCAAGATTTATAACTCCCCCACAAAGGAGGGTTTTTAAAACCAAGGCGGAGCTGGAGGGCTCCTACTCGATGATCTCGATAGCCTCGGTAGGGCATTCCGCCGAGGCCTCGCGGCAGCATTCCCACATCTCCTCGGGGATCTCCTCTACCATCACGAAGGCCCGCTCATCGCCCAGCTGGAAAACCTCCGGGCAGAGATCGGCGCAGAGCCCGCAATAGATGCAGTCCTCGTTGACGCGTGCTTCCATGCTTTTGTTCTCTCCCCTTGCTTAAAAGATGGCCTTAATATGGCCCTTTAACGGGGAGAGTATACCGGCAAATTGCCGCAAGGCCGCCAATTGATGTCACTTCTTCTTTAAAGAGTAGCCCAGGGAGAGCTCCAGCGGCGAAGCGGCCAGGTAGGATCCGCCGCAGAAGCCAAGGGGCTGGAAGCGCTTGAAATCAAGGCGGTTCTTCTCGTCGAGGATGGCGGCATCGGCATGGACGGCGATTACCTTCCCGATAAAGAGGGTGTGGCTGGGCAGCTCAAGGGCCTGCTCCACAACACATTCCAGGTTGAGGGGGCATTCTTCAATAAGGGGAGCGTATTTAAGAACCCCCTTTGCCGGAGTCAAGCCAAAATATTTGAATTTATCCCTATCCCGCCCGCTGATGGTGCCGCATCCGTCAGCCAGGTCAACCTGATCGGTGGCGGCTATATTGACCACAAATTCTCCCGTCTCCCTGATCATGGCGTGCGAATGGCGCGAGGGGCGAATGGAAATGGAAACCATGGGCGGGGTGGAATTTACCACCCCCACCCAGGCCAGGGTGATGATGTTATATTCACCCCCAGGGCGGCCGCAGGAGATGAGCGCTGCAGGCACCGGGCCCAGGAGGGTCTGGGGCGAGAGACTTCTTTTGTTCATAAGGCCTACCTCCTCGTTTAAACATAAGATTCCCCGCCAGGGATTAAATACTACCCTCATTCCGCCGGAACGAGGGGCGGAAGGGTTTGCCGCTCATATCCACCAGCGGCCTGGGGGGATCCCTTCTCTGCGTGGCCAGCGAGACCACCACCAGGAGCAGGATGGAGACGGCAAAAGCGGGAATTGAACCCATGTAGACGGCATCCCAGATGGCCCCGTCCATGTAGACAGCACCCTCTTCGACTACGCCTGTATTGGCCGCCATGGTCACATGCTTCATCAAAAGATATATGGCGGCAAGCCATGAAAGCAGGCCGCCGGCCAGGGCGGCGACAGCCCCGCTCTCGTTGCATTTTTTCCAGAAGTAGCCGGCAGCATAGGGCGCAAAGAGCCCCACCAGGATGAAGGACCAGGCAATCACGGCGAGCATGTAAATGGTCTGGGCGTACAGGGCAAGGAGAAGCGAAGCCAGGGCAATGAGGGGGATGCACAGCCGCGTCGCCTTAAGGGTCAAATCCGGGCTCGCGCCGGGCTTGAAGTAGCGCAGGACATTGTGGCCGAGGACGGAGGAGGCCGCCAGGAGGGCGCTGTCTGCGCTCGACATGATGGCCGCGATGAGGGCCACGGCAAAAAGGATGGTCCAGGCCGGGGGCAGGTAATTAATGGCCAGGTAGGGCAGGATCATCTCCGTTTCGGCGATGGTGAGCTGAGGGTTTAGCTTGTACATGACCGTGCCCAGCAGAACCGGCACCATGCCCACGGCTCCATAAAGCAGCGCGCCAATAAGGGCGCCCCAGGAGGCCACCTTCTCGCTTCGCGCCGCCAGCAGGCGCTGGGCCAAGTCCTGCGAGGGGATGTCCCCAAAACCGGTGGAAAGCCAGGCCGCCAGGTAGTAAAGCCAGCCAGCCAGGCCAAAATAGCCCAGGTAGCCGTACTCCCGCGTGGGGAAGAAGGCCATTGCCGGCGCCCCGAATTTGCTGCCCCCCTGGAAGAGGTCGCTCCACCCCCCCGCCGCAGGAACGAGGGTAAAGAGCAGCACGGCCGCACCGGCGATGACAAAGCCCGCCTGCAGAAAATCCGTGGCCGCAACCGACCACATTCCCCCTTGCCAGGTATAGACGATCAGGACCAGGCAGGCTATGGCGATGCCCCAGTGTAAAGGTATCCCGGCAAAGAGCTGCAGGACAACGCCGACTGCCACGAGCTGCCCGCCGATCCAACCCATTTCGGCGACAACCTGCACCAGCGCCGCCAGCATTCCCATCTTTTTGCCGTAGCGCAGGTCAAAAAAGTCGACAACGGTGAGGTAGCCGCCCCGGCGCACCAGGCGGGCAAAGATCAAGGCAGTAAGAAGAAGGGACAGCACCGAACCCCAGGGATCAAAAATGACGCCCTGGTTGCCAAAGAGGTATGATTGTGCTGCGGCGCCCATGAACGTGCCGCCGCAGAACCAGGTGGCAAAAATGGTCCCCGCAGTGAGGAGCAAGGGGAGGCGCCTTCCGGCAATGATAAAGTCAACGGAATTTTTTATCCGCCGGCGGCTCCACCAGCCCACGGCCAGCATGAGCAGCATGTAGGCGGCCAGGCCTGCTGCGGCCAGGTGAGTGTACTGGAACGAGCTCTCTCCCAACGGCTGCAACCTCCCAGGTGGCCAATTGATGGCACTATCTTTTTTATTTTAGCATATCGTCCCGTACTTTCGTGGCGCGGCAAAAAAAATAGAGTAATTTATTGCTAAATTACTCTATTTCCAAGCAAAGCGAGGGTTTTTTTATTTATTTAGGCAGGGTTTTCGATTTTTTTGCCAGGTGCTCAAGCAGGTACGGGTTGAGCACCTTGATATAGGTGCCTTTCATCCCCAGTGAACGCGACTCGATGACCCCGGCGCTCTCAAACTTGCGCAGCGCATTGACAATCACCGAGCGGGTAATGCCCAGCTGATCGGCAATTTTGCTGGCTACAAGGAGCCCTTCGTCTCCGCCGAGCTCTTCGAAAATATGTTCAACCGCTTCCAACTCGGAGTAAGACAGGGTGGCTATGGCCAGCTGGACGACGGCCTTGTTGCGCGCTTCTTCTTCAATCTTCTCCGCTTTCGAGCGCAGGATTTCCATGCCCACTACGGTAGCGCCTGTTTCCGCAAGCACGAGATCTTCGGCGTCAAAGAGATCGTTGAAGCGGGCCAGGACCAGGGTGCCAAGGCGTTTCCCGCCCCCTACGATGGGGATCACGGAGATGATCTTGTCGGTAAAGAGGCAGCGCTCAGCCTCAAGGAATACGCAGTCATTCGATTTCTGGCGCAGGTTCACCCGCGATTCCTCGGTGCGCAGCAGAAAGTCGTTGTAGTCCTCGGGGAAGCGCCCTTCTTTTAAGACGTTGTTGATCATCAATTCGCACTCGAATTCATCCACGAGCGCGTAGCCCAGGATTTCACCCTGGCGGTCAGCAATGTAGATGTTGGCGTGGATCACATTTTTCAGAACTTCGGCAACTTCTTTGAAATCAACGTGCTGACCGGCTGTTTTTTGTAGAATTTTGTTGATGCGACGAGTCTTCTCAAGCAGTGGAGAAGTAATCACATCTTTCACCTACCTTCCTTGCATTTTTTAGAGGATATATTTACTTAAGTCTTTATTTTTAACAATTTTAAGTATTTTATTCCTCACATACCCCCGATCGATAACTATTTCTTTTGTGTCCAGGTCTGGCAGATTAAAGGATATATCCTCCAGGACCTTCTCCATGATGGTGTGCAGCCTGCGGGCGCCGATGTACTCCATTTCCTGGTTGAGCTCGCAGGCTACCCGGGCAATCTCTTCGATGGCATCCGGGGTGAAAGATATCTTCACCCCCTCCGTTTCCAAAAGAGCGGTATACTGCTTGAGCAGGGCATTGCTCGGTTCGGTGAGGATGCGCTTGAAATCCTCTTCCGTAAGGCTGTGCAGCTCCACCCTGATGGGAAAGCGGCCCTGCAGCTCGGGGATCAAATCCGACGGCTTGCTCATATGAAAGGCCCCGGCAGCGATGAACAGGATGTGATCGGTTTTTACCGGGCCGTACTTGGTCATCACCGTGGACCCTTCCACTATGGGCAGGATGTCCCGCTGCACACCCTCCCGGGAGACATCCGGGCCGGCCGTATACCCTTCCCTTCCGGCAATCTTGTCGATCTCGTCGATGAAGATAATCCCCAGCTGTTCGGCCTTCTCGATGGCCTCGGAAATGACCGCTTCCATGTCAATAAGCTTCTGCGCCTCTTCCTGCTTCAATATTTTCCGGGCTTCGGCCACCGTCACCTTCCGCTTGATCTTCCGCGAAGGGAGGATGTTCCCCAGGACGTCCTGCAGGTTCACGCCCATTTCCTCCATGCCCTGCCCGGTGAATATTTCCACCATGGGCGGCCGGCGATCCTCAATCTCTATTTCCACCACTTTATCCTCCAGCTCGCCCCTCCGCAGCTGCTCCAGGACCAGCTTTTGCTGCTCTTTCGCCTGGCGCAGGCGTTCCTGGAAATCGGCATCGTCCATGCCCTCCTCGGAAGCATAAGCGCTGGAGGAAATTAAAAATCCCAGGGGGTTTAAGGGGCGGCGCTTTTTTTTAGGTGTGGGAGCAAGCAACTCCACCAGCCTCTCCTCCGCCGCCTGGGCCGCCTTGTCCTCCACTTTCTCCATCCGCTCGTTCTGGACGATGCGGATGGAGGTCTCCACGAGATCCCGGATCATGGATTCCACGTCGCGCCCCACGTAGCCGACCTCGGTAAACTTGGTCGCCTCCACCTTGACAAAAGGCGCATTCACCAGGCGGGCCAGGCGGCGGGCTATCTCGGTCTTGCCCACTCCCGTCGGCCCGATCATGATGATATTTTTCGGGATAATCTCTTCCTGCAACTCCGGGGGGAGCTGCTTCCGCCGGTAGCGGTTGCGCAGGGCCACCGCGACGCAGCGCTTCGCCTCGTCCTGGCCGATGATGTAGCGATCAAGTTCGGCTACGATTTCGCGGGGCGTTAAGTTGTCCCCTGACATCCCGGCGCCAACTCCTCTACAGCTCTTCTACGATGATGCGGTCATTGGTAAAAACGCAAATTTCCGAGGCGATTTTAAGAGCCTCGCGGGCGATTTCGCCCGGTTCCAGCTCGGTAAACCTGGACAAAGCCCTGGCTGCAGCCAGGGCGTACGGCGCCCCGGAACCGACGGCAGCAATATTGTCATCGGGCTCGATAACCTCTCCGGTGCCCGAGATGAGCAGGAGCGCCTCCTTGCTGGCCGCCAGCAGGAGCGCCTCCAGCCGGCGCAGCACCCGGTCGGTCCGCCACTCCTTGGCCAGCTCCACCGAGGCCCGGATGAGATTGCCCTGGTAATTTTCCAGCTTTGCCTCAAGCTTCTCGCACAAAGTCAAGGCATCGGCCACCGCTCCGGCATAGCCGGCAATGACCTTGTTCTCGTAAAGGCAGCGCACCTTCCTGGCGCCATGCTTAATGACCGTGCTGTTGCCGAAGGTAACCTGCCCGTCACCGGCAATGGCCACGCGGTCGCCTTTTTTCACGGCAATGATGGTTGTTCCCTGAAACATGCTCTCCCTCTTTTAATTGCCTTCACTTATACTGCGCGGGTGCGCCTGGCGGTATACCTCCAGCAGGTGCTCCCTGGTAATATGGGTATATACCTGCGTCGTCGAAACGCTGGCGTGCCCCAGGAGCTCCTGGACCACCCTCAAGTCGGCCCCCCGCTCAATCAAGTGGGTGGCGAAGGAATGCCGCAGCGCGTGAGGGCTCAGTCCCACCTTGTGCGAAGCCTGGCGCACGTATTTATTAAAAATATAGCGTACCCCACGGTCGCTTAAGGGGCCGCCACGATGATTAAGAAAGAGCTTATCCGTTGGCCTTGCCTTTTTCCCGCCTGCAGCAAGCAGCTGCGGCCGGATCCGCTCCATGTATTCTGTTAGGAAGGCGGCAGCAACCCTGCCCATGGGAACGATTCGCTCCTTGCTTCCCTTGCCGGCTACCTTGACCAGGCGCTCTGCCAGGTCGCAGGATGATGTATCCAGGCCGGCAAGCTCGCTCACGCGCAGGCCGCTGGCATAGAGCAGCTCCAGTATGGTTCGATCGCGGTAGCCCAGAAGGGTGTTGCAGTCAGGCGCCTCCAGCAAGGCCAGCACTTCATGGTAATAGAAAAACTGCGGCAGCTTCTTCTCCTGACGGGGCCGGGAGACATTGCTCCAGGTACCCTTTTCCAGCTCGCCTTCCCGCTGCAAAAATTTTAAAAAAGAACGCACCGCCGACAGTTTGCGCGCTGCCGAGCTGCGTGTGTAACCCTTCTCTTTCAGCCGGGCCAGGTAGCGGCGAAGCAGGTGATGCGTTGCTTCCCGGACCGGGCCATCCCCCAAAGAAGCCAGCTCTAAAAATTGTACCACATCGTGTCGATAACTTTGCAGGGTTAGCGGAGAAGCATTTACTTCAACCTCCAGGTATGCCAGAAAACGCTCCAGCTGTTCATCCAAAAGCGGCACCCTCAGTAAATATTAGCATAACATTTCCACATATGCAAGCAAAATGCCTTTTTCAAAAATTGGTGCTATTTGTCATTTTATCAGGTTTATTCCGCTGGAGGGCAAAGGCGTCAGGATAGTTCTACCGCTCCACCGCGGCTTCCTGCAGGCGGTCAGCCTTGTAGCCGCATTCCCTGTTGGAGCAGCGGATCCCGCCGCCTCTGCGCCGCCCGCCCTGCACCAAGAGGCTCCCGCAGCGGGGGCATTTTTCCGGAAGCGGCTTATCCCAAACCGTGAAGGTGCACCGGGGGTAGTTGCTGCAGCCGTAAAAGACCCTCCCCTTGTGGCTGCGCCGCTCCACCAGCATGCCGCCGTCCAAGGGGCAGGGGACGCCCGTCTCGCGGACAATATTTTTTGTATACCTGCATTCGGGATAGCCGGGGCAGGCGAGGAACTGCCCGAAGCGGCCATGCTTGTACACGAGGTTCCGGCCGCAGAGGGGGCATTTCTCCTCGCTGACCTTCTCCGCCACCTCAACCTTCTCCATCTCCTGCTCCGCCGCCTGGAGCTGCTGCTTGAAGGAGTCGTAGAATTCATGCAGGACCACGTTCCGATCCAGCGCACCCTCTTCGATAAGATCCAGCCGCTCCTCCATGCGGGCAGTAAAATCCACGTCGATAATCTCGGGAAAGTGGCGCTTCATCAGGTCAACAACGATAAAGCCCAGCTCCGTGGGGACAAAGGCCTTGTTCTCCCTGACCACGTAGCCGCGCTGGAGCAGGGTTTCAATAATGGGCACGTACGTGCTCGGCCGTCCGATCCCCTTCTCTTCAAGGATTTTGATGAGCGAGGCGTCATTGTAGCGGGGCGGCGGCTGGGTAAAGTGCTGCTGGGGCAGGAATTCCACCAGCTGCAGTTGCTGCCCCTCCTGCAGGGGAGGCAGGATTGTCTCCTCCTCTTCCTTGTCGGCGGCATGGTATGCCTTTAGAAAGCCGGGGAAAATCAAGCTCGAGCCGGCTGCCTTGAAACCGTATTCCCCGGCGCTAATGTCAACGCGAACCTGGTCATAGATCGCCGGCGCCATCTGGCTGGCAACGAATCTTTCCCAGATCAGCTTGTAGAGACGTGCCTGATCCTTGGTCAAGTAAGGGGCTACCGCCTGGGGCGTATGGCTCAGCGAAGTGGGGCGTATAGCCTCGTGGGCCTCCTGGGCGCCCTTGCGGGAGCGGTACTGCGGCGGCTGGGGGGGCAGGTATTCCTCGCCGTACTGCCGGGCAATGAGTTCCCTCGCCTCGGCCTGGGCCTGGGCGGAAACGCGGGTGGAATCGGTGCGCATGTAGGTAATCAGGCCCGTGATCTCGCCACCGCCGAGGCTGATGCCCTCGTAAAGCTGCTGTGCCAGGGCCATGGTTTTGCGACCGGTAAAGCCCAGCCTGGAGGAGGCTTCCTGCTGCAGGGTGCTGGTAGTAAAGGGCGGGGCGGGCCGCCGCTGCCGCCGGCTCTTCTTTATCCGCTCCACGACGAATGAGGCGACGCGCAGCTCTTCGATGACCTTCTCGGCGGCCTGCCTGTCGGCCAGCTCTATCTTTTCCCCGCCATGGCGCTCCAGCATGGCTTTAAAGCGCGTCTCCTCCCCATTGGCCTGTAGGAGCGCCTCCAAAGTCCAGTACTCCTCCGGCTCAAAGGCATCAATCTCCTGCTGCCGCTCGCAGATGAATCGCAGGGCCACCGATTGGACCCGCCCGGCGCTGAGCCCACCGCGGACCTTGCGCCAGAGCAAGGGGCTGATCTGGTAGCCCACGAGGCGGTCAAGAATGCGCCTGGCCTGCTGGGCGTCAACCCGGTTCATGTCCACCGGCCGCGGCTTCTTGAAGGCCTCCTTAACTGCGGTCCTGGTAATTTCGTTGAACTCCACGCGGCAGCGCTCCTCGGAATTTATGTTCAGGGCCTGGCTGATATGCCAGCAGATGGCTTCGCCCTCGCGATCGGGGTCTGCCGCCAGGTAGATGCGCTCCGCCTTCTTGCCGGCCTCCTTCAGCTGCTGCAGGATCTTCCCCTTGCCGCGGATGGTAATATAAAGCGGCTCAAAATTGTTTTCTATGTCAATGCCCAGCTTGCTCTTGGGAAGGTCAATCAGGTGACCCTGCGAAGCCAGCACCTGGTACCCTGATCCCAGGAATTTTTTCAGCGTGCGGGCCTTGGCCGGTGATTCAACAATCACCAGGTAACCGCTCATCGCTTCTCCTCCATTCGGCGTCAATACTTCCACCTGTGTATCTTATCATAAACTACGTGCGGATAAAATATTTCCCGGGCAACTGGCGGACGAGCCCCTTCAATTCCAGGCTCATGAGGCTCGCCCCGGCCCGGGCTGCATCCACGCCGCTGAGGCGCACAATCTCATCCATGTGCAGCGGCTGGTAGGGGATCAACTCCAGGAGGCGCCTCTCCAGTTCCTCCAGCGCTGCCGTCGCCTGCTCCTCCCCTTGCCCCGCCACCGCTGCGGCAGCAGAGCCGGCGGCGGCCACGCCCAGCTCTTCAATAATATCCGCCGCCGTCTCCACCAGGCGGGCCCCCTCCTTGATCAGTCGGTGGCAGCCGCGGCTGTAGGGGCTGCCCACGTTGCCGGGGACAGCAAAAACTTCGCGGTTCTGCTCCAGGGCGCAGTAGGCGGTAATGAGAGCGCCGCTCTTCTCCGACGCTTCCACCACCACCGTGCCCAGGGCCAGGCCGCTGATAATGCGGTTGCGCCGGGGGAAATGCTGAGGCAGGGGCGGGGTGTCCAGGGGAAACTCGCTCAAGACGGCCCCGGCATTAATGAGCCGCTCCATTAGGCCCCTGTTGGCGGCGGGGTAGCAGCGCTCCACGCTGCAGCCGAGAACGGCGATGGAGCGCCCTCCCGCCTCCAGGGCCCCCTCGTGCGCCGCTGTATCGATGCCCAGGGCCATCCCGCTGACCACGGTAAAGCCCGCAGCTGCGAGCTCCGCCGCCAGGCGGAAGGCCACCTCCCGGCCGTAGAAGGTGCAGCGGCGGCTTCCCACGATGGCCACGGCCCGGCTGTCGCTCTCCTGCCACCGGCCGCGGCAGTAAAGCAGCGGTGGAGGCTGGGAAATCTCCTTCAGCAAGGGAGGATATTGGGAGGAATGGAGCGAAAGGCAGGCGATGCGGAGCTGCTGCAGCCGCTGCCACTCCTGCAGGGGGTCAATGCGGCGGCGCTCCTCGAGCAGCCGCTCCACGAGCCCTTTCAGCTCGGGTATGGGGGCAAGTTCGCTCTCCGGGGCCTGCCAGGCCTCTTTGTACGAGCCGCAGTGCTTCAGCAAGGCAGCGATGCGCACCGGGCCCAAAAAGGAAACCCTGTTCAGAGCGTTAAGATAAATCAATTCCTCGTCCATGGTCACTTCAACATGCCATTCCTGGAAAAACCGCTGCTGCGGCCAGGAGGGGACGGGTGCCTTGAACGATGCTTCTCGATTAATCCCCCTCTTTGCTCTCGTTGTACTTGATAATCCGGTTTTCCCATGTCCGGATGACCACCGTATCATCGCCCATCCAAAGCAGGTACTGCGGCGAGAGGGGCACCTTGCCGTAGCCCCCTGGCGCGTTAAGAATGTAGGTGGGAATGGCCAAGCCGGAGGTGTAGCCCCGGAGCCGCTCCATTATCTTTAAACCCTCTTCAACCTTAAGCCAGAAGTGGGCCGTCCCCTTGACCTTTTTCGGGTGGAAAAGGTAGTAGGGGCGCACCATGATCCGCAGCAGCTCCTGGTTCAGCTTGCGCATGACAAAGGGATCGTTATTGACCCCTTTCAGCAGCACCGCCTGGTTGCCCAGGGCCACGCCGGCCCGGGCCAGCTTGAAGCAGGCCTCCTGCGCCGCCGGGGTTACTTCCAGGGGATGGTTGAACTGGGTGTTTACGTAGAGCGGCAGGTGCCGGGACAAGATTTCGCAGAGTTCATCGTCGATGCGGAAAGGCAGCGTCACGGGAGTGCGCGTCCCGAAGCGCTTGATCTCTACGTGGGGGATGCGGTCAAGCTCCTCCAGCAGCCAGGCGATAGTGCTGTTGGAAAGCATGAAGGCATCTCCGCCGGTGAGGAGCACATCCCGGATCTCTTTGTTGCTGCGCACGTAGTCCAGCGCCGCCTGGAGATCGCGGCGCGGCGTGTGCAGGTCTCTCTCGCCGATGTTCCGCCGCCTCTGGCAGTGCCGGCAGTACATGGCGCACTGGTTGGTCACCTTGATGATGAGGCGGTCGGGGTAGCGCCGCGTTACCGCGGCAGCGGGCGAGGTATGCTCTTCATCCATGGGGTCGCTGGCGCCCGCCTCATCGGTGCATTCGAGCAGCGAGGGGAGGGCCTGGCGTCGGATGGGGTCGGCCTCGTTTGGGGGATCCATCAGGCTGAGGTAATAGGGCGAAACCGCCCAGCGATATACGGATCCCGTCCGCTCGATCTCTTCAACTTGCTCCGGGCTTAAAGGCAGGTATTTTTTCAGCTCCGCCACTGTGGTAATGCGTTTTTTAATATGCCAGCGCCAGTCCCGCCAGTCTTCATCGCTGGCGCCCAGCATCGCCTTAATCCGCTCCTGGTTTTCCAGGATCCTCGGCCACTGCTCAAAGCCTGTGGGAATATCCGGAAGCGCCTGTTCATACTCAAGAATTCTCTTCTTCAGCTCTGCGGCTCTCCGGAGGGATTCCTTTCTGCTATTGCTGTCCATGGAAAATGCCTCCTCCGGAATCTCTTCTGAATTCTTTTTGAGTATATCATACATTTTCTGGCGGATCAAAAAAATCCCCTGGGGGAAATAAAAACCCCCTGCGGGGCAGATGCAGGGGGGATAAGCTTTCACCAAGCGGGGCCAAGGGCTAGGTCCAGCCTTCATCGGGGGAGGGCCAGGAGAGCAGGATGAGCTTCTCGATGAGCTCCACCGCGTGCTCCACATCGCCGGCATCGACCATCTCGGAGGGAGTATGGACATAGCGGCAGGGTATGGACACCGCTCCAGAGGGAACGCCTTCGCGGGAAAGGTGGATGGCCCCGGCATCGGTGCCCCCGCGCTCCAGGACCTCAAGCTGGTACGGAATCCCGTGCTTCTCCGCCGTTTCCACCATCAGCTCGCGCACCCGGGGGTGGCAGAGCAGGGACCTGTCCTTCACCTTGATCGCCGGCCCCCGGCCCAGGCTCACCGCCATCAGGGGCGCTTCCGGTGTGTCGCCCACCATGGTCACGTCAACGGCAAAACCGTAGCCGGGATCAAGCCGGTAGGCGGCGGTGGTGGCGCCGCGCAGCCCCACCTCCTCCTGCGCCGAAAAGACAAAGCAGACTCCCTGCGGCAGCGATGGGGGCAGCCGGCGGGCCACCTCCACGAGGATGGCGCAGCCAATGCGATCGTCCATGGCCTTGGCCATGTAGCGCCCTCCCAGGTCAACAAAGGGCTGATGGAGGCAGGCCATGTCGCCGATGCGCAGGCGCTTCTTTGCCGCATCGCCGTCGGCGGCGCCGATGTCCACATAGAGCTTGGACCAATCCAGCTCTTTCAGTTCCTTGATCTTCTCATGGTGAACGGTGCCGAGGACACCGTTTTTAAACCTCAGCCGCTGCCCCACCAGCAGGTGTGGGGCGACGCCGCCCACGGGGGCAATGCGCAGGAAGCCCTTGTCGTCGATATGGGTTACGATCACCCCGATCTCGTCCATGTGCGCGGAGAACATGAGCAGCGGGGGCGCCCCCTCCCGCAGGGCAAAGAGGTTGCCCAGGCTGTCGGTGAAGGTGCGGTCAACGCTCTCTTTAATCTTCTCTTCAATCAGCGCCCTCACGGCGGCCTCTTCTCCGGAGGGGCCGTAGACCTCAACCAGCTCCTTGATCAGCTCTTTCATTTTATTCTATCGTCACCTCGTTATCTTTTTTTCATGCCGTCGCCTCAAGCCATGCCCGCAGCAGCGAGACGGTGTGCCGCAGGTCGCTCTCCTTGAGGACGCTGCAGGGCGAGTGGATGTAGCGGCAGGGCACCGCCACCACGCCGGCCTTGACCCCTTCCCTGCTCAGGGCAATGGCCCCGGCATCGGTGCCCCCGCCGGCAAAGCGGCGGAACTGAAAGGGTACGCCGGCCTTCTCGGCGGCGTTGACAAGGCTCTCGAAGATTTCCCGGTGGACAATAAGGGTTCGATCCATGAAGCTGATGGCCGGGCCGCCGCTCAGCACCGTGGAGCTGCGCTCCTTCTTCGTGTCGGGAGTGTCGGCGGCGGCGGTGGCCTCCACGGCGAGGGCGTACTGCGGCTGCAGGGTGTAGGCAGCCACACGCGCCCCCCGCAGGCCCACCTCCTCCTGCACGGTGAAAGCGGCGTCAAAGGGCGGGGTGTCCTTCTCCAGCAGCAGCTCCAGGAGAGCGGCGCAGCCGGCGCGGTCGTCAAAGGCCTTGCCGCGCAGGCAGCCGTCGCCGAAGGGGGTGCAAACGGCGTCAAAGGAAGCGTAGGCGCCGACCTGCACGTATTTTTCGGCTTCCTCCTTGTTCTTGGCCCCAATGTCGATGTAAAGCTGGTCCAGCTCGAAGGGCTTCTGCCGCTCTTCCGGCTTTTGCAGGTGAATGGCCTTGGAACCGATGACGCCGGGGATCTGCTCCTCGCCCACGTGCACCCGCTTGGAGACGAGGACCCGGCTGTCGATGCCGCCCACGGGGCGAAACTTGAGATGGCCGCTCTTTTCAATGGAGGTGACCATGAGGCCCACCTCGTCTATGTGCGCGGCAAGCATGATCCGGCGGGAACCGGAGCGGCGTCCCTTCTTGCGCACCAGCAGGTTGCCCATGGTGTCGGTTTGCCATTCCAGGCCATGCTCCCGCAGCTGCTCGACAATGGCCTCGCGCACAGCCTTCTCGCTGCCGGAAACGCCGGGCAGGTTGGATAGTTTCTCTAGAAGCATGCCAATCCCTCCACGAAGGGGCGATCCAGGCTGCGGGCAAAGGAGGCCAGCAACCGCCCCGTATTGATGAGGTCATCCAGGTGCAGCATCTCCACCGTGGTATGCATGTAGCGCAGCGGTATGGAGAGCAGCGCGCAGGGAATTCCCTCGCGCGTGACCTGGATCACCCAGGCATCGGTGCCGGGAGAACCGGGATCGGCTTCTCGCTGCACCGCGAAGCGCTCGTCGGCGGCCACCTCCATGAGGCGGCGGACCAGGGCCGGATGGTAATTGGGCCCAATGGCAATGGCCGGCCCTCCGCCCAGTTCAAAGACATCGGGAGGGCTGAGCCCGGGAGTTTCGCCGTGGGTTACATCCACGGCCACGGCCAAGGCCGGGGCCAGGCCGTAGGCGGCGGTGGTGGCACCGCGCAGCCCCACCTCCTCCTGGACGCTGGCCACGAAGTAGACATTGGCCCGGTGGCGCGCGGCGGCCAGTTCCGCTGCCGCGATGATCAGCGCGGCCACGCCGGCGCGGTCGTCGAGAGACTTTCCGGCGATGCTTTTTCCCGCGGCCATGGCCAGGGGCGGTGCATCAAAGGAAACCAGATCGCCGATGCGCACCTGCTTCTCCGCCTGCTCCCTGCTTAAGCCGATGTCGATATAGAGATCTTCCAGCTTGGGCGCCTCCCGGCGCTCCTGCTCCGAGAGCAGGTGCGGCGCCTTGGCGCCAACAACCCCCTTGAGAGGGGATCTGCCGTGGACAACCACGGGCTGCCCGGGAAGAATGCGGGGGTCGATGCCGCCGACGGCGGTAAAGCGCAGCATGCCCTCCTCTTCAATCCTGGTGACCATGGCGCCGATCTCATCGATATGGGCCACCAGGGCCAGCGAGAAGGGCTCCTCGCCGGGGTTCTCTCCCTCTTTGAAGGCAATAAGGCTGCCCAGGCGATCCCGCCACAGCCGCGTGGCATAGCGCTCCAGGTGGCGGGAAGCCACCGCCACGGCGCTATCCTCCTTTCCGGATATGCCCACGGCGCTGGAAAGCTCCATGACCAGCTCTTTTACCTCTTCCTCTTTCATCAATTCAACTCCCTTTTGATATTTTTACCGCCAGGGCCGCGGCTAAGCGGTAGATCCTTTCCACCAGCGCTTCGGAAAGCGTCCCCGCCCCGCAGGAGGGTGTGATCAGCCAGCGGCTCCGAACGTACTCCTCGCCGGCTCCCTGCTTCACCAGCGCCTCCATCTGCTTTTCAAGGAGCTGCTGCAGGGAGTCGAGATCTTCCTGCAAAACTTTTTCCGAGGAGGGGACGATGCCCCAGGCAAGCGCCCCCCCTCGGGCGAAGAAGGGATTGAGCAGGTTTGCGTAAACAAGCAGCGAGGGAAAATATTCATAGGCATCAAAATTGATTATATCCAGCGGCAGCCCCACCAGGAGCGACCAGTCCGTTCCGGCGCAGCTGTGCAGCCCGGCGATCCCCCCGGCGTCGCGGATGGCGGTGAAAATTTCTTCCAGGGAAGCCTCGATCTCCGGCCGGCCCAGGGCCACCGCCGTGGAGCTGCCGTAATTGTAGAGGCCCGGCTCATCGACAAAGATGATTACCGGGCGCCCCAGCTCCTGCAGCTGCCGCACCTGCCGGCGGGCCGCCGCGGCCAGGGTTTTAACAATAATTTCTCGCAAAGTGGGGTCATAAAAGGAAGGCTTGCCTTCCGGATCGGTAATGCTGAAGCCGGTGGTGATGGGGCCAGTAAGCTGCCCTTTCAGGTAAAGGGATTCCAGGGGCTGCCGCGCGCAGCGCTCCATGAAGGCATAAAAACCGGCGGCGCTCTCCCCGGTTAAGGCAAAGGCGGCACCCTCGCCTGCATCTTCACCGGCGAGCAGCAGCTCGTAGTAGTCGAGGCAGCGCTTCTCCCAGAGGGGATCGTCGAGACAGAAGTAGGGCGTCCCGCTGGGGCGGAGCGCCACCAGGCCGCGCGATAAAAGTGGCGCCAGGTATTGCGAGACCAGCCCCTCCGTCTCGCTGCGTCGGGGCAGCTGGGGCCAGTGCGGTATCTCCTTGAAGTATGTAAAGATGACCTCCAGGGCGGCATCAGGGTCGGTATGGGGCATGCTGCCGATCCCCGTGGCCCGGCCGTAGAGCTTATTCAGCGACATCTCCTGCCCTCCCTGCCATTATCTTCTCCCTAAATGGTAAAAGAAAGCCCTTTCTTCCGGCCGGCGGCGAAGCCGGCTATTGCGGGATGTAGATGCTCCTGGCGTGCACGTACTCGGTGCTGCCTTTCAGGAGCAGCTGCTCCCTGCTCCTGGTGTAGAAGATAAGCCCCTTGTAGCTGGTGAGGTAGTGGTAAGTTGTCCCCAGAAATCTGCCCACGGAGACGACCACCAGGGGCTGTTCCACCTTGTCGACGATGCGGCGAAAATCTTCCGGCAGGACCCTGACGATGGCCCCGCTGGCCTTGATCGCCTGGGCGATGGCTGCCGCCGCCGCGGCACCATTGCTCATCTCTTGCACCACCCTTCTTGAATTATCTTAAAGTGGGACACCGGGGACGTACCTTTTTGTCCCATTTTGACGAACAGCCTAGAAGCCCCAGACTGCCTCTTCCGCCAGGACGGGGGTGAAGCATTCCCGCGGCAGCTCCTTCAAGAAGAGGGAGGGGCCCCCGGCCAGCAGATCGTAGCCGCGGCTGCTTTCCCAGTAGGTGCTCAGGTAAAGATGGCGTTTCGCCCGCGTTACCGCCACGTAGAAGAGGCGGCGCTCTTCAGCCAGGTCCTGGTCCTCGCTGCGGCGGCTGGGAAAGCTTCCCTCGTTCAGGCCGATGACAAAGACCGCCTCCCACTCCTTCCCCTTGGCGCTGTGGATGGTGGAAAGAGTAAGGCAATCGCTGCCGCTGCCCGCCGCTTCCTCCTCGGAGTCGCCTTCAAAGAGCGAATCATCCAGGGCCAGCGACTCCAAAAATGCCCCCAGCGAGCCGTAGCGGGAAGCGTTCTCCGCAAGGCGCTCAATGCCTCTCATCCTTTCCTCGTACTGGTCGGGATAGTTGCGGCGCAGGATCTGGCCGTAGCTGCAGTCCAGGATGAGCTTGATGAGGCTGTCCACGCCCTCGCCGCCGCCGGCATCGGCATGGGCGTGCAGCTCCGCCAGCGCCCGGCAAAGCGAGGCCCAGCCCTCCTTGCCCCGCGCGGGCGCATATTTCCCCGAAATGGCGGCGCCCAGGGGATTGCCGCTTTCCCGGAGAGCGCTCCAGAGGCGCTCGAAGGTAGCCGGCCCCAGGCCGGGATGCAGCAGGACCAGGCGGCGCCAGGCTTCGGCATCGGCAGGGTTGTGGAGCACCTTCAGGTAGGCGAGGACATCCTTGATATGGCTCTTTTGCAGGAATTTGACTCCGCCGTAGGTGCGGTAAGGCACCCCCTGCCGCACCAAGGCCAGCTCCAGCTCCGTGGAGAGGTAGCTGCTGCGATAGAGCACCGCTATGTCGCTCAGGGAGAGGCCGCCGCGGCAGAGGGCCTGGATGCGGTCGAGAACATAGAGGGCCTCTTCCCGGGCGTTCCTGGCTCCCACTACCACGGGCTTCTCCCCGGGGGGATTTTTCGAGAAAAGCTTCTTCGGCAGCTGCACCCTGTTGAAGGCGATGGAGGCATTGGCCAGGGCGACGATTTCAGGGGTGCTGCGGTAATTCTGCTCCATCCGGATGACCTGGGCATGGGGGTATTTTTCGGGAAAGGAGAGGATGTTGCCCACGTGGGCATAACGAAAGGCGTAGATGGACTGGGCATCGTCGCCCACGGCGCAGAGAGAGGCGGCCCCGGCAAACTGGTCCACCAGGCGGGCTTGGACAATGTTGGTGTCCTGGAATTCATCCACCAGGACGTGGGCAAAGCGCTGTCGATACTCCTCCCTGATTGCGGGATGCTCCTGGAAAAGCTCCAGCCAGCGCAGAAGGAGATCGTCAAAATCAAAGGCGTTGCTTTCCTCTTTTTTCTGCTCGTAAAGCCGGGCCAGCTCCTCCACCACCGGGATGTAATCCAGGGCGAAGCTGTACTCCTCCTCGATGACCTCGCGAATGCTCATCTCGGAATTTCGCGCCCGGCTGATGATGCGCCCCAGCAGCCCCCGCTTCAGGAAGAGGCGGCGCTCCTCTTCATCCAGGACGTGCGACAAGGCGGCCACTGCCTGCTTGAAGAGGCTGCTGCTGT
>Ga0209608_1000861_pt1 | contig 27641 bp, 20 predicted proteins | sample AD_UKC130_MetaG_FD_184428 | JGI IMG/M metagenome (GOLD analysis project Ga0209608, IMG submission 184428) | Active sludge microbial communities of municipal wastewater-treating anaerobic digesters from Canada - AD_UKC130_MetaG (SPAdes) (version 2) | ecosystem: Engineered > Bioreactor > Anaerobic... | reverse complement strand
ATCGAAAAGCGAGTAGGGCGAAGAGTTACTAAGAAACTCAGCTGGCTTTCCGAAAATTTTGAAACAATTATTTCTGAACTAACCTCAACACCTTGGAAGAGTTGGATTGACTGTGGTCTGCAATTCTTCGATATTGATTGTTTTGAGTGCAATTAGTCAGCTGGATCTGTTGAGAAAACGATGTAAGGGTGCGAAACCAGTAATCCCCATCGTAGTATGGAAAGAAGTAGTATAGATTATGGAGAGGCTGAAATCCTGGTCCTGGTACTGGAGAAAAAGACGGGCTTGGTTCTGCTTAACGAGAAAGAGGTAAGAGAAGTTGCCGAAAAGTTGGGTTTCCGGGTTTTGGGAACGGTGGGTTTACTCATAGGGGCAAAACAAGAGGAATTATATTATTTAAAATGGTATACTAATTACTATGAAACTTGATGAAAACCTAAAAAATCAATTGATAGAGAGGCTGAAACCTCTAAATCCTGAAAAGGTGATCCTTTTTGGTAGTTACGCCTATGGAGAGCCATCAAAAGATAGTGATATTGATTTGATTGTGGTAACCGATGATGATATTATGCCGAGTAATTTCGATGAAAAAATGCAGTTTTACTTGAAAGTCTCTAATGTTCTTACAGATATACAAAGAGAGATCCCTATTGACCTTATCGTGCACACAAAACCGATGCATAAAAGATTTATAGAGCTTAATAGTATGTTTTACCGCGAAATAGCTGAGAAAGGAATCGTAATATATGAAAGAAATAACTGAGGAATGGCTCGAAAGGGCATATGATGATATTGAGACTATGGGTGAGATCATAGATAATCCTCGCCTGACAAATATTGTGGCTCTTCACTCTCAGCAAGCTATAGAGAAATCTCTGAAGGCAGTTATAGAGGAGCTCGAAATAGGAGCTATTAAAACTCATAATTTGGAAAAATTGTTTGCTACCGTAGATGATTTTATACAATTTGAAGTTGATTGGGATTTACTTAAGAAACTTGATGCGCTATATATCGATGCTTGCTATCCGTCAGAATGGGGAATATTGTCATATGGAAAACCGACCTGGAAGATGCAAGAAAATTTTATGAATTGGCAATGGAAATATACGATATGGTCAAGAATTTTTTGAGGTCATATCCAGAATGAGAAATAACCTGCAAAACGGCATTTACTAATGCTTGATTTCTTTCGCTGGAGTGTTTTTCTCCAGCGTAATTAGTTTTCTTCACCTATTTTGCTTTCGTCTTTAGCGCCGCAGGCACGCTGGGTGTTTTTCTCCAGCGTTGTTTTTCCAGATTCACCGGTGGAGCTTTTCCCACCAGTAGTATTTGCTTTTTATCTTTTGTCTTTTACGCTTTTTTGTTTTTCAGCTTTCTCTTTATTTTTTGGGGATTATACAGGGGCAAACCCCCTCATAGTGCTTTTCTGTCATTTCCGAAATCCTTTATCGGTAATCCAAGTTTTTGTTTCTTCTTTTTATCGGGAATCATAGGAGCGTCTCCTCCCATTGTTTAGATTCCTGATAAATACATTCAGGAATGACACATAAAAGACGCATTCCCTTTTCCCGTCATTCCGAAATTTAGCGGGGAATCCACTGAGGGAGGTTTTTCCTTCCTCAGTAATCTTTTAATATTACGCCGTAGGCTGTCTGTTTTTTCTCCCTCAGTTGTCTTTTCTTTTTATTTAAGTTTTTAGTTTTTGTCTTTTTGGGGGTTATAGGGAGGTTTCACCTCCTTATGGTTGATAGAGCCATTCAGGAGTGACAGAAAAAAAGTTATGAGGGGAGGATAAATCCCCCTTATTGTCTGTTATAATCCTTTATGCGAATGACTTATATATCCATATATTACGCGAGGAAGGTGAAGTAAGTGGCCAAAGAAATAATAAAAGATATAAAGGCAAGAGAAGCTCTGGGTAAAGGAGTGGATATTTTAGCGAATGCTGTTAGAGTTACCCTGGGTCCCAAAGGTCGTAATGTTCTTCTGGAGAAGAAATACGGTTTACCCGTTGTTACAAACGATGGAGTGACCATCGCTCAGGAAATAGAGGTAGAAGAATCAGAGAAAAACGTAGGGGTACAGGTAGCTAAAGAAATAGCCACTAAAACCAACGATCTCGTGGGAGATGGAACTACTACTGCTTTAGTTTTAGCGCAAAAAATGCTCCGGGAAGGGTTGAAGAGTATAGCTTTTGGCCACAATCCAGTCCTTTTCCGTCGGGGAATGGAAGAAGCACTAAACAGAGCCATAGAAAAAATTAAAAGTTATAGCTTAGTGGTGGAAGATAGAAAATCTATTTCTCAGGTAGCCTCTATCTCGTCTAATGACCCGGTAGTGGGAGAAATAGTGGCTCAGGCTCTGGAGAAAGTAGGGAAGGACGGGGTGGTCACCGTGGAAGAATCTAAATCGGCTGAGACTACCATCGAGATAACGGAAGGTATGCAGTTTGACCAGGGTTATCTTTCTTCTTATTTTGTTACCGATACTGAGCGGATGGAAGTGGTTTTAGAAGAACCTCTTCTGCTCATCTGTGATTTCAAAATAGCTAACATTATTTCTCTTCTTCCTCTTTTGCAGCAAGTGCTCAGGATGGATAAGCCCCTTCTTATAATTGCCGAGGATATAGAACAGGAAGTATTAGCTACTTTAGTAGTGAATAAATTGCAGGGAGTGCTAAAGGTGGCAGCAGTTAAAGCTCCCGCTTTTGGGGATAGAAGAAAGGAGATTTTGGGAGATATAGCCGTTTTAACTGGAGGGCAGGTAATTTCTCAAGATATGGGCATGAGGTTAGAAAAGGTAACCGTAGATCTATTAGGGAAAGTGGATAAGGTACGGATAACTAAAGATAACACCACCTTAATCGGGGGGAGGGGAAATAAAAAAGACATCGAAGCCCGAGAAAGGCAGATTAGAGCCCAGATAGAGAAAACTACTTCTACTTATGATCGGGAAAAGCTGCAAGAGAGGCTGGCAAGGCTCCAGGGAGGAGTGGCTATTATCTGGGTGGGTGCTTCGAGCGAAGTAGAGCTAAAGGAGAAAAAATATCGGGTGGAAGATGCCATAAACGCTGCAAAAGCAGCGATAGAGGAAGGTATAGTTCCGGGAGGAGGAGCGCTTTTTGTGCACATAGCGCAGGAATTAGACTTTAGTGATTTACCAGAAGAAGAAAGGCAAGGCGCAGAAGCCTTAAGAAAAGCTCTGGAGGCGCCAGCCTACTGGATTGCTGAAAATGCAGGATATGACGGCTCTCTGGTGGTAGAAGAAATAAGGAAGGGCGACTGGAGAGTGGGTTTTGAAGCTCAAAAGGGAGAGTTTGTTGACCTCATAACAGAAGGAGTAATAGACCCGGCCAAAGTTCTGCGAGTGGCATTGTCCAATGCTCAAAGTATTGTTTCTTTGATTTTAATTTCTGAAGCTCTGATATTTGAAGCGCCAGAAGAGAAAATTTGAGATTAAGCAAGGGTAATAGTATAATTTGGGGAAAACGGGAGAAAGGTGGGTAGAATGGAAAATTGGTTTCGAAGCGATAAAGGTCTTTTACGTACTACCTACGGATTTGACGATGTTTCTTTGGTTCCGGGAGAAATTACCATAGACCCGCAGGAAGTGGATATAACTACTACTATTGGTGGTGAAAAATTGGATATCCCCATTTTAGGTGCAGCTATGGATGGAGTGATAGATCCTCGAATGGCAGTGGAGATGGGGCGCCTGGGAGGATGGGGAGTTCTAAACTTAGAGGGGCTATTCACCCGTTACGACGATCCTTATTCCATTATCGAGGAGATGGTAAATCAGCCCCGGGAAAAGATTACCGATTTCATTCAAGAAGTTTATCGAGTTCCCATAAAGGAACATTTAGTGGGAGAGAGAATCCAGGAGATAAAAAGAGAAGGAGTAAAAGCAGTAGCCTCTCTTACCCCTTCTAAAGCAGAAACTTTAAGTAAAGTAGCACAGGAGGCCGGTTTAGATATTTTAGTAATCCAGTCTACCGTAACCACTCTCCGTTATCACTCCTCTACCTCCCGAGTGTTAGATCTGGAAAAATTTTGTCGAGAAACTCCCATTCCTGTTATCCTGGGGAACTGTGCCACTTATAAAGTGGCTTTAGATTTAATGAAAGCAGGAGCAGCAGGAATATTGGTGGGCATAGGTCCCGGTGCGGCTTGTACTACCCGGGCAGTTTTAGGTATAGGCGTGCCGCAAGTTACCGCTACCTGGGATGCTGCTCGAGCGCGGGATACCTATTTAAAAGCCACGGGCAAATATGTAGCAGTGATTACCGATGGAGGGATGAGAGTGGGAGGAGATATAGCTAAAGCTATCGCCAGTGGCGCAGACGCTGTGATGCTGGGGTCTCCTCTGGCTTCTGCTCAAGAGGCGCCAGGAAAAGGACATCACTGGGGGATGGCTACTCCTGACCCTAACCTTCCTCGAGGAACTCTGGTCAAAGTGGGGATAAGGGGGACTTTGAAAGAAATTCTCCTCGGTCCCAGTCACCTTACCGATGGTACTATGAATTTAGTGGGAGCTTTACGGTCTTCAATGGGTTCTTTAGGAGCAAAAACTATCCGGGAGATGCAGGAAGTGGAAATTGTTGTTGCTCCCAGCATCTGGACGGAAGGAAAATTTTTGCAGAGAACTCAGGGAGTGGGAATGGGAAAGTAGATAATGGATAAAATAGTTATTCTGGATTTTGGCTCTCAATATACTCAACTAATCGCCCGAAGGGTCAGAGAATGTCAGGTTTATTGTGAGATATGGCCTTATCATCTTAAAGGATATGATTTAAACAGTCCGGAGATTAAAGGGATTATTCTCTCGGGCAGTCGCTATAGCATAGGTGATGCCAATGCTCCATCGCTCCCGCCCCAGGTGTTAGAAAGTGGCAAACCTGTTTTAGGTATTTGTTACGGGATGCAACTTTTAGTTAGTACCCAGGGAGGAAAAGTGGTGCATGCTCAAGGTCAAGAGCATGGTAAAGCCCTGCTACAGGTGGTAGAAAACCGGGGGATTTTCGAAAATCTGGCTGGAGATATAGTTTGCTGGATGAGCCAGGGAGGTAGCGTTAAAGAGCTTCCCCCCGGATTTCGGAGCATAGCTCGAACTGAAAATTATGAATACGCCGCGATAAGAGATGAAACAGGGAAGATATGGGGTGTTCAATTTCATCCCGAAGTTTCTCATACTCCTTTAGGTCGGGAGATACTATCTAATTTTTTATTTCGAATCTGTGCCTGCCGGCCAGAGTGGACTCCTGAATCAATCATCAAGGAGCAAATTCAGTGGATACGCAACGAAGTAAAAGAGGAAAAAGTAGTGTGTGCTTTGAGTGGAGGAGTAGATTCAGTTACTGCCGCGGTTTTGACCTATCGAGCCATTGGAGAGCAACTGACCTGTATTTTCGTAGATAACGGGCTTCTTCGCAAAGGTGAGGCGGAACAGGTTTTTTCCAAGATGAAAGAAATTCTGGGAAAAGAACGAGTAATTTATAAGGATGCTGCAGAACAGTTCCTCTCTGCTCTCCAGGGTGTTGTAGACCCGGAAGAAAAAAGGAAAATAATTGGTAGAACTTTTGTGGAAGTATTCGAAGAAGAAGCGAAAAAATTAGGAGATGTGTCTTATCTTTTACAGGGAACTACCTACCCTGATGTCATAGAAAGCATATCCATTTATGGTCCATCGGTCAGGATAAAAACCCATCATAATGTGGGAGGGTTACCTGAGCATATGCAACTCAAGGTGATAGAGCCTCTTCGTTTTCTTTTTAAAGATGAAGTTAGAAAATTGGCTGTGGAGCTGGGTATTCCTGAGGAAATAGTCTGGAGACAGCCTTTTCCTGGCCCGGGACTGGCGGTGAGAATAATTGGCGAGGTTACCGAAGACCGTCTGCAGATTTTGCGGGATATGGATTTTATAATTGACCAGGAACTCCGAAAATCTCCTATTTATAAAAAGCTGTGGCAGTCTTTTGGGGTACTGGTGCCGGTGAGAAGTGTTGGAGTAGTAGGAGATGAAAGAACTTATAAATATGTGGGAGTGTTACGGGCGGTGATGAGCGAAGATGGAATGACTGCTGATTGGGCAAGAATTTCCTATGACACCATGGATGCCATCGCGAGGCGAGTAGTGAATGAAGTAGCAGGGATTGGAAGAATGGTATACGATATTACTTCCAAGCCTCCGGCTACCATCGAATGGGAATAAGAGGAGAAAAAAATGGCAGTTAGTATAGTTGTGGGAACTCACTGGGGTGACGAAGGGAAAGGTAAAATAGTTGATTATCTGGGAGAAAATGCCCAGGTAGTGGCCAGGGCTCAAGGTGGTAACAATGCCGGTCACACGGTAATAGTGGAAGGAGAAAAATATGTTTTCCATCTTCTCCCTTCCGGTGTTCTTCATCCTGGTAAAGTGGGAATACTGGGAGATGGGATGGTTGTTGACCCCTCCTCTCTTTTAGGAGAAATTGACTTTTTGCGCCAGAAAGGGAAAGATGTTTCGGAGAGGTTGTTTTTGAGCTCTAAAGCTCATCTGGTTTTACCCTATCATCGGATTTTAGATGGAATTTACGAAAATATTCGGGGTGGGAGAAAGCTGGGAACTACAGGAAAAGGCATCGGTCCTGCTTATGAAGACAAAGTATCCCGGTGGGGAATACGAGTGGGGGACTTAGAGGATGAAAAGCTTTTTGCTCAAAAGCTAAGGGTAGCTCTGGACTATAAAAATCTTTTATTAGAAAGAGCTTTTAATCAGCCGCCTCTTCCTTATGATAAAATTTTAGAGGATTATTTAGGTTATGCGTCTCTTTTAAGACCTTACATTGCCGATACTTCCAAGATGATCTACCAGTTTTACCGGGAAGGTAAAAATATCCTCATTGAGGGAGCGCAGGGCACTATGTTAGATTTAGACCACGGGACTTATCCCTTTGTTACCTCTTCCTACCCTGTGGCAGCAGGATCATTACTGGGAGTAGGACTGGGGTTGGGGTCGATTTCCAATCTGGAAGTGTTAGGGGTGTGCAAAGCTTATACTACTCGAGTGGGAGAAGGACCATTTCCTACGGAGCTCCGGGAAGAGATGGGAGATTATCTGCGAGACAAAGGGGGAGAATACGGGGCTACCACCGGTCGTCCTCGCCGTTGTGGGTGGCTGGATGGAGTGATTTTGCGTTATGCCGCGAGGATAAATGGTATAACTTCTTTAGCTTTAACCAAACTGGATGTTTTAGGGGGGATAGACTCCCTCAAAGTATGCAGAGCTTATTTAGTAGAAGGAGAAGAAGTGGATGATTTTCCGGTAAGTTCTCACTTGTGGGATAAGTGTGAGCCAGTTTATGAAGAGATGGAAGGATGGGAAGAAGATATTTCTTCGGTTTCTTCTTATTACGATTTACCTTCTTCGGCTCAGCGATTTGTGGAATTCATTGAAGATTTTATGCAGATTCCCATCGCTATAGTTTCAGTAGGGAAGGAGCGGCGGAACACTCTGGTGAGAAAGGAGATTTTTTAAAAAGTCCTTTATGGAAGATATAGAAAAAATAAGAAGTGAGATAGAAAAACTTCGCGAAATTATTCGTCATCATGATTATTGTTACTATGTTTTAAATAGCCCGGAAATAAGCGATGAAGAATACGATGCTCTCTTTAGAAAACTGCAGGAGCTCGAGGCAAAGTATCCGGAACTCGTTACTCCTGATTCTCCGACTCAGAGAGTAGCTGGCCAGCCGCAGGAAGCCTTTACTCCTTTTTTCCACTCTCGACCCCTTCTCAGTTTGAATAACGCTTTCACTCCCGAGGAGGTGCGGGATTTCGATAGACGAGTGAAGAGGATGCTTAAGGTAGAGAGTCTGGATTATGTGGTAGAGCTTAAAATTGATGGTTTAGCAGTCAATTTGCGCTATGAAAATGGGATATTCAACCGGGGGGCTACCCGGGGAGATGGAACAGTAGGAGAAGATGTTACTCTCAACCTTAAAACTATTCATAGTATTCCTCTTCGCTTGCGAGGGGATAGAATACCCCGGGTAATAGAGGTGCAGGGGGAGGTATTCATGAGAAAAAAGGACCTGGAGAAATTGAACGAGGAAAGAAAGCAGAAAGGAGAGCCTCTTTTTGCCAACGCTCGTAATGCAGCAGCCGGGTCTTTACGGCAATTAGACCCCCGGATAACAGCAGAAAGAAAACTGGATATTTTCAATTACGGTGCTTTCTTGATTGATAGCGACTACTACCCCTCCACTCACTGGGAACTATTGAACTATCTTAAGGAACTGGGATTTAAAATCAATCCCCATGTTCAGCTGATTTCTGATATCGAGGAAGCCATCCGCATTCATGAAAAATGGGAAAAAGAAAGAAAAAATTTAGACTACGATATCGATGGCCTGGTCATAAAAGTAAACCCTCTATCCTATCACGAGATTTTAGGGGCGACCAGCCGAAGCCCTCGGTGGGCTATAGCTTATAAATTTGAGTCCACTTACGCCGTAACTCAGGTTCTGGATATTGAAGTAAACGTAGGTCGGACGGGGATTCTTACTCCGGTGGCGATACTGGAGCCGGTAAATGTAGGGGGAGCGATAGTAAAGAGAGCTACTTTACACAATGAAGATGAAATCAAAAGGAAAGATGTTAGAATTGGTGACTGGGTGATGGTGACCCGAGCTGGAGAGGTGATTCCCGAAATTACTGAAGTTTTGAAAGAAAGAAGGACGGGAGAAGAGCGGGTTTTTGCCATGCCTGAGGAATGTCCGGTCTGTCATTCCCGGGTGGTGAGAGAGGAAGGGGAAGTGGCCTGGCGATGTATCAATGCTAGTTGTCCCGCTCAGATCAAGGAGAGAATTCGTCACTGGGCTTCCCGGGATGCCATGGATATTGAAGGATTGGGAGAGAAATTGATTGACCGGTTAGTAGAAGGAGGATGGGTTAAAACCATACCCGACCTTTACCGTTTGAATAAAGAAACTCTTTTACAGCTGGAGAGAATGGGAAACAAATCAGCCGATAACTTGCTGCGGGCCATAGAGAAGTCTAAAAAAAGAGAATTACCTCGTTTCATCTATGCTCTGGGAATTCCCCATGTGGGGCAATTCATTGCCCGGCTTTTAGCCGAGCATTTTGGCTCTTTAGATAGACTCAAAGAGGCAAAGGAAGAGGAACTTTTAACTATAGAAGGTATTGGTCCTACGGTTGCAGATTCAGTGAGACAATTTTTTTCTAACCCTCAAAACCGCCAGATGTTAGAAGAGCTAAAGAGCTTAGGGGTAGAGCCGGAAGAATTAAAAAGAAGAGAAGAAGGGACGCTGGCAGGAAAAACTTTTGTTTTCACCGGTGCCCTATCTAAGCTTTCCCGAGATAAAGCCCGGGCTCTCGTGGAGGAGAGGGGAGGAAAAGTTGCTGATACGGTTTCTCATCGAGTGGATTATGTGGTGGTGGGAGAAAACCCGGGGAGCAAGTTAGCTATGGCTCGAGAAAGAGGGATAAAAATTCTTACCGAGGAAGAGTTTTATCAACTACTGGGAATTTGAAGAGGGAGGTGGTAAAATGAGGGAAGTGATTTCCCTTCAAGAATTGAAAAGGATAGCGCAGGTTTCTAAACTGGAACTTTCGGAAGAAGAGCTCCAGGGGTTTTTTGAAGACATTAATAACGTCGTTTCTCGTTTTGAAAAGCTAAACGATCTTGATCTACAGGATATTTCTCCTACTTCCCATCTTTCCTGGAGTGAGCCTCCTTTCTCCTCTGATGAGCCCCGGGCAGGGGAAGGTGGCGAGGAGGTGCTAAAAGGAGCTCCACAGGTGGCAAATGGTTATTTTGTAGTACCCCGGGTAGTAGACAAAGAGGAGAAGGAAAATGAAGATAGAAGAGTTTAGGGATTTTTCCATTGGAGATTACCATCGTCTTTTTAAGGACAAGGAAATCTCTCCTTTAGAATTGGTTAATCTCTTTTTAGAAAGAATAAAGGAAGGGGAAGATAAAATTCATGCCTTTTTGTTCGTAAACGAAGAAAAGGCAAAAGATGAGGCGCAAAAGAAAGCCGAAAACCTGCCTGATGAATTGCCGCCTCTGTGGGGACTTCCGGTAGCTATTAAGGATAATATCTGCACTCGAGGTATACCCACCACTTGTGGCTCTAAAATGCTGGAAAACTTCACTCCTCCCTATGATGCTACAGTAGTGGAGAGACTTAAAAAAGCCGGAGCTATAATACTGGGTAAAACTAATATGGACGAGTTTGCTATGGGATCTTCTACTCAAACCAGTGCTTTTGGTCCTACCTATAATCCTTTTGACCGGAGGAGAGTCCCGGGAGGATCGTCCGGTGGTTCTGCAGCCAGCGTTTGCTCTCTTGAAGCTCCTTTTGCTTTAGGTTCGGATACCGGGGGCTCGGTGAGACAACCAGCGGCTTTCTGTGGAGTGGTAGGTTTGCGCCCTACTTATGGTCGAATTTCTCGCTATGGAGTGGTGAGTTTTGCCTCTTCTCTGGATCAGGTCGGGTTAATCACTCGTAAAGTAGAAGATGCTATCACTCTGTTAGAAGTGGTGAGTGGAAAGGACGATAAGGATTCTACCTGTGCTCCTTATCCTCCTTTCGGGAGAAGTGAAATCCCTGCTCCAGAAGAAATTCGTAAACTTAAAGTGGGAGTTCCTCGAGAGTATTTTCCTTCTGGATTAGAAAAAGTAATCAAAACAAAAATTCAAGAGGTTCTGGAGAAACTAAAGGAAGAGGAAATTGAAATAGTAGAAGTTTCTCTTCCCCATACCAGTTATGCTTTAGAATCTTACTATATAGTGGCAGCGGCGGAGGCGAGCTCTAATCTAGCTCGCTATGATGGGGTGGTGTATGGCTTGCGTGTTGAGGGAGAGAACCTGCAGGATATGTATTTCAAAACTCGCACCCTTGGTTTTGGTAGAGAGGTGAAAAAAAGAATAATTCTGGGGACTTATGCTTTGAGCTCCGGATACTATGATGAATACTATTTAAAAGGTATGAAAGTGAGGACTCTGGTGAGACAGGATTTCGAAGAGGCTTTCGGGAAATGCGACCTTTTGATTACCCCTACCACTCCCTCTCTTCCTTTCTTTCCTGAAAAAAAAGGAAGAGACTCCTATGAGATGTACTTAAATGACATGTTTACTGTTCCCTCAGCTATGGCCGGGCTTCCCTCTCTTTCTCTGAATTGTGGCTATGATGAGGGGCTTCCCGTGGGGTTGCAGATCATAGGAAGACCTTTTGAGGAAGGGAAACTACTGGGATTGGCTCTTTTCTTAGAAAAACTTCTGGCTCTCCCTTCTCCTTTTCCGCTATTTAAGGAGGATAACAATGAGTGATTTTACAACGACCATTGGTTTAGAAGTTCATTGTCAGTTACTCACTCAGGCGAAAATGTTTTGCCACTGTAGTACTGATTACATTGGAAAAGAACCTAACACTCTGGTTTGTCCGGTTTGCCTCGGCCTACCGGGATCGCTTCCTGTTCTCAACCAAAAAGTGGTAGAGCTGGCGCTCCGGGCAGCTTTAGCCCTCCATTGCCAGATTCTCCCTCAGGGAGTATTTCACCGTAAAAATTATTTTTATCCTGATTTACCCAAAGGATATCAAATCTCTCAGTATGATTTACCCATCGGAGTGGACGGATTTCTGGAGTTTTACAGCCGGGGAGTTAAAAAGAAAGTGAGAATAAAAAGGGTACATATAGAAGAAGATGCCGGTAAATTGATTCACGAAGGCGTCTTTCTTCCTCCTGGGACTTCAGGTGTAGATTGTAATCGATGTGGAATCCCTCTTGCGGAGGTGGTTACTGAACCCGAACTTTCTTCTCCCGAGGAGGCTCGAGATTGTTTGATGATGTTGCGTAACATAGTTTGCTATCTGGGAGTGAGTGATGGTAATATGGAAGAAGGGTCACTGCGGTGTGATGCCAATATTTCTCTTTCTTCTTCTTCACTTTTGGGAGTTAAGGTAGAAGTTAAGAATATGAATTCTTTTCGTTCGGTTTACCGGGCTCTGAGCTACGAAGTGGAGAGGCAAAGGAAATTGTTAGAAGAAGGAAAACCCATTTTTCAGGAAACTCGCCACTGGGATGAGGTAAAAGGAGTGACGGTTTCTGCTCGAGGGAAAGAAGGAGCAGAAGATTATCGCTACTTCCCCGACCCGGATTTGTTACCTTTTTCTATTAAAGGAGAAATGATTGAGGAAATAAAATCGGAGCTTCCTGAGTTACCATTACAGAGAGAAGAGAGGTTCATGACCGAGTATGAACTCTCCCAGGGAGAAGCAGAAATCCTGGTGCAGGATAAGGAAATAGCCGATTTTTTTGAAGATACTTTGCGAGATTTTAATGAACCCCGGATGGTTTGTAACTGGATAACAACGGAGGTTTTTAAAAATTTGAAAGAACTGGGAATAGACATCTCTCAGGCAAGTATTACTCCTGCACATTTAGCTGAGCTGCTTAAGATGGTGGATAAAAAAGAAATCAGTGGAACCATAGCGAAAAGTGTTTTAGAAGAGATGTTTGCTACTGGGGCTCGAGCTCGGGAAGTCATTGCCCGGCGGGGAATTTCATTCATAAGCGATGAAAAAGAACTGGAGAACATAGTTAGGGAAGTCATCGAAAAAAATCCCCAGAGCGTAGCCGATTACTTGAGTGGCAAAGAAAAAGCTCTTCAGTTCTTAATCGGTCAGGTAATGAAAGAGACTCGGGGACAGGCAGACCCGGAATTGACCAAAAGTATTTTGATTAAAGTACTTTCCAGTGAGGAGTGAAAATGAGTTTTTCCCACTTACATGTTCATACCGAATACAGTCTTTTAGATGGAGCTATTCGGATTGATGATTTGATAAATAAAGTAAAATCCCAGGGGATGGAAGCGGTAGCCATCACCGACCACGGAGTAATGTATGGAGTGGTGGATTTTTATGCCCGGGCTAAGAAAGCAGGGATTAAGCCCATCATTGGTTGTGAGGTTTATGTGGCACCGGGAAGCCGGTTTGAAAAAACAGTGGTGCGGGGGACTGAGTCCGCTTATCACCTGGTTCTTTTAGCTGAAAATCAAGAAGGGTATAGAAATTTAGTACAGCTGGTGAGCAAAGCCTTCCTGGAAGGTTTTTACTATAAACCTCGTATTGATAAAGCTCTTCTTCGAGAACATCGGGAAGGCTTAATTGGTCTTTCGGCATGTCTTGCAGGAGAAATTCCCAGCTTGATTTTGAACGGAGAAAGGGAAAAAGCAGAAGAAGTTGCACTGGAGTATGCAGAAATCCTGGGAAAGGATAATTTTTTCCTGGAAATTCAGGAAAACAAAATTCCCGAGCAGAAGATAGTTAACGAGGCACTTTTAGAGATAGGAAGTAAATATGGCATCGAAATAGTGGCTACCAATGACTGCCATTACTTAGAAGCGGAAGATGCTTCAGTGCATGATGTACTTTTAGCTATTCAAACTGCTACCACTCTGGATGACCCCAAGAGACTTCGTTTCCCTACTGCAGAGTTTTATCTCAAGTCACCGGAGGAGATGAAGAGAGATTTTTCTTACTATCCTCGGGCTTTAGAAAATGCTTCTTTGATTGCAGAAAGATGTCAGGTGGATTTAGAATTGGGGAAAGTCAATCTTCCCGATTTTCCTGTTCCTCCAGGATTTGATGCGCCAGGATACCTTCGCAGTTTATGTCTTCAGGGTTTAGCGAGAAGATATGGAGAGCCTCCTCCCGAGCGTGCCCGGGAGCAGCTGGAATATGAATTAAAAGTGATTGAGGATATGGGCTATTCTACCTATTTCCTGATTGTCTGGGATTTTGTGAATTTTGCCCGGCAAAAGGGCATAGTGGTGGGCCCAGGGAGAGGCTCAGCCGCCGGTAGTATAGTGGCTTATACTCTGGGGATTACGAGCATTGACCCTTTGCAATATGGCTTACTCTTTGAGCGTTTTTTGAATCCTGAGCGGGTGAGCATGCCCGATATTGATATCGATTTTTGTTTTGAACGGCGGGGAGAAGTTATCGAATATGTAGAAGAGAAGTATGGAAAAACCAACGTGGCACAGATTATTACTTTTGGAAGAATGATGGCGCGTCAGGCAGTAAGAGACGTAGGAAGAGCTCTGGGCTGGAGCTATGGCGAGGTGGATAAGATTGCCAAGCTAATTCCCGGAGGTCCGGGAGTTACCCTGAAAAAGGCCCTGGAATCTAACTCTCAGCTGCGGGAGTTATCCAAACAGAATAAAGAACTGCAGCATCTTCTGGAGATAGCTTCTCGAATAGAAGGGATGTGCCGTCACGCCTCAATTCATGCTGCCGGGGTGGTGATATCTAATCAGCCGCTTACCGATTATGTTCCTCTGCAGAGGATGGGGGAGGGGGAAATAGTTACCCAGTTTGAAATGGACACTCTGCAAGAGCTGGGGCTTCTGAAGATGGACTTTCTGGGGTTGCGGACTCTGACGGTAATAGAAAAGACCTTGCAGATAATTAAAAATACCAGGCACCAGGAAATAGACCTGGAAAAAATTCCCCTGAATGATGAAGCTACTTTTTCTTTGCTCTCGCGGGGAGAGACCACTGGAGTTTTTCAGCTGGAAAGTAGCGGGATGAAAGAATTATTAAAGAGGCTAAACCCTTCCGATATTGAAGACCTGATAGCTATTTTAGCTCTTTATCGCCCCGGTCCTTTAGGTAGCGGAATGATTGAAGATTTCATCAACCGAAAACATGGAAAAGTGAAAATAGATTACCCTCATCCAGCACTGGCAGCTATTTTGCGAGAGACTTATGGAGTGATAGTTTATCAGGAGCAAGTTATGAGAATTGCTGCAGAACTGGCCGGTTTTACTTTAGGAGAAGCGGATATTTTGCGCCGGGCGATGGGTAAGAAACAGCCAGAGGTTATGAAAGAGCAGAGAGCTAAATTCGTGGAAGGAGCGCTAAAGAGAGGATGCAGCAAGGAAAAAGCAGAAGAGATATTTGACCTCATCGAATATTTTGCCGGTTATGGATTCAATAAATCTCATAGCGCTGCCTATGCTTTAATTTCCTATCAAACGGCATACTTGAAAGCTCACTATCCCACAGAATATTTAGCGGCCTATCTTACCAGCGTGGCCAATGACAATGAAAAGGTGGCTAAATTCATCGGGGAGTGCAAGAGATTGGGGATTCAAGTTTTGTTGCCTGATATAAACGAGAGTTTGGCCAACTTCACCGTAGTGGGAGAAAATAAGATCAGGTTTGGTCTGGCAGCCATTAAAAATGTGGGCGATATCGCAGTGGAGGAAATTTTGACCCGACGCAGAGAGGGGAAATTCCTTAGTATTTTTGATTTTGTAGAGCGAGTGGATTCTCGAGTCATAAATAAAAGAGTTTTGGAAAGCCTGGTGCAGGCAGGAGCATTTGATGAACTTCACCCCCATCGGGCTCAACTTTTGGCTTCATTAGAAGATATATCTCTTCTTTCCCGTAAGAAAAAAAGCAAAAAAAAACAAAAAAGTCTTTTCGGGGAAGAAAACAATAGCGGAGAAAGCTTTTCCCTCCGGGAGGCAGAAGAGCTACCCCGGGAAGAGCTCTTGAGAATGGAAAAAGAAATGCTGGGTCTCTATATCAGTGACCATCCTCTGAAGCTGGAATCTATCTCTTCTTCCTGGTCTGCTGTTCCTCTGGAGCGGATTTCTAACTTTAGCCAGGAAGTGAGAGTCAGAGTGAGAGGAGTGGTGAGCAAAAGTAAAAAAATCACCACCAAGAATGGAGGCAATATGTATTTTGTCACTCTGGAGGATGAAACTGGTAGCGTTGAAGTAGTTTTCTTTCCCAGACTGGCTTCCCAGTTAGAAGATTATCTTTCTCACAAGCAGGTGATCTGGGTAGTTGGAAAAGTGGACCTGCTGGATAACGGAGAGCGTAAGATAATCGCTGAAGAGCTGATAGATATAGAAGAAAAGAAAAATAACATCTCCACCGTGCATATTGCAATTCCCGAGAAAGAAGATACCCTTAAAACTGTTTACTTTTTAAAAGACTATCTTCGCCGTTTTCCCGGTTCTTTTCCGGTTATACTTCATATCCGGGGAGAAAAGGAAAACTGGGCGGTAGAGCTGGGAAAGTCATTTTGTATTGATTGGAATGAAAAGATAGAAAAGACAATTAAGAATTCTTTAGAGGAGGGAGAGGTCTGGTTAGCAGGATGAAAAATAAAATTGGGAAACTGATTATCATAGTGTGGTTGGTGTTGGGAATAGCTCCAGGGCTTTTGGCTCAAACCAAGGAGGAGTGTTACCAGAATGGCTATATTTACTTTTCTCAAGGTAAGTATGAAGAAGCCAGAGAGTGGTACAGGAAAGCTCTGGAAATAGACCCCAATTTCTGGGAAGCTCGATACTGGCTGGGAAAAACTGAAGAGCAACTGGGCAGGATAGAAGAAGCACTTAAAGAGTGGGTTGTGGTTTTAATGGCTCAACCTGATAATCGGGATGTTTTTCAAAAATGGCGCTATTATGCTCCCTCTTATGTCTCTCTGCAAGAAAGTGATATCCAGAGATTAAAAAGTATATTTCTGGAAGGAGGCACTCCTTCTTTCAGCGAAGAGGAAGCCTGGCAAGAACTAATGCCTAAGGCCTTTCTGCTATTAGGAAGAAAAGATTTTACTTCCCCTTACCTGGGGGCTCGGATAATGAGGTGGGGAGGAAGAAATTTAAGCTCTCTCTTTTACTCCTATGAGCGGAGAGGGTATGAGCAAGCTTTAGACAACCTGCTTCTTAATCTGGATGAGGACCAGGAGCTGGTTTATCAATTTATAAAAGAGTGTGAAGAGCGTTTTGGGGAAGACGAAAATTTCCGGGAGAAGCTTTCTCTTCTGTATGAGAAAATCTTTGCTCAACAACTGAATTTGTCCGGGGAACAAGCGGAAGGAATAAAAAAAGTTGAATTAGAGGTGGAAGGAAGAGAAGTGAAAGTTAGTGCTACTTTATCAGAAGAAGATGCATTACTTCATCCGGACACAGGATTTTATCTCGGGGAGTGAAGTGGTGCCGAAGGCGGGAGTCGAACCCGCACGAGCGCAGAGCTCGCTAGATTTTGAGTCTAGTGCGTCTGCCTGTTCCGCCACTTCGGCTCTATCAGAAAATTATAAGGAAAATTATCTTTTTGTCAATTAGTTGAGGTCAGGAAATGGAAGATAAAAAATTGGTAGTGATAGATGGAAGTTCTTTGATTTATCGTGCTTTTTATGCCATGCCCCATTTAACTACTTCTTCTGGTTTGCCCACCGGAGCTGCTCTGGGTTTTTTGAATATGGTTTTGAAACTTCTTGACGATTATCGTCCTTTTAATATGGTGGTTGTTTTTGACCATCCCCAAAAGACCTTTCGCCATGAGCTACAGGAAAGCTACAAAGCACAGCGTGAAGCTATGCCCGATGAGCTAAAACCGCAAATAGAGACGGTTAAAGAACTTCTGGAGCTCATGGGATTTGTTATCTTAGAGATGCCCGGCTGGGAAGGCGATGATTTGATGGGAACTGTTAAAGAAAAAGCAAAACCCGACTTTCAGGTTTTACTGGTTACTTCTGATTTAGATATGCTGCAACTTCTGGATGAGAGAACCGTACTTCTTCAACCCCACCGAGGAGTTACTAATTTGAAGAAAATAGATTTAGAAGAATTTGAAAAAGAGTGGGGTATCTCCCCCGAGCAGTGGATTGATGTTTTAGCTTTGAGCGGAGACCCCTCAGATAACATTGCTGGTGTTCCGGGGATAGGAGAAAAAACGGCAGTAAAACTAATCAGACAATTTGGTAGCTGGGAAGGAATTCTAAAGAACCTCTCTCTTTTACCTCCTAAGCTCCGGGAAGCCATCGAAAGCAACCGGGATAAAGTGGAGGAAAATAGAAAATTGGTTGCCCTGGAGAGAGACCTCCCCTTAGATTTAGAGATAAAAGCCTGGGGATGGTCAAAAGTGGATAAAAACAAATTGTTCCAGAAGCTGGATGCTTTGGAGTTTCGGAAAGTTAAAGAACGCCTCTTGAAAAATCGAGTGAATAGCGGTTCTCTTTTTTCCCGCTCGAGCGAAGAAAAAGAGTGATATATTAATTATAAGGGAGGATGAATATGGAAGAAGTAATACTGGTTGCCACTGAAGCCTATCCTTATGCCAAAAGTGGAGGAATGGGAGATGTAATTGGAGCGCTTTTTAAGTATCTGCCCGATTACGATTTTTCTGTTACTCTTTTTCTTCCTGCCTATCGAGGAGTGCTGGATAATTATTCCTTTTCTCTGGAGCGAGAGGTGGATTTTTACTTTGGCGATGCGGCAGTGACTGCTCAATTTTTCAAAATGGAGGAAGGAAAACAAAAAATTATAGCTGTACAGGGGAAAGATTTTTTCTCTCGGGAGAGGATGTATGGTTATCCCGATGATTTAGAAAGGTTCATATTCTTTTCCCGGGCGGTTTTTGAGTATCTGGTGAGATGGCAGGAAGGGAATTTCTTAGTTCATGCTCACGACTGGCAGAGCGCTCTACTTTGTGCCTACATAGTAAAATACTGGCCTTCATACCGTACTAAGCCAGAAAAAATAGTATTTACCATTCATAATCTGGCTTATCAGGGCATTGGTCGAGGTGACCTTTTCCGTTTGATTAATCTTCCCGGTCAGTTTTTTACTCATGAATATCTGGAATTTTATGGTAATTTGAATTTGATGAAAGCAGGCTTGATATTTTCTGATGTTATAACCACAGTCAGCCCCACTTATGCTCGAGAGATATGCTCTCCCGAGTATGGAGAAGGATTGGATGGGGTTTTACGAGCTATTTCCCAGAAAAAGAAAATAGTGGGTATTGTAAATGGCATAGATAGAGAAGTCTTTAATCCGGCCACTGATTCTTTGATTCCGGCAAACTATGATTTATCCTCCCGAGAAAAGAAAGCAATAAACAAAGAAAAATTGATTCGGCAGTTTTTCCCGAAGGCAAAGGACTTTTCTCTACCGGTGATTTCTTTTGTCTCTCGTTTAGTAGAACAAAAAGGGATAGACCTTCTTTTGCACGACCCGGCTCACTTTTTTAATTTACCAGCTTACTGGTTTTTCCTGGGAACAGGTGAGGAGATTTATGAGAAAGCTTTAAAAGACATGGAAGAGAGATACCCAAAAGTAAAGGCGGCTATCAGGTTTGATGATGAATTATCCCATTTAGTGTATGCTGCTTCTGATTTGCTGCTTCTCCCTTCCCGGTTTGAGCCCTGCGGAATAAGCCAGATGATTGCCATGAATTATGGAACACTACCTCTCGTGCGTCGGGTGGGGGGCTTGATTGACACTGTGATTGACTATCCTTTTAATCCTTGTCTCAGCACTGGCTTTCAGTTTGAAAACTATTCCTTCTCTGATTTATCTAAAGCACTCACTCGGGCTCTGAACACTTATTTTGAAAATCAAGAACTGTGGAATACCATGGTGATTAATGCTATGCAATCTGATTTTTCCTGGGAAAATTCCATTCCCCGTTATTTAGAAATTTATCGAGAAAGGTAGGAGAAATTCATGTCTCCAGTGTGGGCTATAGGAGGAGGAACTGCGGCAGGCAAAAGCACTGTAGCCCGTATCCTCCGGGAAAAAGGAATAGAAGTATGGGAGCTGGATAAATTGAGCAGGGAGCTTTCTAAAAAGGGAGGGCCTCTGTGGAAGAGCATAGTAAAAACTTTTGGGCCGCAGTTTTTGACCGAAAAGGGAGAGCTTGACCGCACTAAACTGGGAAAAATGGTTTTTCGGGACTGGGAAAACCTTTTTAATCTCAATAGCGTTACCCATCCTGTTCTTCTCCAGGAAGTGCGTAAAAAGTTAGCTTCAGTTCCTCCTTCCCGGATAGTAGCAATTGAGGGAGCTGTCCTTTTTGAGGCTGGTTTTGAGCCTCTCTGGGATAAATTGATATTTGTAGAGGCGGATGAGGCAATAAGGGAAAAGAGGTTATTGAAAACCACAGGACTAAAAGCGAGAGAAATAAGAGACCGTCTGCGCTTACAGAGATTCTTAAATTGCTTGAAAAGAAGAGCAGATTTTATCCTGAAAAATGAGGGTTCTTTAGAGGAGCTGGAGGAAACAATCGAAGATTGGCTGGAGGAGCTGAAATAGAAAATCCTCTGATGGGTTTTTATTGGAGGAAAAAATAGCAAGGAGCAGTAAGGCCAATGAAAAAAGATAGTTTTCATCTTTCTTCTCTTTATGAGCCCTGCGGGGATCAACCTCAGGCTATTGAACAACTGGTGGATGGCTTGAAGAAAGGATATCGGTACCAGACTTTACTGGGTGTTACCGGCTCGGGTAAGACCTTTACCATGGCTAATGTCATCGCTCAAATCAATCTTCCCACCATCATTATCTCTCATAATAAAACTTTAGCTGCTCAATTATACAGTGAGATGAGAGCCTTTTTTCCTGATAATGCTGTAGAATATTTTGTCAGCTATTACGATTATTATCAACCGGAGGCTTATGTCTCTGAATATGACCTCTATATCGAAAAAGATGCTTCCATTAACCAGCAATTAGACCGCCTGCGGTTGAAAGCTACCTCTTCTCTTATGGAGAGAAGAGATGTGGTAATAGTGGCTTCGGTTTCCTGTATTTATGGCATTGGTTCTCCCCGGGAATATGAGAAGAGAATTTTTCACTTGAGGGTAGGGCAGGAATGGAAAAGGGAAGATTTAGTCAGACGTTTCATAGACTTGCTTTACGAAAGAAATGAGATTGAATTCAGCCCCGGGTATTTCCGGATGAAAGGAGATACAGTAGAGATATATCCTGCTTATAGCGAAACTGCCCTCCGCCTGGAATTTTTTGGTCCGGAGCTGGAGTGTATAAAAGTATTTGAACCGGTGAGTGGTAAAACTCTGGAGCGACTGGAAGAAGTGTTCATTTACCCTGCCAAACATTATCTGGTAGATGAAAGTGAATTCGAGCGAGCTCTCCAGAATATTGAAAGAGAGATGGAAGAGAGGGTAAACTTTTTCCTCTCTGCAGGACGCCTGGTGGAGGCGGATAGATTGAGAAGAAGGACTAAATATGACCTGGAGCTTTTGCGGGAGACCGGTTACTGTCCGGGGATAGAAAACTACTCCCGTCATTTAGATGGGAGAAAGCCGGGAGAGCCTCCCTATACCTTGCTCGATTATTTTCCCTCTGATTATCTGGTTATAATAGATGAATCTCACGTTACCATTCCTCAATTGAGGGGCATGCAGGAAGGAGACCGCTCCCGGAAGAAATCTCTGGTAGATTTTGGTTTTCGGCTTCCTTCTGCTTTTGACAATCGTCCTCTTACTTTTGAGGAATTTGAAAGCAAAGTGAAGAGGTGTATTTTTGTTTCTGCTACTCCTTCTGCTTTTGAGCTGGAGCATAGTGAACAGGTAGTAGAGCAATTGATCAGACCTACCGGTCTTTTAGACCCTCAGGCGGAAATAAGAAAAGCGCGAGGGCAGGTGGAAGACTTATTAGGAGAAATCCGAAAAGTGGTAAAGAAAAATCAGAGGGTTCTGGTAACTACTCTTACCAAAAAGAGCGCTGAAGACCTGTGCGATTTTCTCTACGGGATGGGAATAAAAGTGCGCTATCTTCACTCCGAAATTGATACTTTAGAAAGAGCAAAAATTGTCAGGGATTTGAGGAGAGGAGAGTTTGATGTCCTGGTGGGAGTTAACCTGTTGCGAGAAGGGTTAGACCTACCGGAGGTGGCACTGGTAGCCATCCTGGATGCCGATAAAGAAGGGTTTTTGCGCTCGGAAGTGTCTCTTATTCAAACTATGGGTCGGGCAGCTCGCAATGTAGAAGGTAGAGTTATTCTTTATGCTGATGAGATGACCGGTTCTTTAAAAAGAGCGGTAGAGGAAACCAGACGCCGGCGGAAGGTTCAGGAAGAATACAACCGGGAACACGGAATAATACCTCAGAGTATAGTTAAAGAGGTGCGCACTCTTCTTCCTGAAGAAGGGGTTGTTTCTAAGGAAGCAGAAGAGGTGGTGGAATTAGTGGAAGGGTTGAAAGAAAAAGGAGAAACTAAAGAGAAGTGGATAGAGAAACTGACTCAGGAGATGCAAGAGGCAGCGCGTCGCTTAGAGTTTGAAAAAGCAGCTATTTTGAGAGATGAAATTCTCAAAATAAAATCTGGTAACCGGATAATCAAAGAAAAAAGGAAAGAATTGAAAGTTGGGAATAAAACATGAATCTAAACGGGAAAATCGTAGTTAAAGGAGCACGGGAACACAATCTTAAAAATGTGGATTTAGAAATTCCTCGTAATCACTTTATAGTTATTACTGGTTTATCGGGGTCGGGGAAGTCTTCTCTGGCTTTCGACACCATTTATGCTGAAGGACAGAGAAGGTATCTGGAGTCTCTTTCCTCTTATGCTCGACAGTTTTTGGAGAGAATGGAAAAGCCCGATGTGGACTACATCGAAGGCTTATCTCCAGCTATTGCTATAAATCAAAAAGCTGCTTCTCGCAACCCCCGCTCTACAGTGGGGACAGTTACTGAGGTTTACGATTATATGCGAGTCTTGTTTGCTCGCTGCGGGAAGGCTTTTTGTCCGGAGTGTGGAAAGCCCATCACACGCCAGACTGTTACTCAGATAACTGATGAAATCTTATCTCTGCCATCTGGCACGCGGGTGATGATTTTAGCACCTTTAGTGCGGGGAAGAAAAGGGGAATATCGCAAGCTCCTCGGAGATATGCTGAAAAATGGTTTTGCTCGGGTGATTGTAAACGGGGAAATGATAGAGCTGGAAGACTGGGAAAATGTAGAGTTAGACAGAAATAAAAAACATGAAATTGATTTAGTGGTGGACCGGATAGTGGTAGAAGAAGATGCGGCAAGGAGGATAAGTGATTCAGTGGAGATAGCCCTCCGCTACGGTAAGGGAGTAGTAAAGATGAGAATTAAAGAAGGGGAAGAAGATAGAGACGTCCTCTTTAGCGAGCATTTTGCCTGTGTGGACTGCGGAGTTAGTTTTCCTGAAATCACTCCCCGAATGTTTTCTTTCAATAATCCTTATGGAGCATGTCCGGCCTGTAGTGGGCTGGGATTTTTAAGTTTTGTTGACCCTGACCTTGTAGTTCCCGATCGGTCGAAAAGCCTGAGGGAAGGAGCGGTAGAACCCTGGGGAGAGTTAGACTCTGATAGTTATAGTGGAGAGAGAATTATAAAGTTTTTGAAATCTCACGGGATAAGTTTGAATAAACCCTTCCAAAAACTGAAGGAAGAAGAGAAAGACTTAATTTTCTATGGTGATGGAGGTTTTGAGGGAGTCATCAATTATTTAGAGAGAAAACTGCGTTCTGCTACAGGATGGTGGGAGGAAGAAGAAATATCTCCTTATCTATCTACGAGAACCTGTCCGACCTGCCAGGGAGACCGCCTGCGAAAAGAGAGTTTGTCGGTGAAAATCCAGAATCTCTCCATTGGAGACCTTTCTCGCCTGACTATTACTGAGTTACGCTCCTTTTTTTCTCAACTGGAATTTTCCGGGAGCGAACTGATAATTGCTCAACCCATAATGCGAGAGATTCTCTCTCGTTTGAAATTCTTAGAAGAAGTGGGTCTTGATTATCTCACGCTTAATCGCCCCGCTGCCACTCTTTCAGGAGGAGAAGCGCAGCGAATCCGTTTGGCTACTCAAATTGGCTCGGGTCTGGTGGGAGTTCTCTATGTTTTAGATGAGCCTACCATTGGTCTGCATCCTCGAGATAACCAGAAGCTGATTTCTACTCTAAAAAACTTGCGGGATTTAGGTAATACAGTTTTAGTAGTGGAGCACGACGCCGATACCATCAGAAATGCTGATTTTATCGTGGATATGGGACCAGGGGCAGGAGAAAGAGGGGGAGAAGTAATAGCCCAGGGCTCCCTTTTAGAGATAATGAACGACCCTCATAGTATAACGGGTCTGTATTTGAGCGGAAAAAGAGAAGTGCCTCTTCCTCGAGAAAGAAAGAAACCGGGAGAGGAATGGCTGATAGTCAAAGGAGCGCGAGCCCATAATTTGAAAAATATCACCGTGGAAATTCCTCTGGGGCTTCTGGTGGGGATAACGGGCGTCTCTGGTTCGGGAAAAAGCACCTTGATGGATGATGTTTTGTATCGGTCTTTAGCCCGGACTTTTTATCGTTCCCGTTGGGAAGCAGGGGAACACGATTCTATAGAAGGGGTGGAATTTCTGGACAAAGTGGTGGTTATTGATCAGTCTCCCATTGGTAGAACTCCTCGTTCTAACCCTGCTACCTACACCGGAGTTTTCACAGAAATCAGGAATCTCTTTACCAAGCTTCCTGAATCCCGGGCTCGAGGTTATCGTCCGGGACGCTTTAGTTTTAACGTTAAAGGAGGAAGGTGTGAAGCCTGTCAGGGTAACGGAACGATTAAAATAGAAATGCACTTTCTCCCCGATGTGTTTGTTACCTGTGAGCACTGTAAAGGCAAAAGATATGCCCGGGAGACTTTAGATATTAAATATAAAGGTAAAAACATCGCTGAAGTTCTGGATTTGACAGTAAGCGAGGCTCTTTCTTTCTTTGAAAACATACCGACCATCCGGAGAAAATTAGAGATTTTAGACCGGGTGGGGTTAGGTTATATCCGGCTGGGGCAACCGGCTACCACGCTCTCAGGAGGAGAGGCGCAGAGAATAAAGTTAGCTCGAGAACTGAGTAAAATAGCCACCGGTAGAACTCTATATCTTCTGGATGAGCCAACTACGGGGCTTCATTTTGCCGATATAGAAAAACTGCTGGATGTGCTGCTGGAGTTGCGCAGTCGGGGAAATACAGTTTTAATAATTGAGCACAATTTAGACGTGGTCAAGAGTTGTGATTATCTGATTGACTTAGGACCAGAAGGAGGAGAAAAAGGAGGGTATCTAATAGCCAAAGGAACCCCTGAGGAAGTGGCAAAAAATCCCGCTTCCTATACCGGGCAATTTTTGAGGAGAGTGCTTTCCCTTGACCAGGAGGAGCTATACTCGGTTCGAAGTTAAAAAGGAAGACTGGAATAAATTACCCCCGGAGTGCGGGGTGTACACTTTTCGAGATTCCCGGGGAGAAATTATTTATGTGGGTAAAGCGAAAAACATTTTCAAGCGGGTGAATTCTCATCTTCATCACCGTTACTCTTCTCCCCTGAAAAGGGATATGGCAGAAGAAATAGACACCATTGGTTATTTTCTGGTTCCTGATGAGCACCAGGCTCTTCTTCTGGAGAATGAATTAATTAAAACTCACCAGCCCCGTTATAACCTGCGCTTAAAAGATGACAAAAGCTACCCCTATATAGTTTTTTCTCCCGATGGGGATTTTCCAGCAGTGAGAGTAGCCCGGCGAAAAACCACTCCTTTTGGTCAGTTTTTTGGCCCATTTACCGATGTGAAAAAGGTGAAAGAGGGTTTGAAACTTCTGCGCTCTCTTTTTCTCTTGCGAGGCTGTAACATTTCGGAGAAGCGTTTCCCTCTGGATAGACCCTGTCTGGATTTTGAACTGGGTCTCTGTTGTGCTCCCTGTCTGGGTTCAGTAACTAAAGAGGAATACGGAGAGAGAGTGAAAAAAGCTCAAGATTTTTTGAATGGCGATTATGAAAGAGTTCTTTCCTGGCTGGAGCAGGAGATGTGGAAGAGGGCAGAGGAGCTGGATTTTGAAGAGGCAGCCCGTTATCGGGATAGGTGGGAAGCAGTGAACAAAATTGTGGCTCGATATCAACTGGTTCTCTCCAGGGCAGAAGATGTAGATTTTATTGATATGGCTGGCGATGAAACCCTGGCTTCTCTTATAGTGCTCCGGGTGAGAAAAGGACGCTTGATAGGGAGCGAGAGTTTTCTTACCTCAGGTGGGGAGAGAGAAGAGATATTGAGAGAATTCGGGGAGGAATTTTATTTGAATAGATTTAACCTTCCTTCCCGGGTGTGCTGGGAGGGAGGAGAAATACCTGAAATAGAAGAAGAGTATGCTATAACTTTTACTCCTCCTCTAACCCGGGAAGAAAAAGAGATGATGACTTTTGCTCGGAGTAATGCGGAGAAGAATTTAGAAGTAGAAAAACTAAAAATGGAAAAAAGAGAAAGAGCTTCAGAAAAAGCAAAAGAAGAGCTGCAAGCCCTCTTAGGTATTCCGTCACCCCCGGAGTGGGTAGAGGGAGTGGATATCTCCACTTTCCAGGGAGGAGAAACAGTGGGAGCCGTAGTTTCCTTCAAAAATGGATTACCGGATAAAAATAATTATCGGAAGTTCATCATTCGAGAAACTGACTATCCTAATGACTATGAATGTTTGAGAGAAGTATTAGAAAGACATCTCCGTTCTCTTCAAGAGAAATCTTCTCCTTTTCCCGATTTAATTCTTGTAGATGGGGGGATAGGGCAACTTAATGTGGCTTTGGAGGTTTTGGAGAACCTGGGAGTTGAAGTTCCTGTTGTATCTTTAGCTGAGGAGTGGGAAGATATATATCTTCCCGGGGAACACCAGCCCTTGCGCCTGCCTCCTCACTCTGAGGCTTTACAATTTTTGCAGAGAGTGAGAAACGAGGCTCACCGCTTTGCCATCACTTTTCACCGCTTGCGGCGTAATAAACAATCTTTTGGTTCGATTTTAGAAGAAGTGAAAGGAATAGGACCAAAGAGGAAGAAAAAACTTCTTTCTGCCTTTAATGATTTAAGAGAGATTTTAGAGGCCGACTCTCGGGAAGTTAGTAAAAACCTGGGTATTCCCGAAAAAACTATAGAAGAAGTTAAAAAACAACTGGAGAAAAACTTATCTCGTGGATTTTAGAACTTTTCTCAAAGATGAAATTTACGCTCAGATTCCTTCCTCTCTTCCCATGTGTCGAGCGGAATGGTGGGGAATATTTCGGGGAGGAGGAACAATTAAAAGGAGAGAAAGTAATAGCTATCTTTCCTTTTCTCATACCGATTTAAGTTTAATAAAAAAGTGTTTGTGGCTGAAAAATAAACTTTATCCTCACCTTCCTCATTTTCTCTTGCAAAAAGAAAAAAGAGGGATTAATGCCGGAAAATGGTATTCTCTGGATATCCTCTGGGAGGAGAATTTCTGGGAGGAGGGAGGATTTTCTGATGCTTCTCTCTTGAAAGATATGCTTGAGGGGAAAACTGCCCGTGCTTTTTTGCGAGGGTTGTTTGAAGCCCGGGGTTATATCTCGGACCCCTTGCATCATTATCACTTAGAGATTGGTCCTCTTCCTTCTGATCTGGTTTTTGTAGTTCTTGAGCATCTGGAGGAAAAAAATTTGCCCTTTCAGTTTCGGGAACGGAAAAAAGAGAATTATATTTATACCAAAAATTCTTCCGTTATTGGTTCTTTCTTGCACTATCTGGGAGCTTCTCAAGCTTACCTGCAGTGGGAAAAATTGGCCATAGAAAAATCCACTATCAACGACCTCACCCGGTGGGTAAACTGGGAAACCGCTAATCTGGAAAGAACGGTAAACTCTTCCTTGCGTCAGCGCCAGAAGCTCCAGGAAATTGACCTGGACTCTTTACCTCCTCGCCTTCAGGAAGTCGCCCGCCTGCGATTAGAACATCCTTATGCTTCTCTTAGGGAAATAGGAGACCTTTGCTCTCCTCCTCTTTCTAAATCCGGAGTTTATCATCG
>Ga0209608_1000844_pt1 | contig 27952 bp, 41 predicted proteins | sample AD_UKC130_MetaG_FD_184428 | JGI IMG/M metagenome (GOLD analysis project Ga0209608, IMG submission 184428) | Active sludge microbial communities of municipal wastewater-treating anaerobic digesters from Canada - AD_UKC130_MetaG (SPAdes) (version 2) | ecosystem: Engineered > Bioreactor > Anaerobic... | reverse complement strand
TTTCCGAGCAGATTGTTGACCCACTCCATGCGACGAGAGAGGAACTCCGGAGTGTTCTCGGGCGCAATTGCGTCCGGGAAGAGGAGGTCAATACTCTCAATGCCGTGAGAGAGCACGTAACCCTCGACGGCCTCCTTGAGGGAGCCGTTCTTAGTTGCTTCGGCGAACATCCCCATCATGTCGCTATGAGCCAGGCTCACAGAGGGGGTCTTTCCGGTTTCGCTGTCCTTCTCGAAGACGTTGCTGCGAGACATGTCATCACCTTCCTTGGTGTTTGAGTGCTGTACGGAGTTTTCTTCGGTTTCTTTGCCGGTCTCTTCGGTTTCTTCGCCGGTCTCTTCGGTTTCTTCGGTTTCTTCGGTTTCTTCAGTTTCGAGGTTCGAATGAGAGGCTTCGCCAGCCGTAGCTGAGCTAACCGCCTCGCCAACGATGTAGTTCAGAACATCGCGTTGCTTCTCAGTGAAGGTGTCGTAGATGTCCTGGAGCGTCTCTTCTCCGTCGGTGCTGTGCTCAAGATCGTTGTCGAACTCCAAGCCCGTGTAAATCACAGCCTCGTCATCGAGAACTTCCTCTTCACCGTCACTATGTCGAATGGTGACGCTATCGATGAGGGCTCCAGGGTTTGCCCCGGAGAGAACCAAGCTCACTTCGCGAATCACACCATGCATGACTCGCTTCTGTCGCTCAAGAAGCTCATTAGCCCAGATCGACATCATCTTCACATCGCCATGAGCTACGGACGCAGAGGCGGCCTTAGCTTTGTCGGACGAGTTGAAGAAGCCATACCCATAGACACCATCATCTCGATGTTCGAGAATCACATGTCCAAGAACACTCTCGGGATCCGTATGACCGTGCTGCCAAACAAGTGGAACCTGCATGGCATCCTGATGCGCGAACGCATTCGGAAGGATGGTTCGACCGTCCGAGCACTTTAGGCCCGCCTTAGTGACGTAGCCGCTGAAATCTGCTTCCATTTTGAATACCCTTTCTAATCAGTAAGGCTACCGCCGAGAAGGCGCAGTCCTAGTTGACTCGTCTTTTTTCTCTGCCTGCTTTCGTTGTTCGGCCTGAGCCAAACTTCGAAGATCGTTGTATTTGGACTTCGCCCGCTCTATGCTCTTTCGAGCGGTGTCTTTTGCGTTGTTCATCTCACTGGCGCTCAGAGCCTTGAAGAACTGCGTCTTATCGTTCAGGTCCTTTGCAGCTTTAGTCTTGTTGTTGGCGTACTCAGAATTGACATCCGCAGTCTGTTTCTTAACGTCCCCACGGATAAGGTCTAGCGCCTTCTGTCGCTCTTCTTGTAGTCTAGCCCGTTCGGCCTTAGACGCATTCTCGGGGATCTTTGGTATGGCCTCAATCTTTGCTGCGGCCTCCTCGTTAATCCTCTTCAAACTCGCAGCATGTTTCTCAGCTAGAGTCTTCCCGGATAGCTCTTTCTCCCCAGCAATTCGAGCGAACATCTCGTTGAATTTCTGCTGGATCTTCTTCTGATACACTGAGGCAAGGTAGGTAATCACGGCGACCTCCTTCTTGTGCTGTTCCGCCGCGACCTCAGCTGTCTTCCTGTTGGCGTCTGCCTGAAGCCTATCTCTTTGCGCCTGTTCAGTCTGTGCCTGCTTCTTGGTCGACCCTTTCCCACCGCCAGAGGTTTTACCAGATGTTTTACTTGGCTCGTCTTTGGATGATTTATCTCGGCCTTTAAGTTCACGAGTTCGCATGTAGTATTCGTGAGCTTTAGCTGGATTATAGTCGTCATTCGGAGCGTGTTGTAGACTCTTCTGATAGTCTGCGCCGGAGATGATCAAGCGCCACCGCCAATCTTGTCGATGTCGGAAGACAACCCGTCGAAGACCTCATTCATAACCTGGTCCATGTCTTCGACAGTCAGTCCGCCCTCAGAAGGAGCTCCGTTGGACGTGCTGCCCTGCGGCATGTTGCTGTTGACCAACTGATCGGCCTTTGGATCCGATGATGGCGGAAGACCAATGACACCACGAATCTCATTGGACGACATGATCTCGTTTCGGCTGAACTTGTCTGCGATCTCAGCAATGACCGAGATCGGGGCAAGCTTGAACGAGTCCTTGAAATACATGATTCGTTCGCCATTGGCAGTCCCAATCGGGCCGAGGAACGAGCGTTGCATTGCCTCTGAGGTAGCCCTAATGATTGGTTCGATTGATCGGTTGTAGTAGTTGATCATCGCTGCCTCATCGGCAGTACCGTTCATGATCTCCTCAGTGATGCCAAGTTGTCCGTAGAGCATCTTAGTGAGGTACTCTACCTGGTTGAGAAGATTGTTCTCGGTTGGTCGATTAAGCTGCGTGATCTTCTCGGTGGCATCGGTGTAAGCGATCCCATACTGACTGCCCTTGAGCTGGAACTCAATGTCTTCTCGTCGTGCCTGGGCCTGTTGCTTCCGTGCCTCAGACTTGATCACGTAAGGGAGCTGAATGATCAGGTCAAGCTTGCCAGAACTAGACTGTTCATCGACCGCGTCTAGGAGCGTGAGCTTACGAGTTAGCCTCTGGAGAGTTGAGTTCGGTTCGTTCATCACGGCATAGAGCGGATTCTCTACAACAGCAACGAAACGCTTCTCAAGCAGAATATCCTGCTTCTCACCACGAGCCTCATTATAGAGTCGAACCCTAAGGTGCTTTGGATACCATCCGACAATCTTCCCAACACGGAGCGTGAAAATATCGAACTGCTCACCAGTCTCTGGGTCGATGCTGGCGTCAACTGGGACGATTGCTGCAGCACCCTCATCGAAGAGTGTCATCGCAAGATCCTGGCGAAAGGCGCTAGGTGCTTGATCGGTGTTTGCTTCTAGATTCAGTGCGAGGCTAAGAGATGACTTCTTGTCCTCCTTATAGCGCCCACGTTCATCCAGAAGTGCATGTCGAAGTTCTACGGCAGCAACATCGATACTCATCCTTGTGTAGATCGATGTGATGATTGTCTTTTCGGCGAAATATCCAAACCGAACTCGGTCTGGCCTGGACCCAGTACCAAGCCCAATCGCCGTGCTGTAGCCTGCAGTCTCATCCTTTACGAATGCGTTCCAGGCACCTCGAAGTTTTCGTAGCAGTGCCATCCAATGTCACCTCCTTTTGTGGTTTCGATAGCGGACATTACTCAAATGCCTCCTTGTTCGCTTTGTATGCGATGTAGGCATCCATCATCGCTGAGACGTTGTCGATCTTTTCTTCCGCACGCTTCTTTAGAAGTTTTCGGTTTCCGTTGGTGTCTTCAAGCGTCACAGCATTACCCATAGCAAATGCCATAAGATCCTGGTCAAATATAAGGGCTCGCTGTTCGGCGAGTATCTTGAGCTCTCCGAGTGGGACCGACTCTGTCTTCGCGCCCTGGATGACTTTCTCGATTCCGAAGGCTCCATTCTCAGCCTCCCACCTAGTAACAAACTCTTTGGCGTTGTAGGGGTCATACCCAAGACACCGAACATCAAACTCACTTTGTATGATGAAAGCGTCCAGATCGTCATAGACTTCCATCATGTCGAGGATTGTACCCTCCATAATATGGAGGCTCCCTTCTTCAATGAAGTCATTGTACTTTTGCCGCATAGCTCCTGGGAGTTTGAGTAGCGTTAGAGACGTGATGTAGCTTCTAGTCTTTACTCCAAAAGAGCCGTTCTGCAAGGGGAATAAGAACGTGAACGCACAGAAGTCGTCGCCTTGGGAAAGGTCAGCACCAAGGGCGCATGGGGTCGTCCAGAATTCTCGTGCTCTATGGACAAGTGTCTCTTCATAGGTGAAGAAGTACGTGTACCCCTCCATCGGTATTCCGAAACGTTTTGCCAGAATATCATTCCTAGACGCGGGAGCCTTCTCTGCTCTTTCAACATCAAGATGGTAAACATCGTACGTCACCGTAAGCCCTAGATTTGGCTGGGCCTTAGGCCACATCGCCGGGTCGGCAACCTCTTCAACGTCGTCGAGCTTGTAGTGCCAGATAGACACGTGCGGGGCCTGATACTCCCCTCGCAGGATAGCGCTGAGTTCCATTTTGATGGTGTCGCCAGAGCCATTACGTACAGTTCCTTCAGAGCTAATAGCAACGATGAGGTAGTCATCCATCTTGGACGCGCCCTGTTCGATGGCACCTACGACATCCTCTCGAATATCGCCAGACAACCATTCGTCAACCGTAGACACCTTCGGGCGGAGACCCTGGAGCTTCGAGATCGACATCGGTCTCACTTCCAACAGCGAGCCTGTCAGGAAGTTCTCCACGCCCTTCTTCGTTGACGCTAGCTTTACTCTCTCTGCCGAAGACCCAGAGGTGTTACGAATAGACCCTTCGGTGAGGAATTTGAAGAGTGGACCACGAGATCTCGTTATCGCGGTTCGAAACGGCGACATAACCTCATCGGCCTGTTTCATTGTCGGGGCCGTAGTCACTTGGTGTGTTGTTGACGTGTCTACATTAAGGAAGTAAGCCTGAATGAGTGCTGCATACATCGACTTAGCTGCTCCGCGAGCAACGATCAGGTACTGCTTCGTAACTAGCCGCTTTTTTACTTGCTTCTTAACATAGCGTCCACCACCGTTTTCGTCTGGCTGATAAACGCTACGCTCGACAAAGAAGTACCAACCAAAGATCTGTTCGCCCCAGAGCTTGAAGGTGTCCAGGAGATACAAGTCGCTCCCATCGGTGAGCGTTAATTCGTTCTCGCAGTACTTGATGAACCCTTCAATCGGAGCCGGGTCGTAGTAGATGTTCGGGTTCCGAATAAGCTCGTCGATCCGGTTCATCTCCATTGAGATTTCCCGATTCACAGGAATCTCTCCAGATAGAACTTTTTCCCTAAATATGCCGTAGTAGACAGGCGTTGCTGTGTTTGATAATGCCATAAGCGCCTAGTCCTTTCGAGCTACTTCTTCTTGGGGAACATCTCTTTCCGGATCTCTTTAGCTGCTTCTTTACCAACCTTCTTTGCGACCATCTTAGTGATGATCTCTTTACCAGCGTAGTATGCCACGTCGTTTAGAAGTTTCGTCGAGGTTTGCTCACCAGCGGTCATGATGACCTTACTCGTAATGGATTGGCCAGCTTCTTTGGAGGGGGCGGCGCTTAGGTCGGCGTACTTCTTCTCAAGCTCAAGACGTTTGATTCGCTTGTTCAGGTCGGCATCACTGAGGTTCTTTACCGGCTTCGTGTAGGTTGTCTTGTCTGATTCGCTCGGGCTACTGCTGGCCTTCTTCTTATCCTTACGAACCCCCCAACGCATCCCCTTCGTCCCGTGGTGACTTAGAACGTTCCCGATGATTGCTGATTGTGCCATGGCTGTGTCCTTAATGATGAACTCGACAATATAGCCCTTAGCGTCGAACTTTGCCGTCTTGGCTGCGCTGCGGTTAACGACCCACTTCATCCCAAGCACACCATGGTGCTCAAGGACATTCTGTACTAGTTCTGTCATTTCACTCCAATCATGAGGCTGGGTCGTCTAGATATGGGTCTCCGCCATCGATAGGGCCAAGATCTGAGCCGACATCAATGCTGGCTAGGCTCGAAAGGATTCCGGCGAGAAGTACGTCTAGTGTTACTGCGTCTCCGCCAACAAACTGGAATGGCCCTCCGGCAGGCCCCTGATCTCTGAGCATCCGGATGAACTCTTGTTCATTGGTGAAATACGGAAGCAGAACCCAAGGGGTCATGCCGTCGCCGACCTTGAACTTGCCGGTGTCGGTCTCGATTGCTGGTTCAGCTTGGGTTAGTGTTGGGTTCGTTGCAGTCCACTGGGAACTGGTAGCCCTACGGAGATGTACGTTTTCTGGCGCTGTGTATTGCATGATTATGTCCTCCCACCCCCGAATTCGGGTTGTCTGACTCTAAGTTTACATTCTTTATGCACAACAACCCCATCGGCGATCACACCGGAGAACGCCAGACAGGTGACGGTCATGTCGCTGCGGCCAGGCGAGCCGCATCGGCGTCGGAAACCTCACCGGGGAACACGGCGAGGCCAACCATGCGGCCGTCACCGAACAGCGATGCCCCGGCTCGGCTCATCACGTACAGGGTCGAGTTGGTGAACGTCCCACTCACCGTGCCCTGGGAGAATCGGTTGCCGACAGTCTGAACAACGCCGTCGACGGTGCACTTCGGCAAGTTGCCGTCGCGGCGCAACACGAACCGGTAGTGGTGCCAGGCCGCGGCCGACGGGCGGGTGATCTGACCCTGTCTGAATCCGCCAGAGGTACCGGTCTGACCAATCACAAAGACGCTGTACGGGTCGTCGGGGTCGATGTGGAAGGCGTTGGCGTAGTTGGCGTTCGCCGTGTGTTCCAACGCCAAATCGTCGCCGGTCCCATAGCTGTCCCACCACAACCAAAACGCCACCGATACCGTCGAGTAGGCCGACAGGTTGAGTGCAGCGGACGCGTAGTCGTTCACACCATCGAAGATGGGAGCGTTCGGCAACGAGGCGACTGGCCCTACGCCTGCGGTCAGAACCGGCCCGTTGTAGGTGCCGTTCGTTCCGGTGACCGCAGTCATCGTCGTACCGCTGGTCTCCTGCATCGGCCAGTACGCGATCGGCGACAACGCTGCAACGACCGCTCCGTACGTCGGGACCTTCGGAGCGATCAACGCGGGATCGGTGAGCGTGAGGGTCCTCACGGCTGCACCGCCGCCGCAGCAATCGCCGCCGCGTCCGTCGTATCAACGAACGTCACCGTGGCCACCAGCGTCTTCCCCGACGCCAACGACGTTGGCAGCGCGGCGCCGACAGCGATCCACGACGGCCACGTGATCGTCCGAGTCGACCCACCCGCGGCGAGCACGAGCGTGACCTCACGGCCCGCTGCCCGGTTCAATGTCGTGAACGTTGGGTTGCCCGACAGCGTGATCGTCTGGATCGTGCCATGCAGCGACGCCATGTCGAGGTTCACCGTCCCCGACGTTCCAAGCCCGGTTCCGACCGTGCGGGTGGCAGGTGCCTTGGCGTCGAGCGCACCGCCACCAGTCGGAACTGTGGCCGTCGGGAACAGCCCGTCGCAGAACCAACCGACACCCGGCACCGGCGCCAGCACCGCCGTGTACCCACGGGGGATCACCGACAAGTTCAGCGCCCCAACCACGTCCAGCTCGTCGAGCGACGCATCATCAAACGCCCCATAGGAGACGGTCCACGCACCATCTGGATCTGCGGGTGCCGACGGCATCGTCACCGACACCGGACCAGGAAGATCGCCCTCACTACCGGACACGGCAACGTGGCGGGGGAATCCAGTGAGTGTGCCGCCGCCTTCCAGGAGGTCGAACGGGCCGACCGTCTGGAAGTCACCACCGCCAAGCCCAGCAAGATCTGTCCAGGCGTTAAGACCATCACCGACCTTCAATGCACCGGTCGTAGTGTCATAGCCTGGCTCGCCTTGTGAGAGAACTGGGTTTGCGGAGACCCACTGACTGGAGTCGCCTCGCCTAAGTTGAATTTTGCGTTTCGGACTTCCAGCCACGTGGGCCTCCTTTTAGTTGTCTCGGACTGTTGCTCGGATAAGCGCGTGAAGCGCCATAAGAATAGCAACAAGAGCGTCTAAGATGAGCGGGAACGATGTGTTGACCGCTGCAGTCTTAATCGCGGCTGTGCCAGCTGAAGGCCAGGTAGATCGAGCAGTTTTAAGTGCTGTTTCCGAGGTCTTCAGAAGAGTTAGCGCTGCTTTAGCTTCTGTTGCTGCGGTTGCGTCCTGGTTCTTTGTGGCTTTGATGAACCGGTCTGCAATCAGAGCGATACGTGGGTCTGGTGTTTCATCACTCACGGGGTGCCTCCAAGCGCGTTCAGCAGGGCTTCGATCGTCGCGTTCTGCGCCGCAAGCTGTGCTGACAGATCCGAGACCTGCGCCCCGACGGAACGCACAGCATCAGGCGCCAGCGCCGCCCACGCCTGGGTTTCCGTGTCGAACCACTCCCACCCCTGCACCCGGGTGTCGTGCGATGTCGACGCGTCAAGGTGGGTGCCGTCAGGGAGGAGAACGGTGTCCCCAACAAGGATGTCGTCGTGACGTGGTGTGTCGTGATACCAGCTCATGAGCCGACCACCGTCCAACCTTTCGCCGTCGCAATTGACGGGGTGTCTGTTGGGGTGCCGTAGTTGCCGGTGACGGTGATGGACTGTGATGCCGCAGCGGTACCGAGTGAGGTGTAGAGGGTGTCGAGTGCAGTACCGGAGAGGAGGCAGCTAGCCACGGACACCGAGTATTTACAGCCGGTGAGTCCAACCGACGTCAACGAATAGCAGTTATTAAACATGCTGGCGAAGCTTGTTCCCGCTGCGGTGTTCAACGCCGGGATCGACGTCAACGAGGTGCAGTTATAGAACATGCTGGCGAAGCTTGTTCCCGCTGCGGTGTTCAACGCCGGGATCGACGTCAACGAGGTGCAGTTATAGAACATGCTGACGAAGTTTGTTCCCGCTGCGGTGTTCAACGCCGGGATCGACGTCAACGAATAGCAGTTATAGAACATGCTGGCAAAGCTTGTTCCCGCTGCGGTGTTCAACGCCGGGATCGACGTCAACGAGGTGCAGCCATTAAACATGTAGGCGAAGCTTGTTCCCGCTGCGGTGTTCAACGCCGGGATCGACGTCAACGAATAGCAGCTATTAAACATGTTGGCGAAGCTTGTTCCGGCTGCGGTGTTCAACGCCGGGATCGACGTCAACGAATAGCAGTTATTAAACATGCTGGCGAAGTCGCTGATCGAACAAGCGCCAACCCACTCGAACTGGCGCAACATCCGAAACCCCACGTTCGACGTGTTGAACGAGAAGCCCGAAATGTACGGTGCACCGACCCTCACGTCCAACACACCCGTCGAATGGGCGACCGTCGGCGTTGAATGCCGCAAGTTCAAATTGACCGTGTTCAAGTTCTGACCGGCCTGCGGGGTGATCGTCACGATCGCCTGACGGAACCCCTCAGAGGTCACCGTTGATGCCGAATAGTCACCCCAAGCAAACGACCGTTGCGCCGTCACACCAGACGCGTAATCTACCGGGGCAGTTCCATCACCCCAATCCACCGTGTACGGGCCAGTGAACGAGAACGCCAGATAGTTGCCGACCGTGTTGAACACAGCGACCAACATCACGACCTTCTGATCGCCGGACACTACCGTCGGCAACGGCAACCAGTCAGCCGGACGGGTCCACGGACCAGACGGGGCCGTCGTTGACGCCAAACCTCTGCGCGTGAAGCCGTGACTCATGACGTCTCCTCCCCGAACAGACCAAACGACAACGACGCGGATGACGACCTCACCGTCACAACATCGGTTGCTGCGAGCGTCACACCCAACGTGGCAGCGAAGCTGTCCGAAGCGTTGAGCGGGATCGCGTAATACAGATAGTGGGCGTTCGCCAAAGCCATCCCAGCAGGTCGGACAGCGACCCGGAAGTACGCCAGCGACGAACCACGGTTCGCGACCATCAACGTCGAAACGACCGTTGAAGTTGCACCCGGAACCGTGTAGAGCGTGGTGTCGGTGTCGGCTGCCGGGGCGACTTGCCCAAGCACCTTTCGTGTGGTTGCCATCTACATGCCTCCAAGTAGGAATGATCGCGAGTAGCCGGTGTCACCAGCGGCCGGTGCAGCAAGCGCGAGGTTCCCGGACCCGTCCACCGTGGGAACGAACCCGGCTGTAGCGGTCCCTGACGCGACCCGTGCCGTTGCCAACTGCCCTGAGGTCACATCTGACGCAGCGTGAACGTGCGGTTTAGGCGTTCGGTTATCTGTGAGTCGAGCATCTGCGTTGTCGACTTTAGATGCGACTGACGTTGTGAGAGTCGTGAGCGCCGTCGACAGTCCGGTTACGTCGCTTTGCACGTGGTTGTGCGGTTTAGGCGTTCGGTCATCTGTGAGCCGAGCGTCTGCGTTGTCGACTTTAGATGCGACTGACGTTGTGAGAGTCGTGAGCGCCGTCGACAGTCCGGTTACGTCGCTTTGCACGTGGTTGTGCGGTTTAGGCGTTCGGTCATCTGTGAGTCGAGCATCTGCGTTGTCGACTTTAGATGCGATCTCATCCCGGATGTCCAGATGCGCAGCCGGAGATTGGTTGTGATCCAGAATCAATGCCGGAGCATCGCCAGTTCCGCCACCACCGACATACGGGAGCGCCGTCCAGGTCTTAACCCCGTCGCCGATCTTGAACTTACCAGTATCCGTCTCAACTGCGGGTTCACCAGACAAGAGAACCGGATTCTTAGTCGTCCAGTCGCTTGCTGTACTGCGCCGGAACCGAATTTTCAGTTTAAGTACGTCTTCCATCTATCCTCCTTTAGGCTTCCCCGCCGTCTACGATGTCGTAGCCTTCGAATTCTTCCGGATATGGTCCTTCTGCGGTCTCTCTGAAGATATTGAGCCGCCATTCGTACTGTTCTAGCTGGTTTTCCATTGCCGTAACCAGATACCCGGTGCTCGGTGGGTCAAACAGCATCCGAACACGCAGATATACGTAAGTCTTCAGCAATGAGAGCTGTGTTCCAGGCAGATGTAGGTCAGTCCAGTCCTCTGCGTCTGATTCGATGAAGAATCCTGAGCTCGGACCGACCCCGAGTTGTGCCGCTGTTGATAGGGCCGCGTTGATGTGTGTGATGATGTCCAGATCGAATGGCGTGTAGTCCTCAGCAATGCCTAAGATCTGCTTCGTTGATGTAAGAATGCTTGTTGCCATGGAAAGCCTCCTTTCTGGTCACCAAATGCGAGTATCGCCAGGCTTCCGGTCAGCAACAACTCTCGGTAAGAGAGCTTTATCGCCATAATGTATGGCGTTGTGTGTAGTGTGGGTAGTTGTAATCAGGTTTCTTGGGTTTATAACCCAGTCATTCCAGTCGGTAATATCGTCAGGTTCGATGGGGTTTAGGTGATGGATCAGGATTCTTGAGTGAATCTCAAACCCAGGCACGCCAAGATCGCATCCGTTGTCTCTAACGATCACAATATCGCGAACAGAACGCCATTCGTGAGACATGTAGAACTTCTGATTCAGGTGTCTCGCTGATCCGAAGGTTGCTGCGCCAACAGATCCGCCAAGTTTTAGGTAGTCGAACCTCTCGTCGAAGGTTTCTAGCTTGGCGACCTCAAGGTAGTCCAACATCAGATTGGATCTCCGTCGCCAGCGTACGTGCGCATAGCGCTCAAGGCGTCTGCGTACATCTCCTCGACCCTCTTCTGAGATGCTAACTGGTCAGCCTTGGCTTGGAGTAGGACATTCTCCTGCGCGAGTCGCTCTTGTTCGAGCTTCTCTCGCGAGGATCCGAGCTTCAAGTAATGTGTGATTACCTGAGATGTCGCAGTCCCTTCCTCGATCTGTCGCTCTGCTAGATCCACAGCTTTCGAGATCAGCTGATTCTCGCGTTCTTCTGGCGTGGAGGCGGGTCGTCCTTTACGTCGTAACTGTTTCCTTGGTGGCATCTCCACCTCCTTTGTGTAATAGTGAGCCCGGGGGCTGATCTCCAGTACGGGAGGGCGAAACTCGAAGTCTCAACTTCCCGGGCTCACGATCTTTGGTTAGTCTCTACTATGCCCTACCATCTCGGATGTTCTGAAGGGCCGTGCAGAGCCACCAACGAGTCCCGGCCTGTGATGCGCCTGGGAAATCAGTAATCTTTGCTCCGAGCCCATTCATGAACTTCTGGAAATTGGCGACAGCAAGGATCGTTGCGTCGTCGTACACGCCATTGGTGTTGAGGTTGGCGTTTGCAACCAAGTTCAGACTCTGCTGAAGAGCCACGACCTCGCAGCAGCTTGGATGTCCACCACCCATGTCGGGCGTTGCCCCATACTGCTCGCGAAGCTTCGCCGCGAGAAGGCGACGAAGCCCCGAGTAATCGATAACCTGTGCTGGCGCGTTCACGCGAACGTCAACGAACCCGAGGATGTTCGACGAGCGAACCTTCTCAAGGACAGAGCCACCAGTACGGCTACCTGCGCCGTTTGTGTTTCCCTCGATTGTTGCTACCCGACCGCCGCCGACGTAGTTTCGGACAATCCCGATATGGTCTGCTCGACGCTTACCGAAGCTGAACAGCACTCGATCGCCGGGCTTTGGTGTGTAGCCGCTTCCTCGTGGACGCCACTGACCGGTTGACTTTGCGTAGTCTTCAAGATCCGGAACGTATGCGTAGCCCTTGGACGTGGCAATCGGCGGAAGCGGGTTGCCTGAAGCACTCGAAACGTACGAATCGAAGATCGCGCACCAGGGCTGGCCATTGAGACCATACCAAGCGCCGTACTTCGTTCGATTCGAACCTCGCGGGTTCTCAGAATAACCAACCTGAGAAAGGGCAAACGCAAGAAGCGTGTCTGGGTTTCCTTGGATAGGCGTCACAGCACAACCAACTCTCCGTTGTCGTCGTTCCAGGCCGGAATCTCAGATGGCTGTGGGCCGTCTTCCTCAGATCCGGTCTTGTCTGTCTCTTCGATTACAGTTGCGTCGTACTCGTTAGCAGCCGCATCCTCGTCGAATGGCTTAACCAACGCTGCGTCTTCTTCGTTCATGTTGTCCTCCATTAGATCTTTGCATCAGCAAGTGATAGTGGTGAGCCGTCGTCAAACCTGTTCCCGGTCCACGTTAGATTTGCGTTGAACTCTCTTGAGAAGACATTGTCGAGAACTGAGACAGCTCCCTGCCAGTTATACGCGCCCTAAGTGCCTTGTATAAGGCACCTAGTTTTTTGAGGTCACTTCTTCTCGGTGATCTCGTTCTGCTCACGCAGAGCCTTCTCAGCAGCGCGTCGCTCGGCGACGGCGAAGACGGCGAAGGGTGCCAGCCACCCCACAGCAGCTGCTGCAGAGGCGACGAAGCACACAGCTCCGATCTTCACCACGCCCACAGCGAAGTTCTGATCCTCGATGGTCTCTTCGTTCTCCATTGATCTATCTCCTTGTGTTGGTGTCTCTCATTATAGGAAACGCAATCTTAAGTCTCTTGTTGGTTGTGTCATACACAACCTCACATGATCTAAGAACCGGGTCTTCACCAAGGAACTCGGCGTCTGAGGTCCCACGGATCATAGTTCGTTTGAAGTTTCTTGGGTCTCGGCGACGTTCTGCCACTGATGCTCCTTTGTAGGTCCAAAAAGTTCTCTGGAAAAGTCCCCGCGGGGGAAAATATAGGGGGTCGGCGATAAGGGAGGGGGGTACCTTTTACGGGCACCCCCCTCCCCCTTCCTTTACATGCCGCAGCCTGACTTATAGATTAGAGAATTTCTCTTGTAACTTTTTTGTAAACACCAGTGATGTTTTCAAAGACGATTTCATCAACAAGAGTTTCCATGATTCTCTCCTGATCAGCTTCCGACAATTCACTTGAACTAAACCACATTCGAGCAACGTATGCTGTCGTGTGGTAGCCTGCGTGCTCATCAAAAGCATACCAGCTCTTGAAGTCATCGAACGGATCGAATGGATTGTCTACTGTAGTCACTCTTGACCTAAGCATACTTACCACCATCCACGTGATTGTAAATCGTTGTAACTGAGACGCCGAGCTGTGCTGCAACCTCAGCTCTTGTGTACCCCAGGGCTAGCATACTAGCAGCTCTGCTTGACTTGGCTGTCGTCATCTTCAATGCATCCTTTGGCGTAGCCAACTCTTTGACACGTTCCATGTCTGCTGTCTCAAGGATCTCTCTGAGCTTTGACGAGCTCACAGCACCAGCTTGAATAGCTTCCCATTGTCTATCAGTAAGCTTGATGAGCTCCTTGCTAGCACCAGTCCTTCGCCTAGCCTCAGCTAGAGCCTGGAACTTCAGTTTCTTTTCGGTGGCGTAATCCATTGTGGGGTCCACAGACTTAGCCTCCCTCATCAGTTCCTCAACTAGGATGTTCGCGCGTCGCTCCTTAGGCGCATTCATTCTAGCTAGGGTGAGTGCTTTATCTAGGGAGGCTACCTCAGAAGCGTAATGCTTCTTAGCAGATGCAGATTTTTCAGACAGGGGGGTATTAAGTGAGTCTAGACGGGCCTGGTTCGCCAACTTCTTAAGCTTGTTTGAGTGGTCTGCGTACAGCTTCTCTATGAGGGTGCCCGATGATAGAGAGTGGGCGTCATTCGTAAGCTCAAGCGCCTTAGGCTTGGGGTTCATTGTGATGATTTCGCCGGTCTTCCAATGTTTCCTATTGGTAGGAACAAAGACCAACTCGCCGGTCTTCTTGTCAATTGGTCCACCATCCTGAGCAAGCCTAGGCTTAAACTCAGGCACACCATGTTTGTTCGCCCCGGCTCTTGAGATGAGCGTAGATGCACCACCGCTACCACTAACGCTGGTCTGGTACTTCTCTTTCAAGCCTTTGATGTTGTTGTCAATGGCAGATTGTTTGTAGTTCAGACGATGCTTCTCAGCGTCAATCACAACCATGGAATGACGAACAGCTCTTGCTAGTTCATCATTGGATGCTTTTCTAATCGTCATGTCTGTAATCAGATTAGAGATCGATCCCATCTCTGCTTGGGTGTTCTTCATAACCTTCATGCCAGGGTACTCTTTATACCTGGTCTTTGGGTCGAAGTTCTTAAGCCCTTCGAGTGGGCGTGTCGCTTTGACTCTACCACCATTGTTCGGGATTACAAGAACCGTGTCTCCATCAAAGTCTGCCCCAGACAGGTGTTCTGCCACAGAGTGGTGAATGCCTACAGCGTCCTTAACTCCAGACATAAGCTTAGCTGTAGCAGAGTTCTTGTTGTTGACGACTAGCTCTGGGATCTCAAACGTTCCGCCATGGGGATACCTGATGAGCGAGACCCTAGTTCCATTCTCATAGTTCGGAGCATAGATCTCTGTAGGCTTCATCTTTGGTGCAGGAAGAATCACATGCCACTTCTGGTTTGGGAGATTCGCAGCCTTAAGATGTACAGCTGCAGAATCAGCACTCTCAGCAAACTCCTCAAGAAGCTTCTTCTTGATTGTAGGGTTAGTGAGCTTTGAGATCATCTCAAACTCATTCTTCCTACGCTCAAAGGTCATGTCTAGCTGTTCTCTAGCCAGTCTTGGACTTTGCTTAGACAACACCTGAGAGGCGATGGACTTAGACCACTTGGTCCAGTCCCCCTCTTCGTTAACGAGATTCATTACTGAGGTAGTTACTTCTTCGCCCTTGCGGTTTGTCTTTGTGATCTGGCGACGAATCACAGCCCCAAAAGGATTGTCTGGGTGAGGTGAGTCCGGATTATTCTTATCCATAACCAGAGGTTTAAGAACCGCAAGCTTGTTTGCTCTGTCCGAAAGAGCTGGGTCTCGGTCCTTATTGGTGTTGAACTGAACATCGATTCCCTCAGGCAGGTCGTCTTTATACATGGCCATGCCCTTGAGGTACCGATCTTTCCCAACCTGAACACGTACCTGCGCGTAGCGAGATCCTCCGAGAGAAACATCTTCTACCCCAGGCCGAACATACATGACGCCGTCAGCATGGCTTCCACCATCGGAAGCGTAAACGATATCTACCCGGTTAGGGTTCAGAACCTTTGGCGCAATGATTCCGAGTCTACTAGCCCCAGTCTCATCAAGATGCTCGTTGAACTGACGAATATTTCCTTTGTTCTTAACAACATCGCCCCAAGTGGTGCCAGGTTCGGCCAACACCTTCATCTTCGTCGTGTTTCCTGTGCCAGGCTGATTTACGGGGATGTTCGTAATCACCTCGTAGCCGTCCTGTTTCATAACGGCCAGGGCGACTTTAAGACGTTCAGGGCTCACGTTGAGGTAGTTTTCGGTGCCCTTACCGACGTCAATGTAATGTCCACTATCAACCTGATCCTTAAGCAGACTAACTGTTGCTGCTAGAACATCGGCTTTGTGCGCGGCGCCTGGCGCCAAAAGATTTCTTACCGTAGCCTCAGAAACACCAAGACGTTCTCCAATGGCAGAGTTTGCCATTCCTTTGTCTTTGAATCTCTGGGCAGCGGCTGTGTCGGCAGCTTTCTTCTCTGCTGTAGCCACAGATTTCGCAGCTCGCAGCTCTACCATGGAGATCGCAAACCCCTCAGAGATCTCCTTTTCGCTCAAACCTTTCTTTTTGAGACTGTCCACCATACTCAGAAAGTCTCGGCTGTTTCTTGGGGCGTCTCCTCCACTACCCCATGGGTACCGACCCGATCGTCGAGGAGTTCCGTAATGCTGTAGATATTCGGTGTCATCAATAAACATCAGTTTGCTCCTTCTTAGATCAGAGTTGTTCGGCTGCTCGCATCTCATCGATTTGCTTATCAAAAGCGATGATCGTTGTCATAATATTCTGGATTGCCTCCGGTGCAGGGTAATACGGCCGTACTGCTTCACCTTGGTATATACGTAGTTCAATGTCTATATCAAATGGAGACACGCCATACTCCAGACAGAATATGGCGGCATAAATCTCTAGCTGTCGTTCCTTAACTGGTGTGATGCCCGTCTTAAGATCGTGAATTCGAAGCTTGCCACGCCTAAAGGAAATCGTATCAGCATGTCCGAAGCAATTGTCTGAGTAATACAACGGCTGCTCACAGGTCATCTTATACCCAATGGCGTCGTTGACGTATGTGGATATCGCCTTGTTCGTTCGGGACAACTTGACGTTGAGCCGGACTGCCTCATGCGCTAAGTCATGAAGATCAGAGCCTCGTCTGGCCGCTTGAGCTGCTGTGTATCTATGCTCAAGCTTCTCTTCGGTGTAATTGATCCAGCTGTAACTACTGGGGCTCAAAAAGGCGTGCTTGTCTCGCAATTCCGAATGCTTCCTGAAGATCACGCATAACCTCCTCTTCCACCCCCGGGTAGATAACGGCGCTGAACGACATCAAGTTGAACATGTCAAGGTAGTACTCTTGATTCGGCTGGAACGGGTCAAACTCAGATCGCTTTACTTCAAGCATAGCCCACTGATCATCAAAAAGAATCAACAGGTCCGGAATACCTTGAACATAGGACGCGTCGTTCTTAATGACCATGGCGCCTGGGATGAATCTCGGAATGACCTTTGTGATAAGTTCATTCTGGTATTGCGCTTCAGACCGCATCACTCAACCACCAAGAGGTCATGCACCAAGATATTGAGTAGGTCTAGATTTGTGGTTCTAGTCCAAGACCCCCATTGAGTCCAGATGTCTGGAGCTTTCATTCGGGTCTGAGCCGAATCGGAGTAACCACTTCGATCAACGATTCGAGCACCAAACACACTCAACGCATCTACTACGGCAGCACATTCGCCTCCGAGAGCAGTCATCTTCCTGTACGACTCTGATTCCTTCGGCAGAACGAGAAGCCCACCAGCCTTTGGTCCACTTGTAAGGGTGCCGTCAGCCCCAACATAGTCGCCAACAATGAACCCAAGTCTATGGCCTCCGCTGGCTCGGCTGTTCCGGTCCCACATGTGATACGTGATTGATTCACTCGTAGCCGTTACTGCCGTGCCCTCAATCATCTTGCCGTTTCGGAACTTAGCCCAAGAAAGAGCCTGGTTTGTTACTGGCGTGTCTGTGGCAAACTCATCATACTGGCAGAGTTCATGTACAACACCATTCACCGGGTCATAGATACAGACATGTCTGTCGCTTGAAACGTTTGGGCCTCCACAATGCTCAAGACGCCCAGCCACAACCGGAACCTCGGCATAGAGGTCTTGGTTCCAGTGGTACCCATAAGAGACAGATCTTGTGATGACCTTTCCGCTTACGACATTAGCAATCTGAACAGGCTCACCGCGATACGTACCCATCCAAATCTTGCTGCTGTATCGGATTGCGTCCTTGGTGGTGTCAACGATGTAGTCAACGCCTGTTGGTGACTTCAACACGGACTTTGGGTACGGCGAGGTCTTACTGTTCCTGTCAACGGTCACCTTGTTTTTTGGGAGAGCCAAACTCTCACCGTCAGGTTGCTTCCAATACTCCCACCCTGTTACCTTGTGCGACAGCTCCGACCAATAGTCCGGGTTCGACCCGTGGATAATTGATAGGAGCAGCCTCGTAAAGAATGGATCCTGATCTAGAGTCTTGTTTGCTACTGGCATTCCGACCTCCCGTCGAAAGAGAAAGAAAAGGGTGTGTAGTATAACCACACCCTATTCCATTATAGCGAATGTTTACCTAACGGGGTTATACCACATCCCACAAATAGAAGGCAAAATGAGGAAAGACTGTATCTCCGACTCTGATTGAACGAATGACATCATCGATTAGCACTCCCTCTGAAACCGAACAGGCTAAGATGCTGTCGTGGATCTGGCCAGTCTTTGCGTTCAGCACAGGCCTAGATAGTACGAACTCGTCGTAGTCCCGCTTCATCTGAAGAACATAACACTGAGCAAACCACTTTGGCCGCCATGTTAGATTTGACGGATGGATGTTCTCTTTATCACCATCCAAGAGAACCACTGTATCAAACGCAGGGGCTTCGTAAGTCTCGTGTGGGTTTGGGTTATACACGAAAGCCTCAGCAACCAAAACGCGAATAGACCTCGTAGTTCTACACCCCTCTTGCGACAGAGTAACCTTACGATCGCCTTGAATGGTTCGACTTATCGCCATGAACGATTCCGTGCGCTGGTTGTACACCTCTCCAATCTCGCTGATGAGGTAGTCCTCGTAATCCTGGATGGGGATCATGCCATCAGTATCCATAACAATATGCTCCTTCTGATCGAAAGTATATGAAAGTGTATGAAAGTGTATGAAAGTGTATGAACAGCACTGAGACGCCATGTAGGTCATCTCGAATTGTCCATTTTGGGGTTATACCACGTCCGCCGTCATATTTGCTCAATTTTAGGTACCAAAGAGTTTCGTGGGTAATCCGGGGGGGTTATACGTTCTCTATACACATATAGTCGTATAACCCCCCCTTATAATCTACGAAACTCTTGACATAGTGAAATTGAGCAAATATGACGGCGACCCTCAAAACGGCGAGAAGCCTGCAATCTAGGGGTTTTCACGAGGTATAACCCTCAAATCACTCACATTTCTCGCCGTCAAATCCTGAAATTTCTGTTTTCGACCGAATCCCAGGACCCCATCAGAGACCCTCATTTTGGGCCCAAATGCGCTCATTAAAGGACTTCTTGAGCGTCAGAGATTTCAGCACCGCTAAGTCAATCGCAGAATATGACGTCAGCAAATAGTAGTAAAGCGTCGTATAAGGGGTGTTCAAACGGTCAATTCGACCAAGCGCCTGCATGAAGTTCTTGTATGAATAGGTCATGCTATAGAGCACCATAGCATCCGTAGACACACAATTCCACCCCTCAGCGCCAGCAACGTACTGCACCAAGTACACCCATTTGTCCCCTTCAGGGACCGGATCCTTACGATGACCATTCCATTCAAAGACGTCCGTACGATCCTTGAGCTCCCGCAACAACTCAAGTTCGTAGTTGAAGTTGTAGAAGATGATCAGGCGATCATGGCACGTCAAGAGCCTCCGAATAAACTCAATACGAGATGGATCCTCGTTAGATATGCGTCGCATGAGCCTGAACAGCTCGCTAACATCCTTGACCGGTTTATCCTCGTAAGGGTTCCAACGGTCCTTCACAACCTGGTTAAATTTCACCTGATCGTAGTCAAGGTGGATCCGGTTCACCATGCGTTCTGTGTGTCGTACGAACGCCATCTCAACCAAGATCTCGTTACGAAGCAGCTCAAGTTTTGTCTCATTCAAATACCCCTTGACCTTCGGAAACTTCGACCAAGGCTCGTACAGAACGTGCTTGCGCTTGAAGTCGGTGATGTTCTTGTAGAAGCCGTTTGCTATGAAGACGGGGGCATAATCCAACCAAGTATCCCCGGGGGTTGCGCTGAGCAAGATCCACCGATTCTTCTGGCTTATCTTGATGAAGTGCTTCACCCAGGTCCCAGTACCAACGAGACGTTGCTCATCAAAGATGAAGAAGCAGCCCGCACGCTCGATGTACTTCCCGATATTGTTCCAGGAATCAACCGTCAGTACGCCCTGATGAGTTAGACCAGGCTCAGTACCGATCCCAAACATGAGAGCCTCCTCCTCCCAATCCAAAGAGTCCCGCTTCTTCGCAGTTGTGATAACCACGACGTCCTTAGGAGCTTCAGACGCGATGTAGTAAGCCAGAGCCGTCATAGTCTTACCACTACCAACGCCACCCCAAAGGATGCTTCCGTTCTTAAGATTCGCAACAGCCTCCTTCTGGTGAGGCATCAGTTGCACAGACATACGTCTCCTATCGATTAGAGTTTATACGACAAAAAGAAGAGCCCCTGCACGGGGCCCCTCAAACTACTTCTTCCAGTTCAGGACGTACTGTCGCCCGAACAGACACACACCAAACCCAATGATGTTGTGCGGATATCGGTTGAAACCGGTCTTGAATCGTGGTGCGTTGTAAGCCGTCATACCGCCCATGTTGACGACGCGTGGGAAGCACCACTTGAATCCGCCACCAGCTGCGTAGAACTCGTGAATGAGTTCGCTGTCACATCTCGAATCACAGTCATACATCAGAGATTCTCCAATGAGACCCAGTCGTACGGACCGAATTCCGCGACGTGCTCGTCATACATTCCTTTGTGTCCGCTGCAGCATGTGAGTCCCGTGTTACGATCAGCCCAATAAACACCGCTGTGCGCAGAGATTGCCACATCACAGTTAGGATCGTAATGCAAGCTCTTAGACTCGCGAGGGTCAGCCTTGACCTTCCGGCGGGCAACGTATCGAAGACCAACCTCGCCGTCTGTGAATTTAAGAGTGTCCACCTCGTCGAAGTTCTCGACGTTACGATCAATATGAACAAAGCCGATTTCGTTGTCGGCCTCGTCGAAGAGTTTGATGCGCATGAAGTTGCTCATCAGTTTCCTTCCGGAGGGTTCATCATCATGACATAGGCAAAGCCGTCGTCGAAGAGAACGCCTTCGAGAGAGTACTTCTCGTAGTTGTCAACCATCTCATCAGTTACGGTCACGTAACCAGCGACGACATAAGTCGAGCCCTTACCCGGTGCGATGATTGGCACATTAACTTCTCGTCGTTCATTACTCATTGGTGTCTCCTTGTTAACTGATTTCGAAAAACGAAAGCCCCTGTGTGGGGCTCCCGTTCTAGAACCTGTTCGCTCGGACCCAAACGTTGCCGTCGGCATCCGTCGTCACGGTCCTTCCCTTGCGCATCGCCTTCGCAGTGTATACTGCGTCGGCGATCATGCTCAGGCCGGCTCGTGCTTCCTTCATTGCTTCCTTCATGTCATTTCTCCTTGTCGAATGTGTTTTCATTATAGGAGATGTATTACTTGCGTAGGCAAAAAGGAAAGCCCCTGTGGGGGGCAATCCAGTTTGAAAATCAGTCTTGGTCCTCCGTTCGTACTTCTGTCGTGGACTGGATCGTGAGCCCCAATGCAGCGAGTCCAGCGAGGGCGACTACGCCGAGCAGCAAGGTGTTACGCTTGCTCCTCCGTAGAGCGATCTCCTGGTCCCGTTGCTTGTTGCTCTCTACCAGTCGGTAGAAGTTGTCAAACATTATAGTCTCCTAGTTGTTGAGTCTTCATTATAGGAGATGTATAATATGCGAGAAAGGCAAAAAGAGAACCCTTGTTAGGATTCTCCTTTCGAGTGTCAATACTCAGATTGCGTTCGTGATTGATGTTTCCAGCTCGATGATCTTGAGTTCGAAGTTGGTCCACTGCTTTCGCAGGACCCAGCGCCGACCCGGGAAGTAGTTCTTCTTCCCAAGCAGGTGCTCGATCTCGCATTGGTTGCGGACCAGCTTCTTCAGCTCGTTGATCATGATCTTTGTCGTCAATTCATTCATGTCGAATCTCCTTATGTGTCGTCTCATTATAGGAGATGTATAATATGCGAGAAAGGCAAAAAAGAGAGCCCCTGTATGAGAGGCCCTCTTTCTTTTCGCCTAGTTATTTAGGAAGTTCCGAATGAAGTCGCCAATTGCTCGCTCGGTCGGAGTTGCGACAACCTTGTTAGCGACCTCCTCCTTACGATCATCCAGCCAGCTGGTGGCGACGACGTAGCCGACGGCGCCTGCCGCAGCAGACAGCCCCAACCCAATAATCGTGCAACCACCAAGCACGTAACCCGCGGTGAACTTCATTTGATTTCTCCTTTGTCGTAGTAGTCGAAGAAAGTGTCATCCTCAAGAATAGAGATGACGCGGTTGATTTCGGAGAGTTCTTTTAGAAACCACTCCATGTTATTCGTTCCGTCCTCATAGCCCTGTCTGAGGTGCTCGGCCCTGTGTAGATACAGGACCCGACGAATCTGAGCGAGAGCAACATCCAAGCTCATGTCGAGCTCTTTCCTAGACGTATCCTCCACGCCGTAAAAGAACCCGAACATGAACCCAAGCCCGATAAGGGCAATAACAACAGCAACGCCTAGCACTTACCCTCCGTTTCAAAATCGAAAAGGAAAGCCCCCTGTGGGGGGCAATCCTTTGGATCACTTCTTCTTGGTCTCCTTCTCTTCCACGATGGTCGCCTCGATGACGCCATCCTTCTTGTCCTGGTACTTCTGAGCGGTCTTGGCTGCGACGCGCTTCACGTACTTCACGGTCTTATGGCCCCCGTAGCAGATTGCTGCTCCGGAAGCCATCAGGCCGATCGCCGTGAGGAGCGCGGCAGCGTTGGTGCTGTCGAGGTCTTCGGTCTCGTCGGTGGTGTCCTCGGTGGTGACGTTGTCGTCGTTCATGTCAGATCTCCTTGATGGATGTGTTTCCATTATAGGGGATGTAAAACTTGCGACAGCGCTAGATGCGAACCATGACGAGCTTGTAATTGATGTCCGCGTCGTCGAGCCCCGCGCCACCACGCCTGTGATGTTTCTCACAGAACCCACGAACATCCAACCAAGAACCAGGAGCAGTGCCGTCACTGTAGTTTCGACAAAGCTGGAAGCCATCTTTGTCGAAAGCCTCAACCGGGTGCTTGAGATACACCCATTGATTCTCGCAACCTGGCTGGCAGCACACCTTCTCTAGGTCTCCGTAATAGCCGTAATAGTCGCAATCGTCGGCGGTGTTGATCAGCTCGAACGTTGCAGCGGCCTGTAGGAGAACATCCTTCACAGATTGACCGAAAACCTCAGCCGCGGCGTAACCATGCTGGTACAACGTTGCGACGTAGCTGTAGCGCCACTCATCACCACTCAGTTCTGACTCCTTCCAACGCTCCACTGTGCGGACATCCACACGGTCGAAGCGCTCAGCCTTGTTAAGCGGGATGAAGTTCCATTGCATGTTTGTTTCATCACCTTCAGACACTATTGCCTCCTTAGTTGTCGAGTTTACAAACATGAGAAGAGAGCCCCACCTCAATCCTAGCGCTTGAGGTGGGGCTCTCAACGAACAACAAGTTTCGAGGACGTGTTCACCGGCTTACCTGTCTAAACATCAGGCAGAGGCCCATCCCAGAATGCCCTACACCGGAACATGGCGTAGGATCTCTTGAGGGTGGTCTTTTTACTTTCTCCAGATATAGGGAGCTACCCGACATCTGCTTCCGTGAACCACAAACACGGTCACGCAGCCTCATGGCTACCGCTCTGAGCCTAAGAGCTGTTTAACGTCGCTCAGACGACGGCGAAAACGAAAGCTCCTGTATGGGGCTTCCGCTTTTCATCACACGTAGAAGGTGTTCAACTTCTCAGCCGACTCCTTCATCTTTCGATCTTCGCGTCGCTCCTTCCAGCTCATGGTCGCCTCGATGCCCATGCAGATCAGGACGGCTCCCGCCAATCCAACCGCGCATGAGGCAACGAACGTCGACCACGAGTAGGTGGTTCCGTCTTCGAATTCGATCTTGAATGGGTCTTCCATTGTATCTCTCCTTGTTAAGTGTGTTTCATTATATGGAGTGTATTATTTGCGCTGGTAGGCCCAGAGGGGCTCGAACCCTCGACCATCGGATTAAAAGTCCGTTGCTCTACCAACTGAGCTATAGGCCCGGGAAAAAAAGAGAACCCGTGTTAGGGGTCCTCCTTTGAGTTCTACTCAGTCAGTGATCTTGTCAATCTCGTACCTGAAGTAGTCACCCATCTGCGCCGTGAGTCTGATGAAGTACTTCCCGCCTTCTGTGATCACTCGGTTCAGGATAGCATCAGTCAACGCTTCCGCGAATGGCTTCTCGTATCCAATACCGGTGACCGGCAGGGCAGGAAGACTATCAAACTCCACGACGTATCCGTAGTGGCCGTCAATGTACTGCATTCCCATGCCAGTCTCCTTTGTAGTCTCTCATTATAGGAAACGTATTAATTGCGACTTCGACGCTTCAAACCGACCCGGATTCGCTTAGCCTCAGCCATGAACCCATCCGGGATATTTGGGTACTTTCTTTTTACTGGCATTAATATACTCCCTCTGTTAATTAAGTGAGATCGTCGATCAACCGCTCTAATTCTACATCCTTAAGAAACTTAAGAGTTTTACTCACCTTCTTAAGCACTTTTGCATACTCTATGATTTCAGCAATGGAAGTGTCTTCATCTTCCAGATCATTAGCTATCTGTCTAAGTAGATCAGAAACATCATTTATTAGTTCTTTACTATCATCTTTCATATTATGTCTCCATTCGAATTTCAAAAAGATTAACCCTTTAATGGTGCGAGAAAAAAGAGAACCCGTGTTAGGGGTCCTCCTTTTGATCACAACTTAACCAGCATGATGTCTGACGGGGTCATCTCTTCACTGATCTCCAAACCTCTACCGTTCACCTCAACCAGTTTGTTGATGATCGATCCGACACTGTCGTAAGCAGCCACCTGCTCATCAGTCACATGCATGCTCAGTGGTTGATCGGGGGTCCAGTTGGTTCCCGTCTCTTCCTTATAGCGAACTTGCGCCTGAATGAATTCAGCGGCCACGTAATTGGCAGCATCAGCCAGATCATCCTCAATGATGAGGTGTAGCGGAGATCCGTAGTATGAATAGAATGACTGCATTATCAATCCTCCTGTTATAGTTTGTCTCTCATTATAGGAGGTGTAAAAGATGCGAAAGAAAAGAAGATAACCCGTGTGGGTCGTCTCCTTGAGATCAATCTCAGTTGTCCTTGATCTCGATCTTCAACCTGTTCCTGGATGTCATTTCAATTTCCTCCATGTTGTTTTGGTTGGCAGAAAAAAATGAGAAGGCATGGGTTCCTGATCCATCGAAAATCAGGCGTTAAGCGCTTTTTCAGGCGCCACCAAGTAGGGGCCGTTCTCTCGGCCCACCGTCGTGTCTTACTTTCCTTCTCATTATATGACATGTTTTTCTTGCGAGAAGATGGTGGCCTGACAACGGCTTAAGGGGCGCCTGTCCAGACGGCACAAATCTCTCCGAAGCCCAGAGTAGTTTGTGGCACCTTCGTATCTCTTCTTATCAGGTCTCAGTCACTACCTGAGGGACCTCTGCAGTCTCGTCCAAGTCCAGGATATAGTCGGCGATAGACTTCGTCAACCCCTCCGTAGCAGGAACGAACTGCTCAAAGAACGTTCGATCGTTGAAGTAGATTCGAACCTTGTCTCGTTCGCCCATGAGAACAACCCAACACCCAACGTACAGTCGGAAAGTGCGCACAACGATGGAACCGTCATGCCGAGGTGTCGCAGAAGTACGAACGAACTCGCCAACCTCCTCGATGTTCTCCTCGGTCACTCGGATTGCTCGGACTTCAAACGGGGTCCGGATGAACCCCTCAAACTCGATACTCATGTTTCGTTTCTCCTTGTCTTAGTTGTGGTCAGTCGGCTTCAAGTTCGTAGCTGTTGTACTTGCGCTCAAGCGGATCTTCGTCGATCGTGACGTAGAGCGACTTGAGATATGCGGAGATACCGGTGTCTCCGTTGTGCTCCCAGTGATATGCGCGGCACATCACATCAACCTTCTGAATGTCAGCCCAATCGAGGATCTCAACGTTGCTCTCATCCAGATGCGTACGGCCCTCAGACGTGATCATGACGACGTTCGGAGACCGGTTCCCGTACTTCACCTTGATCGAAATATAGGCAGTCGGCTGATCGCCCTCTTCTCGTCCCTCTCGGATCTTCACGCGCCATCCATCAGCGGCGAGCGTATCTGCCGTTTCAGGGTCCAGGATAAGGCAGAAGCTACGATCGCCTTCGCGATTGTACATGCCTTCCCGTCCTGAGAAGTTCCGGTACGGCCCTCCCATGAGTTCACCGTCCTCAACGATGAACGAATCGATCTTACTAGACATCACTTGTCTCCTTTTGTAGTGAATTCTTCAAAGGAACCGAACTTCTCGATTGCCTCTCTTGCTGCCGTCACCATACCATCATAATATGCCTGGTCGATGTCGATTTCCTCATTATTGTCGAGTCGGCTCTGAGCAATCTCACGTTCGACCCACATATGCCCCTTAGTGCGCGTTACAGCGTACATCTTGTCGTCCTTAACACGATATAGAGCACCGCCATTACGCTCAACAGGGACGAACTCACCGGTCCTACCGACGTGTTGCATTTGATCGATTTGGCCGTTGCCTTCGAAGTCCAAATACATCACGCCCTGCAGAACGCTTCGTGGCTCAACAAGATCCGCGAACTCGACAGGCTCTTCGCTGAACAAGGTTTTGTAGACATATGGATGCTGGAATTGCGCACCAACAGCGGTCCACTTATCACCTTCTCTAGCAATATAGACCGCGTCATTCACGAGACAGAACTTGTCGTAAGTTCCCTCATGCTCGAAGTCATACCCGTAATCACGTCCGTAGTCGCTTACGAACTGGATGATCTCGGGAGTCGCATCAGGGATCTTGATCGAGTCCGTCTTCACATGGACAACCTGGAACCCTTGTGCCTGCACAGCGTTCTTGAGGTTGATCATGAACAATGCGCCACGCTTGGCTACAATGTTGTCGACGTTACGGTTATCCCGGAAAGGGTTGTCAAATCCTGCGCTAGTGAGTCCATAGACGATGTTGATGACGATCTTAAGAGCATAGGCCAGAGCCTCAGCATCTTCGGGATCTCCCAGAAACTCTGCGAGCTTACCGTCAAGCAGCGTACTGGCCCGCTCGAAGTCCTTATGCTTAATTGCCATTCTCGCGGACTTGAGATCGCTGAAGTTCGAAGTGTATTTCCCGAAGAGGTTAAGTTGCTCGATACTCGTCGGATGCATACTCGCCACGTCCAGAAGCGCAACGTTCTCGTAAATACCGGTCTCTGCATATACATATCCGCCCTCACCGGTGATCTCTCCACGATAGACACTCTCCTTTCCGTCGAACTTATAGCCGGGAAACTCCTTGGACAGATCCGTGTAAACGAACGCGTCCTTGTGATTCTTATCGCCTCCAAATATGATCTTGGAGGTGTGTGCCTGTGTGGTCGAGTTGATCGACATTCCAGAAAGCTTTGCCAGAATTTTCCTCGCGGAGAAATCGTGCGCTCTGGATTTGAACACCGCTTCCGTTGCGACGACGTCGTTGACACAGTACTCAACCACTTTGTCCCATAGCTCCTCGGGGGCATCCTGATTCCATGGGATATCAATCTCCATGTGGAGGATCCCGAGCTCGATCTGGAACTTCTTCAACCCTTGCTTCTTGGAGCTAAAGTCGTAAATATCAGCATATGACAGGTTATAAGCTTCTCCGAAGAGAACCTTACGGTCGTTCCCGCCATTGATGATCTTGTCGCTGAGGTGATACAGTTCGGAGTTGGAATACCCAAGAAACCTCGCGTACAGAATATGGTTGTCGTACCGTCGGTTGTTGAATCCAACAAGCTTCTGCTTAAGGAGTTCCTCGATGTCTGCTGCCGACGGATTGATCATTCTGACCACGTGGTCGGAGTCTTCAGCCTTCCAACACACAACGAAGAGATTCGGGTAAACCTCGACATCGAAGAAGACGATTGGGCCTTCGGTAGAAGCCTCAGCCATCTCATTCTTGCCGATGAACTGCATCTTCTGGACAAGACTCACACACTCACGGGATTTGTGAGTGCTCTTCAAAGCGAACG
>Ga0209608_1000842_pt1 | contig 28005 bp, 23 predicted proteins | sample AD_UKC130_MetaG_FD_184428 | JGI IMG/M metagenome (GOLD analysis project Ga0209608, IMG submission 184428) | Active sludge microbial communities of municipal wastewater-treating anaerobic digesters from Canada - AD_UKC130_MetaG (SPAdes) (version 2) | ecosystem: Engineered > Bioreactor > Anaerobic... | reverse complement strand
AAGACACCGAACGAATATGAAGAGTATTCAAGAGGAATAGGATGTGAAAAAGGGACAATAAACAGAGTTGTGGTTGTGAAAAAATGAGACTTTCTTAATTATTCTCCAAAATCAGGGGGTTTGACCGACAACCGAAGCTATACCAAGTTCTGTTCACTTAGATTTTACATTGGCCAGGGTGCCTAGTTTGTTACTGCATTTGTCTTGACGATCTTGGGCCTTAATGACATTACGACATTGAGAATTGTACCTTCTGGACTCTCTTCGATATAGAAACTGTCTATGTATATGCCGGAACCTGAAATACGCAATTTCAATCCCGATTTTTCGACAAAGTCATTGAGTTGTTTAATATTCCATCCTGAAAAATCAGGAATGATAGAATAGTCTACGAACTCGTCATTAGATTTGTTTTCAAAATCCTTCATAGCAAGAACTACTTTCTTGAAGAATGGAGCAGCAACTATGCTACTTAGTTTCTCGCTTTGAGGAGAGTCTACCCAGACGAGTATCGAGTACTTTTTATCTAGCTCCACTTGACCAACAAAAAGAGCTGTAACATCTTTCTTGTTATTCTTCTGAGCCGTACCTGTCTTGCCTAAGATCTTTATATTATCGATCTTTGCATTAACGCCAGTTCCTGTTTGAACAACGTCAAGAAGCATCTGTTTTAGAATATTTGCATTCTCCGTTGAAATAAGCAATTTCGGACTGACTTCCCTTGATTCGTCAATTGTTGGGACCACGTATTTACCATCATTTACAATCGAATTGAACGCCGCTAGCAGCTGTATCGGGGTTACACCAATCGACTGGCCGATTGATATATACGCCCAATCAGCCCTATTCCATTTATCTGGAGTCTTCAAAACACCTGGTATTTCCCCAGGAAGCTCTATACCTGTAAGCCTCCCGAAACCAAAAGAGGACATTACTTCATAAAGTTTTTCGATGCCATATTTTTTAATAATCATCTTCGTTGTTTCAACCGATACCACGTTACACGAATGTACAAGCGCATTATAGAAGTCGATATCTTTATGTGTTTCAAGATCTCTTATTGTTAAGTTACTATCTTCCAATGGTTTTATATATCCAGGGCAATAGAAATGAGTACTAGTAGCGACGAGCCCAAGTTCCAATGCGGCTGAAAAGATGAAGGGTTTTATCGTTGAACCAGGTTCAAAATATCCCATGTAATAGGTAGGCCAACTCTGTGTTGTCAATGCAGTTCTAATCTTCCCAGTCTCACTTTCCATCACAAGGATTCCAACTTCTGTAGCTTGCTTCTCCTCTTTCAACTGTTCTGCGATGGAGTAAAGAGTCTTCTGAAGTGAACTATCTATTGTAAGATACACATTTTTTCCATTTTCAGGTTCCACCTTGATTAAATCAACCTTGTTTCCAATGATGCCAGAGTAGTTTATAGATATCACACCGTCACGTACAGGTCTCAGCAGTTTGTCAAAAACTTCCTCAACACCACTTATACCGTATCTTTGATCTGTCCTTCCTATTATGAAACCCAAAGCAGCATTTGATAAGCTTATTCTCTTCTCTTCAGGTTCTATGCTAACAAAACGAAGATACTGAGCAGGTATTTTCTTAGTGATTTCTTCTCTTTTTGCAAAAGAACCCAACCTGATTATCCTTTTCTCATCAATTTTATCGATTACTCCAGATAATCCAAAATTGTTAAGCATCCTTATGAAATTCGGATCTCTTCTATATGCATTTCCAACAACGGACTTTAGATAATCGACATCAAGATATCCAACATAAATGAGTTCACTAGTTGCCAATAATCTTCCACGATAATCATATATATTACCTCTCAAGGCAGGTATCTTACTTTTCAAAGCATATCTATCAGTATGAATATTGTTCCATATCCTTACACTGAACAATACGGATAATACGACAACGCATATGTATACTAACTCGAAGCGTTGTATCCTTGATTTGTGGTGCAGCTTTTCCAAGTTATAGTACATCTCCTTTGAATTTTCTTGAAACTGTTAGTTTTAAGTATAGTCTCACCAGCTTTTCAGTTAATTACGTCAAGTCCAACTGTCATTTTTCCGATCTGCATGTTCAGAAGATCGCTTTGTTGCTCAACTAGTGCAAGATTGTTTCTGAACATTTCTATCTGGGTCTCCAAGTGTGATGTTTTGGTGTTGATGATATAAGTTTCAAAAATCAATGCAAGAATAATAATGCTTGGTGCAAGATACTTCAAAAAACCTAAGGCTCTCGAACTCTCCTTTTCAAGAGCAACTTCTCTCCGCTTTTCTCTCACAAGCGTCATAATGTTATCCCCCTTCGCTTCGCTAATTCTCAAAACGTCAGTAGTATTGCCTACTACTGAGGAGTTCAAATTTACATAATAAATAATAAATAAATGAATATATGTTCTGAAAGAAACTTGGAAAAGCTTATACCCGCTCCGCTATACGTAGTTTTGCACTTCTTGACCTAGGATTTTCCGATATCTCTTCGAAAGAAGGTACGATAAAATCTCCCAACTGACGAAGTCTTTGGTCATTCCTAAACGCATGTTTAACCAATCTGTCTTCCAGTGAATGAAAAGATATTACAGCTATCCTCCCTCCAGGTGACAAATAGTCAGGCACAAAAGAAAGAAATGTGCTTATATTTTCAAGCTCTTTGTTCACTTCTATTCTTATAGCTTGAAAAGTCTTGGTTGCAAAATGACGTTTACGGTTGTACACCTCTTTGTATGGGACAGCCCTTCTAATGATCTCAACTAATTCCTTAGTCGTTTGAATGGGCCTGTTTTCAACAATAGACTTTGCTATTCTCCGTGCAAACGGTTCTTCACCATAATTGTATATAATATCGGCCAATTTTCTCTCAGGGTAGGCATTTACAACATGATAGGCAGTAATGTCATTTTCGAGGTTCATTCGCATATCAAGCGGTTCATCTTGATTAAACGAAAAACCTCTACCTTCTGCCTTGAGCTGGTAGGTAGATACTCCTAAATCAACAAGAAGTCCATCTACTCTATGGACTTGCAACAGACCTAATAAGACGGGTAATTCTACGTAGGAGAATTTGAAGAGCTGAACATTCGGGTAGGCATTCAAATTTCGCTCCGCTATTTCCAATACTTCGGTGTCGACGTCAATACCAATAACCTTGCCACCACTACCACCTATCCGCTCCGCTATTGCACGGGTGTGGCCACCCTCTCCTACTGTACAATCAACGTACACCCCGTCCTCTTTCCATACAAGCCATTCAACAACCTCGTTCAATAAAACCGGGATGTGACGTTCAGAATACACTCTGTTCATATTCAACTCCGCTCCGCTAGTTTAGAAAGACACTATTTACATTGTAGAACATTATTGGAAAAGTTTGCAACTTATCGCGTTTTTTTTATGCGTCCAAAATGCCTGTATTCATGAGGGGTTTGAAAGTTATTGACGATTATACTAAAGTATAGTAAAATTTAACATAAAAGTGGGGCCCATGCCCCACTTCGAATTTTTGTTTTTCTAAGCTAATTATACTCTCTCAGATTGACAATGTCAAATTTTGTAGCAACATAGTTTCAAGGTACGATCTTTGTACCAGTCTTGCCCTTGAGTGCCATGTCGAGTACAGCCATATCTGTTATGATACACTCTCTCTTTGTTGAAGAGACGAAATCTATGGCTGCCTCTATCTTTGGACCCATACTTCCTGATGGGAACTGTCCATCATTCAGCAACTTCTTTGCTTCTTCTAATGTCAACTTGTCAACTTCATATTGATCTGGTTTCTTGTAGTTTATACACACTTTTTCTACGCCAGTCAGTATTATGAGCAAATCAGCCTTTATTTCTTTTGCGAGCAAGGAACTTGCTCTATCCTTGTCTATGACAGCTTCAATGCCTTTCAAAGTTCCATTAGCCTGCGTGACCGGTATTCCACCGCCGCCAGCTGCTATGACAATTACATCTTTTTCTACAAGCATCTTTACAACATCTTTTTCAACTATATCGAGAGGAATTGGGGATGGAACTACTCTTCTCCAACCTCTTCCTGCATCTTCCTTCATGATCCAGCCCTTTTCCTGGGCAAGTTTGTCTGCTTCCTCTTTTGAATAAAAGGGTCCCACGGGTTTTGTAGGCTTCTGAAAAGCAGGATCATTCTTATCAACGATAATCTGTGTAACAACTGCTGCAACTTGTCTTTTGATGTTTCTCTTTTTCAATTCGTTGCCTAAAGTAAGGGCGATCATGTAGCCAAGGCTACCTTGGGTTTGTGCATCGTTCACATCTATTGGAAATGGTGGAACGACATGCTTTGAAAGGTCTTGTTGAACTAAAATATTGCCAACTTGTGGGCCATTCCCGTGTGTTATGACGATATCATATTCATCTAACATTGCAGCAAGATAATGTGTAGTTTCAGAAAGGTTCCTCATCATGTTCTCTGCAGTAGCTTCCTCGCCTGGTCTGTTGACAGCATTCCCACCAATAGCAACAACCGCTAGTTTCTTCTTCATATTTGCACCTCCGTATTTGCAATTCACGACAAAGCCATTGCTAGCGCAATTGACGCAAACTTTGAATCACTGGCATCTGCTCTTGATATTACAATCACCGGTGCTTTTGCACCAGCTATTATACCTGCAATTCTCCCATTGGCAAAATAAACTGCTGATTTTCCTAAGAAATTTCCGCTATGTATATCAGGCACAACAAGGATATCTGCATGCCCGGCAACTTCTCCTTTTATTCCCTTAACTTCAGCAGCGTAAACACTTAGAGCGTTGTCTATTCCAAGTGGCCCATCTACCTTACATCCCTTTATCTGACCTCTCTCGTTCATCTTAGCAAGCATTGCCGCCTCCAACGTTTCCGGCATATCTGGATTAACCGTCTCAACAGCAGCTAGAATACCGACTTTTGGCATTTCATAGCCTAATTTTGTTGCAATACTAACAGCATTTTCTATAATCTGCACCTTCTGTTCTAACGTAGGTCTGATTACCATTCCACCATCTGTTATGAAAACCAGCCTGTTCATCCCAGGTACTTCTACCAATGTAACGTGTGAGAGTAACCTCTCTGTTCTCAAACCGCATTCCTTGTCAAGTACAGCCTTTAAGAGCGTTGAAGTCTTTACGAGTCCCTTCATCACTATGTGACACTTTCCTTCTACTACGTACTTAACAGCCAACCTAGATGCTTCTTCGTCATTTCTGCAGTCAATTATCGGGTACTCTACACCCAGTTCGGAGAGATTCTTCTCTACGATTTCCTTCTTGCCAAACAAGATGGCAGAAACACCTAGCTCCTTTGCCTCATATACAGCCTTGATGGCTTCCTTATCCTCAGCACCTGCTATCGAGATGATCTTCTTCTTCCCTTTCACCATTTCGATTATCTCATCGATACTTCTAAGCATAGATAACACCTCCATTGATAGAGCCTCACTGCAGAACTTTGGCGGCTGCACAGATATAGGTCATTGCCAGTAAAGCTTCAAATATAACCTCGTAGTCCTCGTGGACAATTTTCACTTTCCTGCCATCAATTCTCTGCACCAAAGGCATCGAGGACACTAGATCTGTTCTGACTGTATCAGAGAATTCAACGATCATCTCTATAGGTTTTTCAAACTTGAAAACATCAAAAGTCTCTTTAGGGCTCTCTGAAAGCTTTTTTGATACCTCTTCAAGTTCCTTTGACACTGTTTTCATTGGTTTCATCACTGCGCTGTGCCTTCCTATAGATTCCTTGGTTGAAACATACAGTGCATTCGGGATACGTACTCTTGTTTGTTCAACAACTTTATCATCACCAACGATACAGGCAATGGGGACATCGTAAAGCCCAGCAAAAGCTGAGTTTATTAAGGCCTCGTTCATCTCGATGCCATTAATCCATATGTTGTGAATAGAAGAGCTTGAATATGTATGATCCATATTTGCTTCCAATGTTCCAACGCCTGCGTGGTAACCGAAGAAAACAACAAAATCAAAAGAGTCGTCTATTCCATACATCATGTAGTGCTTTCTTATTCCACCGCTTACAAGCTCTATATTTGGGAACTCGTATGTAATCTCCCAAGGAATGTTATCACCTGAGGCGTGTGAATCAACTAGAAAAACGTCGTCTTTAGTTAAGCCACGTAGAAAAAAACGAAGTTGCTCAAGCATTATTTGCCTCTTGTAATCGCTTGCTTTCTTATCAACGTCAGACCAACTTGTAATTCCAGCAAGTCCCTCAAAATCGAAAGAAATGAATATTCTCTTCCCCTTCATATCATGCGAGCACAAAAAAATCCATCTCTTTGAAATTTCTCAGCCATCTCAAATATTCAAGGAATGTGCTCTTCCCTCCTTTCTCAAACACATTTTCGTCAAAAAGGCTAGAACAACGTGATAACTATATAACTATCATCATAACTATCATCGGTCAAAATACGAACAAAATTTGAATAAACCAATAAACCAAGGGAATAAACTCATTTCTGGAACTTTCCGGCACTTTAATACAAACTAAAACACTTAACCAAATATAATTATAAGTTACAACACCACAGAAATGAAGTAGCGAAAAGATGAGCATGTCAAAGTATACAGGAGCAATGATATCTTCAAATCAGAGTAGTCTACTACTTGGTATGAGTTGAGAGATTTTGAAAGATTAAGGCCTTCATATCAAAATTGTCTTGAATATATGGGAAGATGTATAGAGAAAACCACTAATTCTTGTTAATGCATTCTTTAAGTTACGCGAATTGCTACCAATAATGTGTACGTTGAGAAGAATATCTCTATTAACTGGAATATCAATACTTCTTAATAAATCATTATCTATCAAAAACATATCATTAATGTGTTAACATAAACTTCCACTTGATTTTTAACGTAGAACTATGAGATAATACTCAATGCATTCCCTTACTATCCTATATTATATTATCGAGGTGTTACCATGAACAATTCAAAAGATACAATTCTCGCCTTGCTAAAAGAGAAAATAAGTAGGCAACAATGGGAACACTGGTTTATCGATTTTACAGTAAAGAGAATAGAAGGAACCCACGTTGTATTCGAGGTGGGTAATTTGTTTATAAAGGGATACATCGAAAAAAAATTTGACAAGACACTGAAGAAAGTGGTGAATGAAGCTCTAGGAAGTGAAGCCTCATACGAAATTGTATACGCTCAGATCAACACTGAAGATAACTTTGAGAACAACAAACAAGATGAAGGTGCACTTGTTAGAAAGAGGCCTGTACTGATAACACCATTGAATCCAAGATACACCTTTGACAACTTCATAGTCGATGAATTCAATCAATTTGTATTCAATCTCCTTCTGGAAGCTGCAAAACGGTCAGCAACATACAACCCAATATTCATATACAGCGAAGCTGGAATGGGGAAGACCCACTTAGTGCAAGCCTATGGCAATTATCTGCTGTCGAACAACCCTGACCTCAGATTTGCTTATCTCACAAGTGAACAATTCTTGAATGAACTGGTAGCAAAATTGAAGAGTGGAAACGTGGAAGAATTCAGGGAGAAGTATAGGAAGAAAGTAGATATACTGGTCATAGATGACATACAATTCCTTGCTGGGAAAAAGGGAGTTCAAGTTGAGCTATTTCACACATTCAATACCCTCTACGAAGCAGGAAAACAAATAATAGTATGTTCCGATAGGTCACCTAAAGAGCTAAAAGACTTTCAGGAAAGAGTTATCTCAAGATTCCAGATGGGAGTCGTTGCACAAATAAAGACTCCATCAAAGGAAGCGATGTATAAAATTGCATGTAAGATAGTCGAAGAAGAAAAGGCAGATATATCCACTGAAATACTAGACTACGTATCTTCTCACATAAAGGGAAGCATAAGAATACTAAAAGGAGCAATCATAAAACTTATAGCTTATAAGAGCATGTACGATAACAACATTGATCTTTCAACAGTGCACCTTTTACTGAAAGATATTCTTCAAACTCAATCGGAAAATGATGATTCTGATATCATAAATGTAGTAGCCAAGCACTTTAAATGCTCTAGAGAAGAGATACTCTCGAATAAAAAGAATAAAGAACTCTCTTTAGCTAGGCAAGTGAGCATGTACTTGCTCAGCAAGAAATATGGATTATCGGCCAGAAAAATTGGAACGATCTTCGGGAAAAGCCATCCAACTGTTACCAATGCGATTAAAAAGATTGAAGAAGCAACGAAAAATGATGCACAACTGAAAATGATAATCGATAGCATAGAGAAAGATATGGAGAAAAAAGTAGGGAAAGCATATTCCTAGTTATAGAGTCATTGGATGCACAATTAAATGACCATATTGTTAATTGCAAAGTTGTGAACCTATGATATAATCGTATTTGACTTTTACCCACTTTAGAGATAGAGTGAAGGTTTGAGTATAATCGGGGGTAAGTAGTTAAAGAATACTTCAGAATGTCCTCGAATCACCAAGAAAGGTTTCAAAGGTTTCTTAGAATCCAGAAAAGACAGATGAACGATAGGACTCAGTAAGCACTTTGAGACTTTGGCTGAAAAACATCATTAGATGATTTAGATGATATTGGGTGAAACAATTTTCCGCAACAGGAAGGGAAATGTCCCAGAAAAGGTAAGAAGAAAAAAATTAAAATGCAGAATTTTGAATTTCTAAAGTATGTATATTTGACTTTGTGAAGGAGGTGCTAAGGGATGAAAGTTAGAGTTGACGAATCAACCTGCATTGGCTGTGGAGTTTGCGAAAATCTCTGTCCAGATGTTTTCAAGCTTGGCGATGACATGAAAGCGGAAGTTCTTCAGCCAGAAACAGACTTAGAATGTGCAAAAGACTCTGCAGATAGCTGTCCAACAGCATCTATCATAATTGAAGAGTGAAAAAGAGAAGGAAGACCTTTGTTAACTGAAATCTGACTTTTTTTGGGGGCGCAAGCCCCATTTATTTTCGGAAAATGTTCCCATTTACACTACTTTGTACCAGCTTGTTCTTACCGTCTGAACGCTTGTTTTTTTGTCTGTTATGGAAATATGATTCTACTATACGGTAACAAGTAATACTTGTAAAGACTTGTCATGCTATAATATAATTTATAAGCTTGTTTTGCTCATGTTGTTTTTTCGTTCCTCGCTCATTACTTAATTAGCAAAAAAGAAAAGTACTGTATAAAGTACCAAAAAACAACTCAAACGTGGTAAAATAATGGTAAATTGTAGTAAAATATATGTACTAGATGTCAACTACCCACCGCCTATAGAGGTGGGGGCTTGTAGAAATGCAAGCTCGGTTGATTAGCCTATGTCATTAGTTTTTGCTAATGATTAGTTATAGCAGAATGTATAGTCACCTTGGGATGCTCCACAAGTCCCATGCTCTGAGGGGTAGGAGGAGTGCTATTACCATTAAACCTGCTATAACATTGACGATGTGGACCTACAGGCTTCGACCTGACTTACCTTGATGGAGGTTTTAAGTATGGTATATGTATCATTCCTCACTTACAGAAGTGGGAGTCTTCTTGCAGGAAAATGGTAAAATAAAACAAAGGAAGGTGCAGAGTGTGACTAGGGAAAAGGCTATACCTTTGATACTGATACTATTATTCTCCTCGACAATCATATTCGCAATCGATTTAGCAAAGTCGAAAGAGATCTATCTAGAATATTTTGAACCTTCAAATCCGTTCCATAAAAGCGTTGAAAAGACTATAAGAGACGATTTACCTCTGTATAGATTTTTTAAAATTTACATGGTCGGTTCATCAGAGAGAAGTGAGATTGCGAAAAAAACTGGGAATTACCTCGAGGCACTGAATCCGTTCGATGGTATTGAGAATGAGGAAGAAAAACTTGCTCGTGCAATATATCTGGCTTACTGGGAGGCACAACTGAACAATAGGAATCTTGATATAGAACTTGTGATGAACTCGCCACTGTTTAATGATTTTTTTGGCGAATATCAGGGTAGAATTACAGAGGCTTTTGGAAACTATGCACAAGACTTAGCGGCGTATCTCTTCGGTGCAGATGTCCATTTGGAGGTCGTGCCTAGTGAATTGGAATCATTGAGAGAGGACTTAGTAAGCGGATATGAATATTCGTCCGTTTACAACAACGAAGAACTCGAAACTATAAGTCTAATTATGGACAATCCGGAAGTCATAGATGTTTTGTCTGAAATAATAACAGAAGCCAAATCATCCGCTTCAGAATACGATCCGGAAATGCTTATAATGAGGGCGAGAGGCTCGATATTCAGAAGTTCTTTTTCCCTTATTGCTGGTCTGAAGAATGAAATTGCAGAACAATTCGTAAAAGTCACTCCAAAGCAAACAAGTTGGGCATGGATAAGATGGGTTGTCTATGTAGTTCTATTTCTTATATCGTATTTGTTTTTCAAGAACCTCAAGGTTCCTCTAGCATTGATAATTGCATCTGAAACCATTTATATAGGTGCGTTTTTCAACGTTCAATCGACTGTTGATGGTACTATTTATGGTATAGTATTTGCAATCTCAATACTCTTTTCATTATTCTATTTCTTTGTAAAGAAAGATTATGTTCCATTTATCTTTACGATACTCACTGTTTTAATTTTATTTCTTCCAACCTTTGCAACCAAAGATTTACTGATGAAAGAAGAATTCTGCAATTCTCCTTTTTACAATGTTCTTGTGGATGAAACACTGAAAGACCCGCTTGGAAAAGTTCAGGAAAGTTTGAAAAAGTACAACACGGTGGTGAACCAATCTATCCAAGAGTTCTCTTTACTAGTTGATGAAGTCTTTCAAGATCAGTTTTACGAGATTGATGAAGAATACTTCATGCCAGATAATTTCTCAAAGAGGATTGAATATGTACAGAAATTGAAAGATATTCATCAAGATTACAAAGCAGAACTGGACGATTTCATATATTTTGAAAAATCAAGATCAAAAAAAGCAGAGAAAGAGATCGCATCAATTGAGAAGTTTTTCATAAAATCCGTTCCCATAAGCTCAGAATCTTTCAAAGAAGAGATGATCGACTTTGTTAACCAAAAGTTCAGTGGTAAGACTTTAGAGAGGCTACTATCTGATGTGAACACTACAAAGAAAAAGACAGCAATTCTTGTTCCGGGATACAAGATTCATACACATTTATCTGCTATAATACTACTAAGTATAGCACTTTTCTTAACTGCACTGAAGATGTATGAGGCATTTATCCCAATAGCTGGAAGTTTCGCGGTTGCAGTTCTCACCTTATTAAAGCATCAAACGCTATTTGTTCAAGTCGGTGTTCCGTCAATGACGATTTACGTAAATTGGTTGATTCCATATGCACTTATATTATCAGTCGGTTTTGGATTATACTGGCTGTATCACAACCACATCCTTAGAAGGAGGGCGAGGGTATGAAAAAGTTGTTGGTCGTAACACTTCTTGCGGTATTACTCACATTTGGTTTTTCTTTCAAAGCCATCATGGTTACAGATACTGGAGGTCTAGGTGACAAGTCTTTCAACGATGGTACATGGGCAGGTATTGAAAGAGCAGCAAAAGAACTGAAAGTAGAGGCGAAGGTTGTTATGTCTTTGGAACAGTCGGACTACATACCAAACCTCACAAAAGCGGCAGAAGAAGTCCTTAAAGAGAAAGATGGCGGAATTGTTTTTGCAGTTGGATTCATGATGCAAGATGCTCTTGAGAAAGTTGCGAAACAATATCCAGCAGTTTACTTTGCAGCCATTGACTTTGAACCTTCTAGTGTACTTCCAAATGTCATAGGATTCCTATTCAAAGAACAAGAAGCTGCATTCCTTGTTGGATATCTAGCAGCAGCTATGACAAAAACAGGTAAAGTCGGTTTTGTTGGTGGTATCGCTATCCCACCAGTAGAAAGATACAGATATGGATACGAAGCGGGTATAAAGGCTTATCAAGATCTCAAGAGTAAGAAAGTAACAGTTATCAAAGGTTACACGAATGAATTTAGCGATCCAAAAAAGGGTAAAGACCTTGCGATTTCTCAATTTTCCCAAGGCGTTGATATCATCTTCGCAGCTGCCGGTGCTTGTGGTAACGGAGTTATTGAAGCAGCAAAAGAAAAGAGTGAAAAGCTAGCGGGTAAGGGATTGGAGAACATAAAGAAGTACGCACTCTCCGGTAAAACGTTGTACTATGCGATAGGTGTTGACGTTGATCAAGACTATATGGCACCAGGAGTTGTCCTCACAAGTGCAATGAAAGGTGTTGACATGGCAGGTTACTACGGAGTCAAATGGGCATACACAGGACAATTCAAAGGTGGCACGGTGACACTTGGTATGAAGGAACAAGGAGTTAGAATGTCGCAACTTACTTATACAAAAGATATAATCAGCAAAGTTGCCCCAACAGTGTTGAAAGAAATCGATTATCTCCAAAGCCTCGTGCTCAACGGAACGATAATAATACCAGATTCCGAAGATGCACTTAAGGCATTCACAGTAAAGGGAATAAGACTACCCAAATAACCGCCTACTAAAATTTTTCAGGGGGCGCTTGCGCCCCCCATTTTGATAGATCGAGACTTCTTGAATCATAAAGTTTTGATCTGTCAAAACGTTGGAATCTTAAATTTTAGACTTAAATAATGCGTAAATATCGGAGGTGTATTTTTGGTGAGTGAGACAGTAAGCCAAGCTAGACACGGTTATGCTGTAGAAATGATCGAAATAACCAAAAACTTTCCAGGAGTACTGGCAAATGACAAAGTCACAATCCGCATAAAAACTGGTGAAATACATGCCATTGTAGGTGAAAATGGTGCGGGTAAGAGTACATTGATGAATCAGTTGTATGGACTGTATCGCCAAGATAGTGGAGAAATTAGGATATTTGGTGAAAAGAAGGTGTTTTTCGGGCCAAGAGACGCTATCAAAGCAGGAATTGGTATGGTACACCAACATTTCATGTTAGTCGACACATTAACAGCTACAGAAAACGTAGTCTTGGGAAGTGAACCTGTAAAAGGTTTGAATTTCGACATAAGAGGTTCTAGACAAAAGGTTAAAGAACTATCAGAAAAGTATGGTCTTTACGTAGATGTCGATGCAAAAATAGAAGATATGCCTGTTGGAATGCAACAAAGAGTGGAAATAATAAAAACTCTCTACAGAGGAGCAGAAATAATCATCTTAGATGAACCTACAGCGGTCTTAACCCCTCAAGAAGTGGAAGAACTCTTTTTGATCATGAAGAACTTGCAAAAAAATGGTAAGACTATATTGTTCATATCACATAAACTGAACGAAGTCATGGAAATAAGTGAAAGAATTACAGTGATGCGTGGTGGAAAAGTTACGGCAGAGCTTATCACAAAAGAAACAAGTGAAAGAGAAATTGCAAGAGCAATGGTTGGAAGAGACGTAGTTTTGAAGATTGATAAGTTGCCACACAGACCAGGGAATGTCATATTTGAAGTCAAAGATTTATGGGTTAAAGATAATAGACGTTTGGAAGCAGTCAACGGAGTATTGCTACAGGTTAGGCAGGGTGAAGTTGTTGGGATTGCTGGTGTTGCTGGAAATGGACAAACAGAATTAGTTGAAGCCATAACTGGCCTCAGAAAGACTGAGAAGGGTCAGCTCATATTTCAGGGTAAAGATGTTACCGGTGCGCATCCTAGAACATTAAGGGAGATGGGTATGACGCACATCCCAGAAGACAGATTCAAATATGGCTTGATAAAACCTTTCCCAGCATACTACAACATAATACTTGGAAGGCACTACAAGACACCTTTTGCAAAAGGCGCTTTCTTAGATCACAAAGAAGTAAAGAGATACGCTTCAGAAGTGATGGAAGAATTTGACATAAGGCCAAGGATCATAGAACACTTGGGAGGAAATTTCTCAGGTGGTAATCAGCAAAAATTGGTTGTTGGTAGGGAGATAAAGGCAAATCCGAAGTTCATGATAGTTGCCCAGCCAACACGAGGATTAGATGTTGGGGCTATAGAATTTATACATAACCAGATATTGCGAATGAGAGGACAAGATGTTGGAATACTCCTTGTCTCGATGGAGTTAGAAGAGATCTTTTCTTTAAGTGACCGAATACTGGTGATGTACGAGGGTGAAATCATGGGTGAAGTGAGGCCTGAAGAGACAACCATAGAAGAAGTTGGTCTTATGATGGCTGGGAAAAGATTAGAAGAAGTCAGAGGTGATAAACAATGAAGAAGATGCTTGAGAGCATAGCTGTTCCTGTCATTGCTGTATTGATTGCGCTTGTTATATCTGCTTTTGTTATTTTAGCAATTGGAAAGAACCCTATTCAGGCTTACAAGATATTACTCCACGGTGCATTTGGGAGCAAACAAGCAATAATAGACACGTTGATCAAAAGTACTCCTTTGATACTTACCGGTCTCGCAGTTGGATTTGGATTCAGGGCAGGTGTCTTCAACATCGGTGCTGAAGGTCAGATGGGAATGGGAGCATTAGTTGCTGCCACATTTGCAAGCAACTTTGGTGGTCTCCCACCTGCAATAGCAATTCCGCTAACTTTGCTCCTCGGTATGGCCGCAGGTGCAGGATGGGCGGCGATCGCAGGACTACTGAAAGCAAAAACTGGTGCTCATGAAGTTGTCACAACTATAATGCTGAACTGGATTACAACGTACATAGCATCTTTTATGGTTACTGGGCCTCTTGTAACGGGATATGGTTCACCAAAGAGCCCTGAGATATCAACTTCTGCGCAATTACCTATTTTGATGAGAGTTGGAGCTATGGAACTAAGCGCTGGAATCCTAATTTCTATACTGGCTGCCATCTTCATGTACGTGTTCTTGAACAAAACAACAACTGGTTATGAAATAAAGGCGGTTGGATTTAACCCCTATGCAGCAGAATACGGTGGCATAAGTGTTTCTAAGAACATCATACTTGCGATGGCAATCAGTGGGGCATTAGCAGGACTTGCCGGTGTTACAGAACTCATGGGTGTTCATCACAGATTTCTAGGCGAACTTGCAGGTGGTAAAGGGTTTGATGGAATCAGCATAGCGCTAATAGGTCAGAATAACCCAATCGGAATAATATTTGCAGCTATCTTAATAGGTGCTTTAAGAACGGGCAGTAATGAAATGCAATTCATGGGTGTTTCAAAATATATAGTTATGATAACCCAAGCAATTGTCATATTCCTTGTTGCAGCAGATAGAATAGTCAGAGCAATATATGCAAGAAAGAAGGTGACAGCATGAGGGTTTTAGAAGCCATACTTTCTGTATTCATAAACCCACAGTTCTATAAAATTGCACTAACAGTTGCTACACCTTTGATGTTCGCCTCGCTAGGTGGTGTCTTCAGCGAAATTACTGGAGTTGTCAATATTGCTCTTGAAGGAATCATCCTTATGGGTTCATTTACTTCTATAGTTTTTACACACATTACTGGCAGCGTTTGGTTCGGCGTACTAATGGCAGTTGTAAGTGGTATGCTGCTTGCCTTGCTACATGCATGGGGAAGTATAAAGTGGTGTGGTAACCAAGTTGTTTTAGGAACTGCTATAACACTTCTTTCCCAAGGTTTAACGGGATTCTTGATGGAACCGATATTTGGCCAGCCCGGTCAAACGGATTTCATCGGAAGAATAGATGAGATAACAATTCCAGGACTTGTGAAAGTGCCTTTCATAGGACAAGTGATTGGTGAGATAAGTCCTTTTGTGTACATAGCCTTTGGTTGTGTAGCCTTTGGTTGGTGGCTGATATACAAGACTAAATTAGGACTAAGAATGCGGGCAGTTGGAGAAAATCCTGAGGCAGCTGACACATTGGGAATCAATGTATATGCGATAAGATACTTCGGCGTCATAATGAGTGGTGTCTTTGCATCTCTTGCTGGTGCTTACCTAAGCGTTGGTGAGATTGGCCAATTCAAAGAATTGATGTCTGGCGGAAGAGGATTCATAGGACTAGCTGCGATGATAGTGGGCAACTGGAATCCAGTTGGTGCAATGCTTGCAAGTTTGTTCTTTGGGTTCTTCGGAGCATTCTCGAATCAGCTTCAAAGTTTACAACAAATACAAGTTGCCGCTAATGTGAAATCGCTTTTTGATACAATTCCATTCATTCTGACGATAGTCGTTGTGGCGGGAGTAGTTGGAAGGTCACGAGGCCCGGCAGCGGATGGTGTACCATACGAAAAGCACGGCTAACTAGAAACATAGGCTGGAAAACATTATGAGTTTCAGTCTATTGCCAAGTTGATAGAAGAAGAAAGCATAAAGGAGAATCAAAAAATGCTCAAAAGCGTCGAAATTTCTACGAAGAGAAGAACAGAATTTATAGATGTAACCGATATGCTCAGGAAGATAGTTTCAGACAGTGGGGTAAAAGATGGGATTTGTTTGGTGTATACCCCACATACAACATGTGGAATTACGATAAACGAGCACGCTGATCCAGACGTTGTGAAGGATATTGCTGCGCAACTTGAAAAAATCGCCCCACAAAACGCAGCGTATAGCCATGTGGAAGGGAATTCCGACGCACATATAAAGGCTTCGATAATTGGCTCAAGTGAGAGTATAATCATTTCCAACTCGAAATTGATACTAGGTACATGGCAGGGCGTTTTTCTATGTGAGTTCGATGGGCCAAGGAAAAGGACTCTATACATAAAACTTCTGGAGGGATAGTACTGAACATATTCATAACTGGTTTACCAGGAAGTGGGAAAAGCCTTATTGCCAAGATGCTGAAAGAGGATTTTGGGTTCAATATAATAGAAATTGAGAAGATACTCGAGATAGAAACGGGTAAAGATTTTTATACCCTCCTAAGCACATACGGAATAAAAGAAGTAGGTAAAATGGAAAGAAGAATTGTTGACAGATTTGAAAAAAGTTGTGATAAAATAATAGTTGGATGTGGTGCAGCAGTTGGGTACAGTAACCAAGGTTTTTTACTCATTTACCTTAAAATCCCGAGGGAGCGTTTTTACGAAAAGATCAAGAAATACATAAAGCGTGAAGCAGCCGAGAAGCATTATGTTGAGTTTCACAAGTACTACAGCAACCACTCACAGCTTGTCATATCTACTGAACATAAAATGAAATTCGAAATTTCGCGTATAATTGCCGATTTTATAAAGAAAACTTTTACTTATGGTCAAAACACTTGATTTTTTCATATGTCTTGTGATATAATTTCGTAGTAGTATGTATTTATCAGAACTCTTGACTTAGGTGCTCAGAAAGTGTTATTATATTGTAGTTGTACGCGTATTTATCTTTGTAAAACCGATATTACCGCATAAAGGAGGGGGATTTTATGAACAAAAAGACACTTGTCAATGCAGTAGCAGAGAAGACACAGCTGAAAAAAAAGGATGTAAAAGCGGTTATTGACACACTTTTTGAAACTATATCGGAATCACTTGAGAAAGGTGAAAAAGTCCAACTGGTTGATTTCGGTACATTCGAAGTCAAGAGGATGGAAGGTCGGACAGGTGTAAACCCGAGAACAAAGGCGAAAATCAAGATTCCTGCAAGAAACGTTCCGAAATTCAGACCTGGCAAAGTACTTAAAGCAAGAGTAAACAAATAATCTGATTAGTAAAAAAGAAACCGGGGATAATCCCCGGTTTTATTTAATCAAAGCTCTTTTTCTACTTCCATAACAATGTCTTTGAGCGTATCAAAGAAGATTGGCGAGAATTTTCCTTTTTCAACATCTTCTTCGATCATTTTCAAAACATTGCTGAGTTGCCAAGCCTCTTTGTAAGTCCTGCGAGATGAAAGTGCATCAAAGACATCTGCAATTCCTATTATCTGACCAAAAAGTGATATTTCATCATCCTTTTTTCCATACGGATAGCCACTTCCATCCAACCGTTCATGATGTTCTAATGCCCCACTAATTATATCTGTATCAACGTACTTTATGACTGAGAGAATCTCCGAACCGTACACTGTATGATTTTTTATTATCTGATATTCTTCATCTGTGAGTTTTCCAGCTTTTAATAAAATACTGTCGGGTATACCAATCTTCCCAACATCATGCAGTATTGCTGAAAACTCTAGTTTTTCGAGAGCTTGTTGATTCAATCCCATCTTCCTGCCAAGCTCTACAGAATACTGCGCAACATTTCGAGAATGCTGGTGTGTGTAATTATCGCGTTTATCGATAGCAGTTGCAATTCCCAGTAGTATCTTTTTGAACCTGTCAGAAAACTTCTCATACCGCCAAGAACTAAGCAATTTCCTTCCAATAAGCCTAGCAAATAAATCAACGGTCTGTTCATCTTCCTCTGTGAATCCTTCATCCTTATTCAATACCTCTATGACACCTATTTTCTCATCTTCCACCCATATTGGGGATCCCACTATATTCTTGGTCTTAAACTGTGCTGCTCGGTCTACTCCTTTAAAATGAGCAGGGTTATTCTCCAAATTATTGAACGTCATTGCTTTTCCTTCTTGAAAGATAGCGCCAGCGATGGATTCCATAGGGACAGGTATGGACTCTATCTTTCCGCTTACCTTCCCAACGGTAACCAAGAACCTTAGATAATCTCCCTCGTACATCAAAATAGAAGCTGCTGATGCATTGACAATCGTACATATCTCGTTCTGGATCTCCTTCAATAAATCGTTAAGTCTGAGATTACTGTTTAGCTTTGCAGCAACATACACTACCTGATCCGAGAGATCCGATGGTTTTATATTCACACCATCTTTCAAATACCTACACATCGTATCAAGTAGTCTCTCGGAATAATCTCCGAGCACGTAAAACTCTATACCCTGTATCTTGAGACTCTTGGTCGACTTTCTTCCCTTAAGTACGCCATTGTAAGTATAGCCACTCAACCATGGTGGAGCCTCTATAACTTTGCACCCACTTCTTTCAAACTCACCATTCAATAAACTCACCAGCTTGTTTCAGAGCCTATATACACGCTTTGCACCCAGCTTTTCTGGATATAGTCCCAAGAGTAAACCATACCTGCAACAAGGGTTTTCTCCATTATAGGATAAGTTATTCTAAGATAAGAAATGGTATCAGAATCGAACATCTCCCCTTCAGCAAAAGGTGTTGTGTCGTAGTAATAACCATACATAAACAATCCTGCTATAGCTCCAACTTGTGGTATCGTTATCCTTATCTCGCCAAGTGCATCCCAGTCATTTGTAAAATCACCGTACAAATAAAGCCTACCAACTGCGTAGTCCGTGTAGAAATTGAAACCTGCAAGTAATCCAAAAACACTCTCGCCTTGAGTGAGTGATGTAAGCTTGTTTTGTAATTTGTCATTTGTATACAACCTACCAAAATAGAACGGCTTGAAACCATTCCATGTGCCATATACGCCCGCAACGATATCAAATATAGAAACTCTGCCAGATATTCCACCGAACAATCCAAAACCGTAACCTGAAAAATCTGAAAGAATCTGAGACGAAAATTCTGTACCAAGATAGAAGTTACTCATCAATGGATATCTCAAAAATGTTGAAACGGAAAGATTGACAGGTGTTGCATTACCAACAGTGTTTGCCGTTGAAACTTGTGTATCGTACAATGCAGATAGCCCAAGGTCCAATCCTGCAAATAAAGACTTAATTTCAACCTCACCTGCTATTACGTCATCTGATTGAGTGAATTCAAATGGCCATAGTTTAGTCAATTCATATGGCAAATGTGCCATCAATGAGAATGAACCCACTGCAGTCTTTACATCAAACGATTTCGCATATGGCTTGAAATAATCACGTACGGAAAAGCCCATCGCCAACGAAGTCATCGGCATGTTGCCGTATCTGAAGTAGAAGTTATCCAATTTAAGTGCAACTGAGTTTATCGTAATCATGTTTATAATATTTGTGCTTGGATTCGTCGACGGAACACCATAATAAAGAGCTCCTCCAACTTCAGTTGCGTACACAGTTAATCCAATACCCAAATCAACGGGTCCAATGGAAAACTCTGGTGAGATACTGTAAACAATGTAATTGCTAGTGTCCTTTCGTATTGTTTCGACTCCCAACGGTGGTATATAGGCCTTTGATGTCGTGGCAGCTACTGGTTCAACTACTTGAGGTTTAGGTGTAGGCTCCTCGGCAGGTTCTTCTTTTGGTCCTTCTACTACTGGTTTTTCCTCCTCAATAGGCGGTTGTTCTATAGGTTCTTCCATGGCTGGTAGCGGTTCTTCTAAGGGTTCAATCTTTGTGTTTTCAAGTAGAATATCCATCTCTTCAATTGGTTCGGCCATCTCTTGGTACATGATTTGTTGACCTTCAACAACAGGTATTACAAACGCATCGCCAAAGAACGCAAAGACCTCGCCCTCCCAGACCTTTACCACAGGCTTTTCATCTGTGTAGTCAACACCGAAGGCTGTTCCTCTAACACCTGCCGTTACACTTCCTGCTTTTACTTCAAATGAGGAACCTGTAACTATTTTTTGAACAACGTTGTACGTTCCGCCCTTTTGAATTACTATCGAGACTAAAATCTTCCCATCTTTTGACTGCCTTAATTTCTCGAACAGAACCTGCGTATTCTCAGAAATCTTTGTCATCGAACCGTCAGGGAACTTCACGATAGCGTACGACTTTTCCAGCGTGAGTATCTCATCACCCTCTTGGATCTTCGAAGAGGCTTTTACAGACTCCCATGTCTTTTTTCCTTCCTTCTTAAGAGCTACACTGCCTTTGAAAGAATCAATAGCAGCGTTAAGTTTCTCAGAAAAGACTGTTTCATCTTCTTCTACAACATTCAAAGTTACTTGCTTTGTAAGGGATTCTTTACTACCCTTAGCCTCTCCTGTAAACGTTAGCGTCACATCGCCCTTTTTCTTAGGTACGAGGTAATTAATCGTTATCTTGCCATTCACCTCTATACCCTTTGTGAATACCTCAGGCTTGTCGAACCCTCCTAAGGTCACTTTTGCCTTCAATGTGAACGGAACTGGCCTCCCTGATGAATCAGTGAATTCGATTGTTACCGGCAATTTAGAACCGAAACTTACAGTTTCCGACGGTACTGAAATTGTAAAGTCAGCTAATACAAGTAAACTTATGACAAGTGTTATAAACACAAGAACCTTTTTCATAACATCACCCCCGTAAGAATTATGCTTGCAAATAGAGTAAATACATAGTTCAACGTTACCGATAGAGTTATCGACTTAGATTTCGAATGCTTAATTACTTTCCAAACAGGTAAGAATATCAATACTTCGTAAACTATAAAAACTATGGGGCTAAAATAATAAAGAACAGGCGCTACCATTCTAAATAGGTAACCTAAATAATCTCTTTTGTATACTCCATTTGAGGTTATAAAATGGACTAAAAAGCTTATGAAATAAGCATTGAAAATCATCACACACAACACGACTACCAAATTGCGATTTAAGAAGAAATCCACATCAGAGAAAGGTACCATCACGAACAAAAAGCTCAACAGATGCAGACACTGATCAATCAAATAATACCACCAAGTACTGCAAAAGCCGTTCTTACATTTGTACTTGCCAAAATCTATGAGGAAATGCAAGACAGATAAGAGGACAACGAAGAGAAGTTGTACTAAGCCGAATCCCTTGCCAAGTGAAAAAACTAGTTGCGAGGCAAAGATGAGAAAAACATGTAACAACAGAACCTTCAAATCCTTCGATTTTCTTGCAGCTATATAACTATTCTGCAGTATGTAGTCACCAACCAAATGCCCCAAAAAGAAATATGGAAAAATATACCACAAAGTTTTCAGATCTCTCACCTCGATACCTTCAACGCAATTTTTATAAAGTTGTCTGGATACTTTTCTAGGAGTTTCTCATTTCCCCATCTCAGTAAGACCACATGTTCTGCAATACCTATGATCAATGCCAATTTCGGTATCTCATCATTCTTCAATTGTTTAGGCCCGCTACCATCTAGGAATTCATGATGATAGAGGCATGCATCTAATACCTCTTTCTCCAATTCCAAATCCTTCAATATCTCATACCCATAATCCACATGCTTCAAATACTCAGAATAATCTTCGCCCGTTGCACCACCCTCTCTGATCCTTTCGAATATATCATCTCGAACGCCGACTAATCCAACATTTGCTGCCTTAAGTGCCAAACTACACAATTCCTTGTCCGTGCTCTCTGCTTCAGAGATACCGAAAACAATTCTCTCCATCATATCCAAATCTAAATCGGTCAATCTTGCCCTTCTATTCAGTGCTTTGTATAGTGTGTCCAGACCACTCCTTAGCAGTTGTTGCAACCTATAGTTTATCACAATTCCCTCTATGATAGACACAAGCGAGTTATAAAATGCGAGTAAACCCAGCGCCTCGAAGATACTGAACTTTCCAGTAATTCTTATACAACCAATAGCCCCGGAGTTCTTGCTTACTATAGGAATATTAGCAGATTCTTCGCTCATTTCAAACTGACATTTATCTTCCAAAAAGTTTACTTTCACCGATTTATCCATTCTCTTCTCAAAAAACTCGCATATTGAGGAGACAATATCATCTATACTAGTCGTTCTCAGTAACCAGCTTACCAGTTCAAAGACCTTCTCATCTATGCATATCATGTTCTCCATTGCAAATTCATAGACATCATCTTGTTCAGGTACTTCTCCGCTGATAAGGAATTCACCATTTCGTTGATTGTACATATAAAAAGTGCCGTTGCCCTTTCTTCTTATAATCCTCTCCGATGGGTCTGACAGGTTAGTTCACCCTCTCTGCTGTTCTCCAATAAGTTTGTATAATTTCAGTTTCTCGCTCTTACCTTTTACCGAGTATTCTCCCAGATACTCGAATTCAAAACCCTCGGTTCTCTTGACTATTTCTTCAGAGACTATGATCTCAGCATCCACTTCTCTTGTAAGATGTTCCATCCTTGAAGCGGTGTTGACCGTGTCACCTATGCACGTATAATCCATCCTGAACGGCGCTCCAATGTTCCCAACAATGGCAGGGCCGTAGTGTATTCCAATACCGCTATCCAAATCGAGTCCCAACTCCTTATTAAGTTCCTTAAGCGCCTCTCTCATATCCAATGCGCAATTCAACGCACGTTCTATGTCATCTTCATAAGCAACTGGTGCACCAAAGATTGCCATTATAGCATCCCCAATAAATTTATCTATAGTCCCATCATACTTGTACCTGATAACTTCACTCATCTTCGTCAAGTAAACATTGAGAAAGGCAACAACTTCTTCAGGAGCCAGCTTTTCCGAACGACTTGTGAACCCTTTTATATCCGAAAACAATACGACAACATTTCTTGTCTCTCCGCCCAATTTCAACTCCCCACTACCAACTAGAATTTCAGCCACTCTGTCCGGCACATAGCGATAAAGGAACTCTTTCATCTTCCTCTTTTCGGCATTCTCTCTCAAAAAGTCGCCTAAAGTCTTAGTTATACCAACTACGAGCACAGCAAAGATTGGGTAGAACGTGCTGATATATGTTCTCTGCAAGAACAGCACATATGAGAAGATCAGAAAGACAACAGGTATAGATAACAGTATTGTATTCACAGACCTGCCCTTAATCTTCGATAGCACAACTACAACAGCCATTATGATTATAAACACAATAGCATTATTGAACGGTGTAAAGGGTTTTATGAAATCATTTCTTATTAGATTCTCTACTGCATTTGCGTGCACAAAAACGCCAGCTTCTTCTGTTGAGAACGGTGTTATCCTCAAATCGTACAAACCCTTTGCAGTGGCTGTATAACCTACGATTACAGCTTTATCACGGAAAGTTCCCGGTTCAAACTTGCCATTCATGACATCATAGAAAGGGATCTCGCTAAAGACATCTGTACCCCTTCCATAATACCACAAATGCATGTATCCAGAGCTATCGAATGGAATTGAAGACTCATTAAATATTACTTGTTTACTCGACAAATCAATGGTCAAATCCACTGACGGGACATCGGAGAAAATCGCAGCAGTGAGCACGTCCATATGTGGGAAGAGGCCAGAAGAGACTGCATTCTCCCTTGACCACTCTTCCAAGACTAGTAGAGGAATTCGGCGCACAATACCGTCGGCATCCAAAGCTCCGATCTCGTAAGAGGCGGAATAAGCAGAGGTTGCGAAGAGTTCATATACAGGCCTGATCTTGTAGACCTTAAATGGATTAAGCAATCCAAGAGCCTTGAAATTGTCCATCTTGTAAGCATAATCTACATACGCAATGTTCTGCTCCATCATCTCTCTTAACCTCTTATCGTAAGAAAGATACACCTCCTTATCATTTATCAAATAAGTACCCAGAACAACATTCTCATACATCAAAAGAGTACTTGCGAAATAACTATCGCTCTCCTCATCCCCTGCTTCAGTAAAGGACACATCAAATGCAACGACTTTTGCCCCATCTTCAAATACCCTCTCGAGTAGTTTTCCATAAGCATCCCTCTTCCAGGGCCAAGTGTCACCCTCCACTTCCAGTGCACTGAGAGAATACTCATCTATTCCGATTACGACAACAGAGGGATCTATAGTGGTCGTCCCTCTAATTTTGTAGAAGAAATCCATTATCTTCAAATCGAATATCTCCAAAAAATCCACCTGAAAGAATATAGCCCACAAAAAGAATATTGCTATTATGATACTCAACAAATCGATCCTCTTCAATATGCATCCCCCTTCGATTCGCTTCGTTCCGTTTTTTCCATCACATAACAACATAACGCACAAGACATTACAAGAAACTAGATGTCAACTTTGATATCCTGCTAATCCCAGCTAATCCCATATTTCTAAAAACAGTAATTGACTGGCAGGTTCAAAATATGGTTTTTTTGTGTATAATTTTCTTAGTGAGGTACTATATAAATGAGACCTTAGAACTTCGAAAATCGTTGAACTACCGTTCAGCTCAATGGCGAAATTAACACCTAAACGAATCGTTTCTTATCATCAGAATGACCGAGTGGATAACGAAATGCAGTACCTTACGTTGGATGGAGATGAAAATGAATGGAACGAATACTCAAAAGTGTACTTGATTCCATTATAGAAGGAATCATCATCGTCAACAAAGAAGCCAATGTCGTTTATGTAAATAAGAATGCATCCAAACTTCTTGGCCTGCCAAGTGACATAATTGGCAAATACGTTGAAGACGTGGTAGAAAATACAAGATTACACATCGTCGTCAGAACCGGATTACCTGAGATAGACCAAGTGCAACACACAGAAAACGCTGTCATCATAACATCGAGACTACCGATAAAAGACGAACGTGGAGAAATCATAGGTGCTGTTGCAGTTTTTAGAGACATTACCAGCATTCGGAAACTGGCAGAAGAAATCACAAACCTCAAAGAAGTTGAAGCACAACTCAAAGCAATAATAGACTCCACAAACGATGCAATCAGCGTAGCGGATGAGAATGGTATCGTTAGAATTGTAAATAAAGCATACACCAAGATAACTGGATATCCCGCAGAAGAAGTAGTTGGCAAACCCGCAACGGTTGACATCGCAGAAGGTGAGAGCATCCACATGCTCATCGCAAAGATGAGACAGCCCATCTACAATGCAAGGCTCAAAGTAGGCCCTGCGAGAAAGGAAGTCATAGTCAACGCAACCCCACTCTTTGTGCATGGCAAATTCAAAGGGAGCGTTGCGGTGGTACACGACGTCTCTGAAATAATGCGACTCAACAACGAGCTCGAAGAGATAAAGAGACTAATAAGACACATGAGGGCGCAGTACACATTCGACGACATAATCGGCGACAGCAGAATAATGCAGATAGCAAAAGAGCAAGCAAAGAAAGTAGCTCAGACGCCCGCAACAGTCCTTCTAAGGGGTGAGAGTGGCACAGGGAAAGAACTCTTTGCGCATGCAATCCACAACATCAGCCAGCGTAAAAACAAATCTTTTGTCAGCGTCAATTGTGCTGCCATACCAGAATCGATTTTGGAATCGGAGCTCTTCGGTTACGAAGAAGGCGCATTCACTGGTGCAGTGCGTGGTGGGAAAAAAGGCTTAGTAGAAGAGGCAGATGGTGGGACACTCTTTTTAGATGAAGTTGGCAAACTACCCATCTCACTCCAGCCGAAGCTACTCAGATTCATAGAATCGAAAGAATTCGTTCCAGTCGGTGGAAGGAACGTCAAGAAAGTGGACGTAAGAATCATTGCAGCGACGAACACAGACCTCGAAAAGATGGTTAAAAGCGGAGAATTCTTACCTGATCTGTACTTCCGACTCAACGTATTTCCCATATATCTACCTCCACTGAAAGAACGTAGAGAAGACATACCGAAGATAGCCATGCACATCGTAAGAAAGCTAAATCAGCAGTATGGCAGAATGGTAGAAGGCATGAATCCTGCAGTCATGCACTACATAACAAGCAGAGAATGGCAAGGCAACGTACGAGAAATGGAGAATTTCATTGGTAGAATAATGATCAACATGGGGCCGGAAGAACGAATCATAGAGATGAAACACCTACCTGAAAAGGCAGAAGTCAGTGAGATAAGCAACATCGAAACGTTGGAATTAAGGGCGTTAAAAGACATGGTTGAAAGCTACGAAAAGCAAGTGATACAAGAAGCACTGAAGAAATCTGGAGGTGACAAATCCAAAGCAGCAGAGATACTCGATGTAAGTGTAAGAACGTTATACTACAAAATGGAAAGATATGGTATAGACTGATAATACTATAATTGATGCGCATATATTGTAAACAATATTGTGAAGAAAAAGGCAAAAGAGGAGGATAGTGATAAATATGTCAAACATATTTCCCATGCTAATCATATTTTCGTATTCCCTGATAATGAATTCCGTAGCACCGGCACTAAAATTATTCCAGTCAGATTACAGCATATCCGTCGGCATCTCTTCATTGATACCACTATTTTCGCTCGTAGGTACCGTACTATCAAACATATTCGTTGGGATATACCTTAACAAACTTGGGCTCAAAAGGGCGTTACTCATCGGATTTGGTATTACGATATTCGGCAGTTTAATCATAGCATTTTCAAATACCCTTGCACTATCACTTGTAGGTATGCTCATCTTTGGATTTTCCAGTGGCTTTGGATTCAATAGTTCTACCATGCTACTTGCACAAAACAAGAATGCAAACTTCGGATTTTTCCATGGCGCATACGGATTAGGTGGCATCCTCGCACCTTTATTCATACAGCTGGCACAAAGTAGAATGAACAATTTCAAAAACGTCTACTTCATCTATGCCACCATTTTCATTTTGCTATTTGCATACACATCGACAAGGCTACACATTGCAACATCTACGAAAGCAGAGGCATTCAAACTCTCTGAGATTAAATACGCATTCAGCAACTCAACATTCATGATATTCCTAACGTTACTCATACTATACAGCTCTGCAGAAATAGGGACGATCAACTGGGCTGGTAACATCATGAAAGAAGGCATCGTTACATCAGCTACCGCATACTCACTCTTTTGGATACTATTCACACTCGGTAGATTCTTCCTCTCACCGATAACGAAATTATTCAAAGACCTCGTGTCCGTAAATACGATAGTCATGATAATACTTGTCTCACTCTTCGTCATAACCAAGAACCCACTCTTCTTCATCATTGCAGGCCTATTCTTTGGCCCACTTTTCCCATACATCCAACAGACCGCTGTAGGAAAAATCGAAAAGAGCCACCTGCCACTATTCAACGGTGCAACGTACGCATTCACATCACTTGGTGGTAGCATCGTCAGTACAATCATGGGTGCATTCCTCGACACTGTACCCATTGTATCGTACCTCTTACCCATCATCGTCATACTCGCCATATTCCTACTAAATAGAAAAGTAGAAAACTGAGCAACGAACAGTGAACTACCCCCACCTATAGAGGTGGGTGGCTTCGTGGTCAATACTCCTATCGGAGCAAGTTTCCCCACGCTCAAAGGGCTGTTCCTTCCCCAGAAAACAAATCATACAGCTAATTTTACCAAGTT
>Ga0209608_1000841_pt1 | contig 28008 bp, 16 predicted proteins | sample AD_UKC130_MetaG_FD_184428 | JGI IMG/M metagenome (GOLD analysis project Ga0209608, IMG submission 184428) | Active sludge microbial communities of municipal wastewater-treating anaerobic digesters from Canada - AD_UKC130_MetaG (SPAdes) (version 2) | ecosystem: Engineered > Bioreactor > Anaerobic... | reverse complement strand
GGTTTTCAATGCTTGAAAAATCAATTTTTCAAGCTCCTCCGCCAATTCGGGATTATCCTTTATCATTTTTTTAGCGGCATCTCGTCCTTGTCCGAGTCTTGTATCGTTGTAACTATACCATGAACCACTTTTTTTAATGACCCCCAAGTCGGATCCGAGATCAACAATTTCTCCTTCACGAGAAATACCTTCACCATAGACAATATCAAATTCCGCTTTTCGAAACGGGGGTGCAACCTTGTTCTTCACTACTTTCACACGAGTCTGACTACCGGATATCTCATCACCGTCTTTCAAGGAACCGATACGCCGAATATCAAGCCGCACCGAAGAATAAAACTTCAAAGCATTACCACCGGTCGTAGTTTCCGGATTGCCAAACATAACGCCGATTTTCTCACGCAACTGATTAATAAATATACACGTAGTGTTTGTTTTACTGATAGCTGCCGTAAGTTTTCGCAAAGCCTGAGACATCAATCGCGCTTGCAATCCCACTTTCGAGTCTCCCATTTCCCCTTCGAGTTCAGCTCTTGGTGTAAGGGCTGCAACAGAATCGATAACTACGATATCTACTGCCGAAGAGCGAATGAGTTGTTCGGTGATCTCCAGTGCTTGTTCGCCGCTATCGGGCTGAGAGATAAGCAAATTCTCAACATCGACGCCCAACTGCTCGGCATAAAAACGATCAAAAGCATGTTCTGCATCAATAAATGCAGCTATTCCTCCCGCTTTCTGTGCCTCGGCAATGGCATGAATAGCCAGTGTGGTTTTCCCTGATGACTCGGGTCCGAATATTTCAATAACTCGCCCACGAGGGTATCCTCCTACGCCCAACGCGGCATTTAATCCGATGGAACCCGAAGAAATAACGGCAACTTCTTCCACCTTTTCGTCTCCCATTTTCATGATCGACCCTTTGCCATAAGTTTTTTCTATCTTATCCATCGCGGCGCGAAGCGCTTTGAGTTTTTCATTGTTGTTGTCTTTTTCTTCTGCCATGTTTATTGATTTGATAAATTAATTACGTAGCTGCTACCTATTCAATGCGATTTTACTCTCCTTCAATCGGCTTTAAGTATCCAAAGTTACAAAAATATCGAAGGAAAAAGCAAAGAAACGCCATCCAATCGTATTATTTTTCTTACGCCAACTTATAAACTCCGCCAGGTAAAGCCTTTACCACATTTTTCATTTCAAGCTCCAACAAAGTAAAAAACAGATCCGTCACAGGAATATTAAGTTCAATGGCAAGTAAATTTACGTGTATGGATTCTGTATTATTCAAAACATTAAAAACTTTTTCTTCCTCTTCATTAAGGTTCAAAAACAATTCTTTTTGTTTGTGCTCAACGGTTTTGGAAGAAGCATCCCATCCCAACTGCTCAACAAAATCGGCAGTACTTTGCAAAAGAACAGCTTTATTGGAAGAAATGAAACTGTTGCATCCTGCCGACATTCTGTCGGTTGTACGACCGGGAACGGCAAAGACCTCACGATAATACGAATTGGCGATATCGGCCGTAATAAGCGATCCCCCTTTCTCGGCCGATTCGATAACAACCACGGCATCGGCCATTCCGGCAACAATACGGTTTCTCCTGACAAAATTAAACCTGTCGGGGCCGGTACCGGAAGGAAATTCGGTCAGCAAAGCCCCACACTCAAGCATATCGACTGCCGTTTTACGATGCACAGCAGGATAAATTCGGTCTAATCCATGTCCCAATACACCCACGGTAGACAATTGGTTTTGCAATGCTGACCGATGAGCACAAACGTCGATTCCGTAAGCCAATCCGCTTACTATCAATATATCCGGAAACAATTCCGAAAGTTCTTTCACAAATTTGCGACAAAAATCCAACCCATATCGTGTAGCACGACGCGTTCCGACAATGCTAACCACTTTACTGCGATTCAAATCGACGTTGCCCTTGGCATAAAGCAAAACAGGAGCATCGACACAATGGTTTAGCCGCTGAGGATATTCATCAGAAGTAAAAAAAAGCAAATCGATGCGGTTTTTTTCCACAAATTCCAACTCCTTCTCGGCACGTTTAATCACCTCGGGGTTATGAATTTCATTGACCAATCGCCTTGAGATCCGCGGGATCGATTCCAGTTTTTGCTTACTCTCCTTGAAGATGGCTTCCTCGTCGCCAACCGCTTGCATAAGATTACGCGCATGCGCAACTCCTACTCCGTTTATTTGAGTAAGAGCAATTTGGTAAAGTGATTTTTCGGTAAGAGCCATTGATCGGTGTTTACTCGGGATAAAACAAAATTCTATTCTTGAATATATTCCTTAAAAGCTTCATCGAAAATAGAAGGGTGGGATAATTTTCCGTCAATAAGACATACTACTTCGACTTTTCCTCTGGCACACAATTTTCTATCGTGCAACCGAATGATATCTTGATTAAAAATATACTTCAATCCCTCTTTCTTTATATTGAGGGCACAGGTAAATTCCTCCATCCCGAACAACGGCGATTTATAGCGGATTTCAACATAAGAAACCACGGCATCGATTCCTTTTTTCGTCAAATCGTAAAAATTGAGACCGTGTTTCGCCATAAACTCATGCCTTGCTACTTCAAAATAATGCTGGTAATTGGCATTGTTTACATAACCTTGAGCATCGCATTCGTAATCTCGCACTTTCATCGCATGTTCAAAAATGTATGATCTTTTCTTCATATACTTCGATTATTTTCTTTCTTTAAGCCACTCATATGCATTTATAAAGGCTTGCATCCATGGGGTAACATCATGTTTGCGGTATTCGAAAGGATAATATGCATTTTGCCAAGGGAAAATAGACCGTTCGGGGTGAGGCATCATTGCCAAATGACGACCGTCTTTGGAACACACAGCCGCAACGGCATAATCCGATCCATTGGGATTACCCGGATATTCGCTGTAGACATATTTTGCCGCAATGGCATATTCCGATTCAGGATACATCAGCTCGAAACACCCTTCGCCATGCGATACCCAAACACCCAATTTGTAACCTTCGAGCGACTTCAACATCACAGAATCATTGTGTGGAATTTCCACACTCACAAACGTCGATTCAAATTTATTCGATATATTGGGTCGCATCTTTGGGTGATCGTCGCCCATTTCCGGATATACCAAACCGAGTTCCATCATGAGCTGACAACCATTGCATACCCCCAAACTCAATGTATCTTGGCGGGCGTAGAAATTTTTCAATGCTTTGTTTGCTTTTTCATTATAGAGAAATGCCCCTGCCCATCCTTTGGCAGAACCCAACACATCCGCATTGGAAAATCCTCCGCAAAAAACGGCCAATTGAACATCTTCCAACGTTTCGCGTCCCGATACAAGATCGGTCATATGCACATCCTTCACGTCGAAACCGGCAAGATGAAGTGCATAAGCCATCTCACGTTCGCCGTTTGTTCCTTTTTCACGAATAATGGCCGCAGTAATTCCCGATTTTTCTTTTCTGTCGGGATTCAATCCCAAATCGTCAAACTTCCCTGTAAAAGTGGAAGGAATCGTGAATTTCAAAATCTGATTCTTATAATTCTCGAATCGTTTTTTTGCACAATACTCTCCACTTTGTTTGCGGTCCAACAAATAGGAAGTTTTGTACCAAACATCACGCAACCGGTCAATGTCGAAATCTTGGCGAAATTCGCCTTTTTGAATAATAAGAGAACGTTTCTTAATTGGACGGGCAACAATAAAAGAAGCCACCCCGTAATCTCTCAGAATTTTATCCACCAAATGACGATGTTTTACCTGGATAAGGATGCCCGGATTTTCGGCAAATAAAATCTTAATAAGATCATCGTAAGGAATTTTATCCAACCGGGCTTCCAATCCGCCTTTCGGGTTGGAAAAACACATTTCGAGCATAGTCGTAATCATTCCTCCTGCCGAGATATCGTGCCCTGCGAGAATAAGCCCTCGATTGACAAGTTCCTGAACTGCGGCAAAAGCCTGCTTAAAATACTCGGCATCGGGAACCGTAGGAGCTTCGTCCCCAACCTTACCCAGGGTTTGCGCAAATGCAGACCCACCGAGTTTAAGGGTATCCGACGAGAAAGCAACATAATAAATATACGTTCCTTTAATATAAGCCAAGGTAGGGGAAACAATTTTACGAATATTCTTCACCTCACCCGCAGCAGAAATAATCACGGTACCCGGGGCAAGCACTTTGTCGTCTCCGTATTTTTGCGTCATGGACAACGAATCTTTCCCTGTGGGAATATTAATCCCCAGCTTGCAAACAAAATCGGAACAAGCCTCCACTGCCTTGTAAAGACGCGCATCTTCGCCGGGATTACGACACGGCCACATCCAGTTGGCACTGAGCGATACACTTTGTAATCCCTCGCTGAGTGGAGCAAAAACAATATTGGTAAGCGCCTCGGCAACAGCCATCACCGAGCCGGCAGCCGGATCAATCAAAGCTACCTGAGGAGCATGCCCAATAGAAGTCGCTATGCCTTCCTTCCCTTTATAATCGAGAGCCACTGCACCAAGGTCGTTCAAAGGAAGCTGAATTTTCCCTTGACACTGCTGACGTGCCACCTTACCCGTCACCGATCGGTCAACTTTGTTGGTAAGCCAATCCTTACAAGCAACCGCCTCCAACCTCAGTACATTTTCAAGATAAGTATCCAGTTTGTCGAGATCGTATTCAAAAGCCGCATATTTTTCTTCTATCGTCGTATCCTCCATAACGGTCACCGGCACTTTGCCTAAAAAATCATCCAAATCCATATCGATAGGACAAACACCATCCGGTTGCACGAAGGTAAGACGTTTGTTGCCCGTGGTTTCCCCAACCACATACATTGGCGATCGCTCGCGCGACGAAATACGCTCAAGACGATCAATATCTTTTTGTTCCAAAAGCAGCCCCATGCGTTCCTGGCTTTCATTGCTGATAATCTCCTTTGCCGACAACGTCGGATCTCCAATGGGAAGTTTATCCATCTCGATTCTTCCTCCGGTTTTTTCCACCAGTTCGGAAAAGCAATTCAAATGACCACCGGCACCATGATCATGGATAGCCACAATGGGATTCTCATCGGATTCCACTAACGCGCGAATAACATTCGACACCCGTTTCTGCATTTCGGGATTGGCACGCTGCACGGCATTCAATTCAATACCTGCCGTATATTTCCCGGTGTCCACCGATGAAACTGCCCCTCCCCCCATACCGATGCGATAGTTGTCTCCTCCCAACATTACGATTTTTTCACCCGGTTGGGGATCTTCCTTCAACGCATCGCGCCTATTGGCGAAACCAACACCTCCGGCAAGCATGACAACCTTGTCGTAACCAAATTTTTTATAATTTTCCGTATGTTCAAACGTCAATACCGAACCGCAAATCAAGGGTTGCCCAAATTTGTTTCCGAAATCGGAAGCACCATCAGATGCCTTAATGAGAATTTCTTCCGGTGTCCGATACAACCATTTTCTAGGAGGAAGAGTATTTTCCCACGAACGATCGTCTTCCAATCGTGGATAGGACGTCATGTAAACAGCTGTTCCTGCCAGTGGAAGCGAACCTTTGCCTCCTGCCAACCTGTCGCGAATTTCTCCACCCGTACCGGTAGCGGCACCATTAAAAGGCTCTACAGTCGTGGGGAAATTATGTGTTTCGGCTTTCAATGAAAGCACACTGTCGACATCTTTCGTAGAAAAAAAATCGGGCTGCTCGGGATTGACCGGAGCAAATTGCTCACGTGTCGGCCCCTCCACAAAAGCCACATTGTCCTTATATGCCGAAACCAATTTATTTGGATTGACCTGCGATGTTTTTTTGATAAGTTGAAAAAGCGTACTCTCTTTTTCTTCGCCATCGATAATAAATTTTCCGTTAAAAATCTTATGACGACAATGCTCGGAATTCACCTGAGAAAATCCGAAGACCTCACTATCGGTAAGTTTTCGATTCATTTTTTTGCTCAGCTCATTCAAATACGCGATCTCCTCCTCGCTCAAGGCCAATCCTTCTTTCTCGTTATAAGCGGCAATATCGTCGATATAAATAATGGGGTCGGGGACTTTATCGATCGTGAATATTCCCTGATCGAGTTTTTCATACATCTCCTGCAACATAGGATCATACCTATCATCTTCTTTGGCAGGAATAAACTCTTCGATGCGGGCAACACCTGTAATTCCCATATTCTGAGTAATTTCCACGGCACATGTGCTCCATGGTGTAATCATTTCACGACGCGGACCTATAAATCGTTCGTCAATCTTGGCAGAGTCAAGCATTTCTGCATTTCCGAAAAGCCATTTCAAACGATTGGCTGTTTCCTCGGAAAAAGGGAGAGAAGTTTCAACAGCAATAATATGTTGAGCAGTGGTTCTGAAAAAAACAATCATTATTTTTATTTTTTAACGTTGAAACAAAATGAAAGCTACTGTTTACGTTGCAAAGTTAATGAAAAGAGAACGAATATGAGAATTAAAATCTCTTTTTTGTATGTAACAATTATTGCGCATATCTTTGGCAAACGAAAACAACGCAAGAAAAAATGTCGTTAAGCGAAATCGCCGTCAAAGGTTTTATCATCGGCTTATTTGTTGCTTCGCCCATGGGGCCAATAAACATGTTGTGCATTCAGCGCACATTAAACAGGGGTTGGAAGCACGGCTTTGCCACTGGCATAGGCGCTATGCTTTCTGACCTTACCTACGCACTGATTACCTTAATAGGGGTAGCAATGGTTTCCGGTTTCCTGGCGAAACACAAAACAACAATCCAACTTGTGGGCAGCATTATTTTATTCTTCTTTGGCTTCGGCGTGTTTCGTTCAAATCCGCTGAAAGGCTGGACACCGACAATGAAAGTGGAAGAAACACGCTATATGAAAGATTTTATATCCTCTTTTCTGCTTACCTTTTCCAATGTAGCCATTATCCTCGTATTCATCACCCTCTATGCTCGTTTCCAATTCAATCCGCTGACAGAAGGAAGCGTTTCGCTAATCGTGGGAATGATTTCCATAGCACTCGGAGCGCTATTATGGTGGACTTTTATCACTCTGCTTGTTTCGCGACTCCGAAAATACTTCAACCGAAGAGGACTGATCATGCTCAACCGCATTGTAGGAACTATCTTGATGATACTGGGGGCAGGAGGAATCATCACGGCTATTGTCTGAATACACATTTGCAAAAACTATCCGTTTTCCCCAAGCTCGACAACTTCAAGATCGCGAATGTCTCCCGCATCGAACACAAATCGCAAAAGCGTTCTCACCCGATGAATGCCAAATTTTCCTGCGGCACCCGGATTCATATAGAGAAACCGCAGCTTTTTATCGTACATCACCCTCAAAATATGGGAATGTCCGCAAATAAAAAGCATGGGTGGATCAGTATACAGAAGCGAACGAACGGAGGGATCGTATTTTCCCGGATAACCGCCGATATGCGTTATCAACACATCCACATCTTCCAACGTAAATCGAAGCACTGAAGGATAAGCCCTGCGAACGCGATAATCATCGATATTGCCATACACTGCACGAAAAGGCTTTAGCGCTTCAAACCGATTTGACAATTCCAACGAACCGATATCTCCTGCATGCCATATTTCATCACACGCGGCAAAATACGTTTCGTATCGTTCATCCCAATAATTATGGGTATCCGACAATAAACCAATTTTCTTCATTCCCATCTTTTTATTCAGGCAAAATTACTGTTTTTTATTGAAGTTATTTCACTATTTTTGTACAAAGCCGTAAAACCATTTAGGTATGGATGCTTCCAACTATCGATATTTTAACCGTGATTTAAGCTGGTTGTCGTTCAATTACAGAGTATTGCTCGAGGCGAAAGACGAACGATTGCCGGTTTACGAACGCATAAAATTTCTTTCCATTTATTCATCTAATCTGGAAGAATTCTATAAAGTACGTGTATCAAGGTACCATAATAAGCTGCTGAAAAGCATCAAAGACGACGAAGCAACAAGAGAAGCATTGCAAATACTCACAGAAATCAACAAAGAAGTCACTACTCAAGAAGAGGAGTATGATCGTATTTTTTACGACAGCATACTCCCTGAACTCAAAAGAAATCGTATTATTCTTTATCAGGGCGAGCAAGTCGAACCTTTTCATAAAACATTCATCGAAAAATATTTCAATGAAGAAATATTCCCTTTTCTTCAACCTATGATCATCCAAAAAAACGGCATTCATTCATTTATTCAGGACGGACGCATTTATCTGGTAATCAGTCTCCGACGCAAAAGAAAAAGAAAATCGACAAGTCAACAACCTCGCTACACCTACGCCCTCATGAAAATTCCATACACGCGATTGCCCCGTTTTGTAGAGCTTCCAACCCACAACGGGTTCTATTACATCATGTTTATCGAAGACATCATCAAAGCAAATCTGCAAAGTGTGTTCCCGGGATACGATATTATCGATTGCTACGGTATAAAAATATCGCGCGATGCCGACTTTTCACTGGAGAACGAAGATCAAAAAGATATTGCCGAAAAAATACTCAAAAAAGTACGAAAACGAAAAATAGGTGCCGTAACCCGCTTTCAGTATGACCGGAACATGCCGCCCTATTTTCTTAAATACTTATGCGATACCTACGAAATTGAGGAAGAGGAACTTTTACCTTCCGGTCGCTACTTGAATCTGGCCGAACTGGCAGAACTTCCCAATCCGGTTGGAGAAAAACTCAAACGCCAACTACCGGATCCATTGCGTGTTCCAATACTCGAAACCGATAATTCCATCCTGAGCGTTTTGCACAGGCAAGATGTACTTTTGCATTTCCCGTACCAGTCTTTCGACTATGTATTGCGCTTTCTCATGCAAGCGGCTTTTGATCCAAAGGTGGTCGAAATCAAAGTAACGCAATATCGGGTGGCCGAAAATTCGGCGGTGGTAAACAGTCTGATCAGTGCAGCAAGAAACGGCAAAAAAGTAACCGTATTTGTGGAGATGAAAGCCCGTTTCGACGAGGAAAACAACTACGTTACGGCCGAACTGATGCAGCAAGCGGGAATAAAAATCATTTACAGCCTGCCGGGATTAAAAGTCCATGCCAAACTGGCCTACGTACGAATGAAAAGCAACGATCCCGAACATCCGCTCAAGGGCTACGCTTATTTAAGCACCGGCAATTTCAACGAGAAAACGGCACGCATCTACTCCGATAAAGGATTGCTCACTTCACACGGCGATTTTATTGAAGATATCGACGAAATTTTCCACATCCTCGAAGGGGAGCCTCACCATCGTGAGTTCAAACGGCTGCTGGTAAGCCAATTCAACATGCTCCCTGTTCTACAAAAAATGATCAACCGTGAGATTGACCATGTAAAAAACGGAGGTACCGGACGAATTATTCTAAAAATGAACAGCCTCGAAGATAAAGACATGATCGATGCTTTATACCGGGCAAGTGAAGCGGGCGTAAAAATCGACTTAATCATACGAGGCATCTGTCGGCTCGTCCCCAATCAACCCTACAGTAAAAACATCACCGTTACCCGTATTGTGGATGCTTATCTGGAACACAGTCGCGTATGGTATTTTTACAACGAAGGCAGAGAAGATGTGTATCTTGCTTCGGCAGACTGGATGGAACGCAATCTCCGCCGCCGCATAGAAACGGCATTCCCTATTTTATCCGAACTATTGAAACGGCAAGTAATCGATATCCTTAACCTGCAGCTTGCCGATAACCAAAGCGCCGCATGGATTGACGAAAACCTGCAAAATGTCTTCAAGCGCGACGATAATCCGCCTGTCCGTGCCCAACATGCCACCTACGAATACTTGAAAAGAAAAACAAAAGAATAAAAAAGGACAATAAGCCGGTATATACCTCTTTATTTAAGATAATAGAGTAACAAACCGATTTTTATTTGTAATAAAATGTACCTTTTAAACGAATATCGTTGGAAGCAGCACCTATCATTACCGTAAATTCTCCGGGTTCAACAGTCCGCATCATCTGTTGATTGTAAAGCGAAAGGTCATCGGCTGTTAACGTAAATGTAATCACTTTCGTTTCTCCTTTTTTGATGAATATCCGTCGAAAATCTTTCAATTGAATCGGAGGAGTAGCAACCGAGCTCACGTTATCCCTTACATAAAGCTGCACCACTTCGTCGCCATCAAAAGATCCTGTATTGGTTACCTTACAAGATAGTTGTACGTTATTGTCCTGTCGATCGATCGATAAATCGCTATATTCAAAACCGGTATAACTCAATCCGTAACCAAAAGCATACAAAGGCGTACTTGTCCCTTCAACATAATCTCCCTGCTTACCCAAGGAGTAATATACGGGAAGCTGACCGACCGAACGAGGAACCGAAACCGGCAATCGGCCGGCAGGATTGTATTCTCCGAAAAGCACATCGGCTACAGCCGACCCGCCTTGCTCTGCCGGGTACCACGCCATTAACAACGCATCTGCTTTTTCCGAAGCATTGTTCATATCCAACGGCCTTCCTGCAATATATACAATGATTAATGGTTTGTTAATTTTGGCCAACGCATTGATCAATTTTTCCTGATCTCCCAGCAATGTCAATGTACATCGATCATACCCTTCTCCCGATTCCATATCGGGAATCGTTTCCTCTTTTTTGTTACTAACCGCTGCAGCACCGGTTTCGAGATATTCTGTCTTAAAATCTCTTGCACTTGATCCACCCACAACCAAAACAACCGCATCCGATATTTTCGCCACCTCAACAGCTTCTTCAATATTACTTTGCGTGGTATCTCTTATGGCACATCCTTTTGCATACCTCACGATGGTAGTCGGCGAAACGGCATGCTGTATCCCTTTAAGAACCGTAATCACCTGATTGCTATCCTGTGGAGCAGTGTAATCGCCCAACAGATCTTTTACTCTGCTTTCCGTAGGTGCATTCAGATTCTTATACACAGGTTCATCTACCCATTGAGCTCTCCCTTGAACAACAAAGAATAAGGCGATTGCGGTCAAAACAGCTCTATATTTCATCTATGATTGCTTTTTGAAGGAGAAAACCAATATTTCATTCTTTTTCGACACACCTTTTGGCAGGTAAACCCTAACGGTGTTGTTTTCTTGTTTCCATCTTACCTTTTGCCCCGTTTTCAAGCATACCATCGACGATCCTTTTCTTGGAATATTCTCTTCCCATTCGATATAGGAGGAATTTGCTTTACCCGTTTCTGAAGGAACATAAAAAGCATACAGCGTTTCCCCGTCTTTGTCGGCCGTAAACCAAACATTCCCGCTTTTGTAAACAGGAGTGATGCGTGTACGATAAACGGCTTTTCCGTTAACATCGAGCCATTCGCCAATTTCTTTCAATCGCGCTACCACTTCGGGCTGAATAATTCCTTCGGGAGTAGGACCGACACCCAACAACAAATTACCGCCTTTTGCCACCACCTCAATGAGCAATTTTATCACCTCGTCAGCCGGTTTAAATTTTGCCTGCGGTGTCCATCCCCAATCACTACTGAGAGGGATACAACTTTCCCACGGAATGGGCAATTGTTGCTCAGGAACGGATCTTTCCGGAGTCAGGTAATTTTCGTTTTTGCCGTGAACGGTACGGTCGACAATCAAAAGATTCGGTTGAGTCTGACGTGCCATCTTGGCAATTTCATCCATTTTTATATCTTGTTTGGGTGCCCTCACCCAACCGCCGTCCAACCACAAAATATCGATATCGCCATAATTGGTCATTAATTCATGAATTTGATTATAGGTAAATTCCTGAAATTTTTTCCACCGCCACGGATGCCTCTCTATTTTATAATTTACGTTTCTGTCCGGTGTGGCAAACATTGGCCACCAATAATATTCGCAATGCCAATCGGGTTTCGAAAAATAAGTTCCCACCATAAAATCCTGTTCGCGAAACGCATCCAAAATATAGCGGGTTACGTCTGCCCGAGGATGATCCTTAAAAGCACCATGCAGGATAGAAAAATCCGTCTGTTTGGTATCAAACAAGTTAAAACCGTCATGATGTTTGGTCGTAAAAATCATGTATTTCATGCCGCCATCTTTCGTTACGCGAGCCCATTGTTCGGGATCAAAGCGCGTTGGATTAAATTGATCGATCAGTTGCCGGTATTGCCTTTTATAATCGTCGTAAGCTACGGTACTGTCGCGAGAAATCCAATCCACATCTTCCGAACAGATCGACCACGACTCCACGATCCCGGGAACAGAATATAATCCCCAATGAAAGAGCACGCCAAATTTCAAATCCTGCCATCGATCCAGCTTTTCCCGAATATTTTTTTCCGACGGCCTATCGTATTCTTTTGATGAATCGTGAACAAAACCCTGTTGGGACCATGAAACAGACAAAAAAAGGGCGATAAATAATGCAGTAATTAATGTTTTCTTCATTACAACCTTAATAGTAAAATACCATATTAAAAAGAAGAATCGATAGAATAAAACAGCTTATTACCCTAACGATTCTTCAAAAATACAAAATAAATTTCTTCGTCAACTTATCGTTCTAAAATATTATTAAGCCCAAAAAAAGAGTGCCCTAAAAAGAGCACTCTCATTACATGATACAAAAATTAGTATATCATAAAGCATAACTAGGGTTTATCCCACCATATTCTGCCCTGCGTTTCATTAACAGCAGTTCCATAATTCGGATCAGCTATCAACAAATCAAGAGCTGCATTATAATTAGCAATATTCTCCTGATTGGGAGTGGGAAGAACGCAGCGACGAGGAACTAGCAATTTGCTTCCACCACTGGTAATGGATTCGAAAAATGCTACCCCTCCATCCGGTACAGGTTGATCCTTAAATGTTGGAAATCCTGTTCGTTTCCAGTTATTCCAAGCTTCTTCAGGTCGCATGAAAAGATTTACCCATTGCTGAGTTGCGATCTTTTCTAATGAAACACTCTGAAATTCAGGCTGATCGAGATACGCATCAATTGCTGCAGAAGTAATGGGATGATAATTATCGCTATTCGGATTCATAGCAGCTGGAACTTTCATCTTTTCAGCCCATGCTTGGTATTGTTCCATTGACGCACGAATACCACTGCGGAACCATTCAAGTGCAGTTTTTCCCCCTTTTGCACTTCCGGATTTAAAGGCTATTTCGGCCATCATAAAACATACTTCAGGATAGGTGATAAGGGGTGTAAATAAACTGATGGTTTCTTGAGAAGCATCATATATGTCATCTTCCTTATCACGAGCGGTAATTTGTGTTCCGACTTTACCCCCGTTTTTCACATAAAAACGACTTTCAATCTGGCTATTGGCACGTATAGTCATCGTTTTTTCCACACCCTTATCGTCTTTGTAGGTTAAAGTATAATACGAATCTTTTGACCACAAACTAGTTGCACTGTCAGGATTTGCAGACATACCTACATAACGAATCGTCCACTGTGGAAATTTGGTTTCATAATCGGGAAAATATTTAGCGAGCGAATCGACCATATCATCATTAAGCTTATTATTATTCCCTTTTCCAAATCCATTTCTACGAACCAATAAAGGTAGACGCGGATCATTGTATTTTCTCAGGAAATTTACAAAAGCCCGTGAAGCACAATATTGATAAGTCAAAATATGCATATCATCCGTATTGTTGTTATATTCATTCGGATGATGATATATGCACGATTCATCGTTACTCGAAATAATGCCGCCATCGTCAGCCAGCACTTCGTTGACAACAGATTGATAAAATGCATTATCTGCCTTTTCCAGACGTTGAGCCATTTTGATTCTCAGTGTATTCCCGAATTTAATCCATTTTGCAACGTCACCTTTATAAAAATAATCGTTTTTTTCTAAATTATACTGATCAGCAGATGCATTTTTCAATGCTTCAACATTCGTTTTGATTTTTTCATCGAAAACTTTATAAAGTTCTTTACCGTTCAAATCCTTTTGAAATAAATCATAACGAGGGGTCCTTATCCCGTCGCTTACCAGTCTCAATCCTTCATTATATGGTGCAGCTCCATTTACGTCAAACATCAGCCATGCTTCGTATGTTTCCAGAATATTGGCAATAGCTGCAACATTTTGATAACGCTCTTTTTCGGGATGTGCCGGAATAACCACATTTACCAAATGCCTCAATTTTAATCCGATTTGTCCAAAATAATCTCCATAATACGGAGTGTAAGGCGACGGACGTGAACTTTTAGCAGTATTTACATATGCATTTTCCTGGGCGCCATGATAAAAAACAATGTATTGCATATACTGCATGACATCACTATATTTCCCAAGCAAATGTTGTCTGGAACTGTTGTTGAAATTTTCCGTAGCTCCGGTGAATACATATCTCGGATCTGTCGTACCCAGTAATTCAGGATCGGTATTAAGATCTTTGTACTCGTCAAGACATCCCGAAAAGACAAAGAGTGAAAATACACCTAAAAATATATATTTTATCTTATTCATAATTCTATTATTTATTTAAAATCTTACTGTGAAATTAAGAGCAAAAGTACGTGCAAAAGGCACACCACCAATATCCATAGGCGTTAATGGATTGTTCGATGAAATGGCTTCAGGATTCAAGCCATCAGTCAATTTATTCACTAAATAGCCCACATTACGGGCGGTTAATCCTAAACGAAGATAATTGCTGCCGAATTTTCTGCACAATTTTTCCGGTAAACGATAACCTACCGTAATTTCACGTAAACAGAACCACGTATTATCCTGTAATCCCAATTCTGCAGGCATACCCCATCCGAGATTAGCCCAATAATACGTACTAGCCATCATTGGCTCGATACCCTTCTCAAGAGCCTCTGCATAGGTCAAACCGCCTACATCTATCAATTCATCAGGATTACCGGCTTTGGGAGCTTTTTCACCTTCATCGAAAACGGCATCAAGCATAATGGCATCATAAACCGTTTCCCCTTTATAATTCTGACGAGGCAATCCTCCATGCTCCTTATCGCGCCCGTATAATGAAGATTTCAAAGTACCCCTGCTGGACGCATATTTATAGGTATTTGAAAAATAATTTCCACCTACACGACCATCAACCAAAGCATAGAAATCGAAGTCCTTATATGAAAACGAAGTATTGATACTCAAAAGGAAATCGGGTTCTACCTTACCCAATACAACACGATCCTTAATCCCCTTATCTATATTGGATACATACCCATAAGCAGCTACCGAATTAGGGCTTCCATAATTACCCCAGTAAGAAATAACCGGTTTGCCGTTTCTTGGATCTTTAGGATCATCTTCGTTATTAAAACGATAAATTGCAGGTCCGTAAGGAGAATTATAAGCAGTAGTAAGAACGCCAAAATCACCCCCTTCGTAAGCCCAAATTTCCGGCCCTGCATCATATTGCCCTAATAACTGCCATTCTTTTACATTTTCATGCAATTTGATTACTTTTCCACGGTTTAATGTAAAATTGGTTCCAATTGTCCATCTAAAATCTTTCGTGCGTATCGGCGTACCTTCCAATTGTATTTCAACTCCTTGGTTTTGAATATTCCCTGCATTGATCAATTGTTTACCGGCACCGGATTCCGTTACTGCTCCAACGGTCATGATCTGATTTTTCGTATTCGTTTTATAATAAGCAAAATCAAGATTAAGACGTTCATTTAAGAAACGCAAGTCCGCACCTAATTCAATTGATTGTTGAATTTCCGGTTTTAAATCGTTGTTCCAAGCTGTTCCAAGATTAGGATTCGCAATCAATACAACATTACGGTCCGAATCATACTGAGTACCTTGGGTAAATACGCCAAACCCTTTGCTTGTTGCATATGGAACGGTCCCCATACCTACTCTGGCGATCGAAGCCCGTAGTTTTCCAAAAGAAAACCAATCCGGCACTTCAAATGTGTCGGTAAATACCCACGATAAATTGGCAGAAGGATAAAATACGGTATAATTATCCAGCCCTGTTATCATATAAGACGGATAAGTAAGAGTTGACAGCCAATCATTACGTCCTGTCAATTCCAAATACACCTGATCGCGCCATGACAAGTTGACAATGGCAGAAAGGCCGAAAGCCTGATTGTTACGAGGTGTGTAATTAAAAACAGGTTCAATTTTATTTTTTGAATTAGAGAAAGCAAAAACAGCAGGAGCTACCAACCCTCCGTTAGTTTCTTTACTCCAGGAATGCGACTCGGTATTTCCATAAACTTCTGCAGCAAAAATAGCATCTAAGGTAATGGTTTCATCAGCAATTTTGAATTCGTTCCCATTTGTTTGCAACATGCCCAAGAAATTGTAAGAACCCGAAATGTTTCCACCCCGTCCGTACCTGCCTGTTCCTGAAGGTCCGTAATTGGCTCCTGTTCCATACACCTTTGTCAAATTGGAAATACCATAATAGTTATAATTCGCTTTAATACTGGCAGCCAGTTTCGGAGAAATTTTTGCCCTGAGCGTCATGTTTGACAAAAACGAATTTTCCGAACGTTGATAAAGGTTCATATCTCTGTCGTGCAGGTAACCCCGGAGCGTCCCCCAAGGAGTAGTTGTTTCCACTGCATGAGTAACCGGATCGCGATACAACCGGATATATTCTTTTAAGTCCAAATTTCGAGGTGTATAATAGGTACTCATCATGGCAGCATTACCACCCCAGTTCCATCCTCCTTGATTAGCTCCGTTTTGTGCTTGAGAAAAAGAATAATTTAATCCGGTTTCGATAGAAAAGACCTTGTTTAGATCAGTAATACCTCTAAAAGAAATCGAATGACGCGTGAATTTGTTGCGCTTAAAGACTCCGTTATTATCGGTATATGCATAGGATACACGAAAAGAAGATTTTTCACCTCCACCGTTAATAGCAACCGTAGTTGTACTGTTTAAACCGGATTGATACAATTCTTTCCAGTTATCGGGATGAGGAACAAACGGTGTTTTTTCGCCATGAGGCAAATACTGATTAACCAACGAACCATCCATTTTAGGCCCAAAGCTCATGGCCGTTCTTTGCAAGGAACCGTCAGCCAAAAAGCCACCTTCAAAACCATTAGAAGGAGAGCCTGCGCCATAAACATTCTGAAATTCAACAGGAGATTTGTAAATATCGTTTGTTTCCAGTATTTGCGAAATTTCGATACCCAATCCTTGTTTTGCATATCTTCCCCCCTTTGACACAATAACAACAGCGCCATTGGCACCACGAGAGCCATAAAGTGCAGTAGCAGCCGCACCTTTCAATACGGTAACGCTTTCAAAATCGGCAGGATTAAGGTTCTTCAACTGCGAACCCCAATCGGTACCATCCAACGCCCCTTTAACAGGCTCCTGAATAATCATTCCGTCTATAACAAAAATTGGAGAGTTGTTTTTGTCGATTGATTTTGCTCCACGGATCGTAATAGCTGAACTTGAAGTTACTCCCGAAGCACCACCAATATTGATGTTTACTCCGGCAACTTTCCCCTGCAAGGCATTCACCACATTAACTGCGTTGGTACGTTCGATTTCTGTTGGCGATACTTTGGCTGTAGCATAACCTACCGAACGAGCTTGTTTGGGAACACCTAAAGCGGTTACAACCACTTCTTCCAAAAGTTCAGATTCCTCTTCCATGACAACGTTGATCACGGTACGTCCATTTACGGAAACAATCTGCTTTTTCATGCCGACATAGCTGAATACCAACTTGGCATTTTCAGGGACATTCGGTAAAACATAATTTCCATCCACATCTGTAACGGTTCCTCTGGTCAAGTCCCCTTCAACAACAACTGTTGCCCCGATAACGGGTTCATTGTTTTTGTCGGTAACCGTACCACGAACCGTAAGATTCTGAGCGGAAACGACGAAAGCCGATACACACATAGCGAGTGTAATAAGACCTTTCAAATGTAAAATTTTCTTTCTTTTCATACTCTCGTGGTTTTTAAATTAATTTAAAAATTGGTTTATAAAATAGCACATACCTAAAAACTACTACTTTAGGTATTTTCATCGATTAATAATAACAAAATTCCTCATGTAATTAAATGATATGCGGTTTTAAAAGAGATCATATTACCAAAACGTAACTATTTTTATACAAACGTCACAAAGATATAGTATTTAAAAAAATAAACAATATCACATTAACGTAAAATATCATAAATAAAATCAATTATTATTTACCTATCAGATAATGATTAACATAGAAACTGTTAAATTATAGTTTCTCCCATCATTTAACCGTTTTTAACGAAATGACATTTCTATTGTTTTTCCATTTTCTGTTTCAGCTTTAAGAACTAAATTGGCGTCATCTTTCAATTCAGCGGGCAGGAGCGAAAGATCAACATCGATATCTTTTTGTTCGTCGGGAAAAAGAGTGAAATAATTATCGCTGAAAAAAACAGGAGCAACAATTTGGTTTGTAGTTGTGTTCCAAACTTTCAACCGAATAAAAAAAGCGGTTTCGGAACCGGTATTTTTAATGGTAGCTACACTTTTTTCCCCATCGTCTTTTTTAATCTTAAGTTGAAGAGAAGCATTAGCCAACGTTTGCAATTCCTGCAAATCCGTGGGTTTATTAGTCAACCAATACAGGTTTTCGTCTACAATTTCGCCTTTCTCGTTTTTCAATACCAGTCTTAGAAAATAAAGCCCGGTCGGCTTTTTCGCAAAATCGGCTTTTCCGGCAATCCGAACTGAATTAGCAGGAATATCCATCAAGAAACGTTGATTGCTCAACAGCTTTCCTTTAATATCGAATAAATATGCTTCCACCGTTTGATTCACGGCATCGTTCAACGTTTGATTCACGACACAAAGAGCAGAATCATTCAGATTCAACTGTACGTGAAGCGGGCGGGCAGCATGCATATAACCGTAGAAACCACCGGTTTGGTCGAGAAAAACATCATAAAACTGTCCCCGCAATGCTGTCCAGGGATTTTGATTTTTCCAGACCAGCATCCCTGTGTACCTATTCCACATGCCGGCATTGAACCCTTCCTGCAACGCACGATATTGCTCGTAATTGACCACCTGAGCCTTTCTGCAAAAATCATCGATTCCGCGTATTTGATCAAAACGGGCAATCGTTTCTCCATAACCAATGTATTTGTGATATTGCCACACAGGATTCGGCCGATCATTTTCAGGTGGAGTCAAATCCTTTTCCGACATCATTTTCCGCATGGTTTCTCCATTGGGCATACCCACCGATCCGATCTCGGGATTGAAAGGATAAGATGGGGTATTAAAAAATCGTACGGGTTCTTGTATCCCATAAGGACCGTCACCCCCTCCTCCTATATCATGTCGCGATAAATCGAGCGATGTCGATTCATTCAAATAATATCGCGTGCCGTCATATACCGGAAAAATTTCGCGTGACAGTCGATCATGAATATCAGACGGTGGAGGGAATTCATTACCACCACACCATAAATAAAGGCTCGGATGATTGCGCAACATTTTAATCTGATCGACAACCGAATTTAAAAACAGGGTATGATCATCGGGATAAGCTCGTCGCCGAGCTTGCGATTCCTTTTTTCGAGGATCAAACCACCGTCCGTTACAATCACCCGTTATCCATAAATCCTGCCAAACCAACATACCATACTTATCACAAGCATCGTAAAACTCGGGGCGCTCGGTGATGGAACCACCCCAAACACGAATCATATTCATGTTCATTTGCGCATGCATCTTTACCTCGGCCTCATAACGCTCCGGAGAAAGGCGCAACAATAAATCGGACGAAATCCAATTCCCGCCTTTGATAAATATTTTTTGCCCATTAATCAAAAAAACGCGTCCGCCGACTTTTTCGTCGAAATAGGTGCCGGTTTCCCTAATTCCGAAAACAACCGTATCGCAGTCGACAATTTTTCCCTGTTGCTCAAATCGAAGACAAAGGGTATATAAAAAAGGCTCTCCCATGCCGTTTGGCCACCAAAGCCGGGGATTTTCCATTTTAATTTCAGGAAAAGAAAACACAGCCGATTTATCTGCCTCAATTGCAACCGGCACTGCCCAAGTTCTTCCATCGATTTCGGCAATCAAATTTCCTTTCTGAATCCCATTGGATACATTCACAAGTTCAGCAGAAACGGTAAGATAAGCCGGGTCCTGTTTTATTCCCGGATACCGCTTACCGGGTACATAGGTTTTTATATAGGGATTTCGCAAGTCCACGTCTCCGGTGATCTCAAGGGAAACCCGATCCCAAATTCCCGTGTTCCGATCGCGAACCGGGCATACCCAATCCCAACCGGGAGTATACTGCTGGGTAACCGATCGGGCAATAGTACCATCACCCCCTTGTCCCCCATTAGCTTCCCCCACAGGATAAGGAGGACGGACAATCACGGCCAAAACATTCGATCCATCTTTAATATAAGGAGTAATCCTATATTTTTGGCGTAAAAACATTCCCCGATGCGTATCCGGATTGATGCGGCGACCATTGAGAAAAATATCGGCAGCATAGTTGATACCCCTGAATTTCAACCATACCTCTTGTCCTTCCTCAACATGTGGCAGTGAAAATGTTTTACGAAACCAAAACGTATAAAATCCGGCACCTACATCATAAATATCGGGAATTAACTCGTTGTTTAATCCAAAAAACGGATCAGGAAAAACATGATTATACAGCAACGTGGTCAATACCGTTCCAGGTACCACAGCATCCATCCATCCCACCAAATCGAAGTCAGGCAAAGATATTACAGTTCCATCAACGGGTATTTCGCTTGCACGTTTTGCTTTCCATCCATCATGCAACAAGATTTCTTTTTCTTGACAAAATACAGGCAGAACGATGCAAACAAAAAACAAAAAAATTAGAAACCAAATTTTTCTCTTCATCACTTATCACAAAAAAAATAGCCCCTTGTTGGATTCATTTACCCTGATCAAATTTCATAAGTGAATGCTTCACGTATCATTTCCAAACTTTTGGGTACAGCAGTCATGGGATCTTCGTTTCCTTCAAACTCGATTGAAATATAGCCGCGATAGTTTACTTTTCTGAAAATTTCGGCAACCCGGCGATAGTCGATATCGAGCGTATACCATTTTCCGCCACCAAAATAGGTTTTGGCCTGAATCAACGAAGTCATGGGTGCCAACATTTCCAGCTGTTCGTACTGCCGTTCCAGAAAATTGCCGGTGTCGGCAGTTACCCGTAACCACGGCGAATCGATGGCATTGACAATACGCAGTACTCCTTCGGCAGTTCTTCCCAACCCCCAATGATTTTCAAGACCGATTGTCACGCCGCATTTTTCGGCCGTAGGGATACACTGTTCAATGGCATCAATCACCCATTTAAATCCGTCTTCTTCGGTATAACCTTTCAAAACAGGCTCAATTCCTTTGTTGGCCATCAACTCGTCAAAAGATTCAATCGTGCCCCATCGTCCGGTATTCAACCGCATGGTAGGGATCCCCAGTTGATAGGCCAATTCGATCTGATGAATAGTCTTCTCAACTTCGGCTTGACGCTTTTCTTTTTCGGGATAAACAAAGCCCTGGTGAGTGGAAAATCCCATAAGATCGAGACCGGCATGAAAGGCTTGTCTTTTTAGTTTTTGCAAATACCCATTTTCTTCCGATTGCATTTGAACCAGCAAAAACTCGATACCGTCGAATCCCATTTCCGCAGCTTTTTCGATACAATCTTCGATAGGTGCATTTTCTTTGGGGCCATTGAATTGCCAAAACGAATACGTGGACACGCCAATCGGATTACATCTCGTTTTCTTCTTTTCCGTTGTGGTTTTTTCTTTTGAAGAGGTATCGCATGATGCAGCTAAACCCATTCCGACTGCGGCCATTGCCGACTTCCGAATAAAATCTCTCCTGTTTGTTTTCATTTTATTTAATTTAATAGCAAGTATTACACAAATGACAGTAAAAATCTGGTAATTTTACGCTACAAATTTATAATTTATTTCCTAATTCAAAAAATTATGTTATAAAAACTTCCCAATCTCCATCATATCCTATATTTTTTATCACAGCTCTCATTAATTTATGATAACATTAAAAAAACATGTTCCGGCGTCCATGCACCAATATACGCAATCCCATACAAAGAGGGTAGGCCGAAAAAGAAAGCGATAAGTTGCTATTCAACCTATCGCCTGAAGAAGTTGCGGAACTTAACCGACTACCGGATAAGATCAGAATGAAGTAAGTCCTTTTTCGATCAAATACCGCTCGGCATCGATAGCTGCGCGGCAACCCGTACCTGCAGCCGTAACTGCCTGTCGGTAAATGGAATCAGCAACATCTCCGGCTGCAAAAACTCCTTCCACATTGGTACGCGTGCCCGGATGTTGTGTTTTGATATATCCTGCCTCGTCCAATTCCAGAAAATCGCTGAAAATATCGCTGTTCGGCTTGTGTCCGATGGCAAGAAACAAACCATCGAAGGCTATATCCAACTGTTCCTCATCGGGTTGCCCCATCCGTTTGACCAAATGAGCACCTTCAACTCCTTTTTCACCAAACAAACCCACCACATTGTGTTCGAAGAGAATTTCAATCTTAGGATGATTCATCACCCGTTCCTGCATGATTCGTGAAGCACGCAGATAAGGTTTGCGCACAATCATATATACTTTCTCTGCCAAGCCTGCCAAATAAAGTGCCTCTTCACATGCAGTATCTCCGCCGCCAACTACCGCAACTTTCTTTTTGCGATAAAAGAAACCGTCGCATGTGGCACAAGCCGAAACCCCCTTCCCGGCGTACTTCTTCTCGTCGGGCAACCCCAAGTATTTGGCCGCAGCCCCCGTGGCAATAATTACCGTGTCAGCCTCAATGGTATATTCGTTATCGATGGTTACTTTTAGCGGATGAACCGAAAAATCCACTGCTGTTACTCTTCCGGAACGAATTTCGGTACCGAATCTTTCCGCCTGCTTTTTGAAATCCTCCATCATTTGTGGGCCGCTCACCCCTTCGGGATATCCCGGAAAATTTTCTACTTCCATCGTGGTGGTCAGTTGTCCTCCCGGTTGCATTCCTTCATACAAAACCGGCTCCAAATTGGCACGCGAAGCATAAATGGCAGCCGTATAACCGGCTGGTCCTGCTCCTATAATCAGACATTTTACGCTATTTCTCATACTTCTTTTTTCTATATAGATCACCCTCTCCGGCAAAAGAAGGCACTTAGGATTATCTTTCGGCAACAAAGGTACAACACTTCCTCAATTTAAGGAAGCGATATAAGCATTATCTATTTAGCTTAAATAAAACAAATTAACGAAGATCTACCACCTCGATATCAGGATAATCGGCTTTGTTGAATACAAAAACCGAATCGGGAAAATTATGGTTATCGTTATAATTTTTAATATCGATAATATTTTTCTGATTATTTTTGAGCGTTGTTTTTATCTGTAAAACCGTATTCGCCTTTTTATCCACGGCAACCGACAGTTGCTTAAAATCGCTACGCGAACTAGCAGGTATCATATCGATAACATATGCACGTTGTCCGTTGACCGTTGTCGGTATCGGTTTTTTCAGTGTATAACCGCTCTTATATAAACGCAACAATGCCAGAGGGCTGGTGTAAGCCACCTCTTTGGCAGACGGGGTACTGATATTCACTTCGCCAATATCTTTCAGAAACACCCATTGCGTTTTCCCGTCAAACCATATCGTTGTCGCATTCAAGTCCAACTTAAACTTGTCTCCTTTCATCATGGCTTCGCCTTGTTGGGGTCGATATCGCATGCCATTGGCATCGATGGTGGTAACCTCGAAGGAGAATTTTACGCCTTTGGATTGTTCGTAAGTTTCATAAGTCTTGTCCAATATTGCTCTCGCATCGTTATTAGTCTGCGCAAAAGAGAGCAAGCCGGCCATAAAGAAAATCAAAGTGAGAATATTTTTTTTCATTTTTGTAGAATCCTTTTTTTGATTGATCGAATGCACTGTTGAAGGTTTAAAAACTTAGCGCAACGAATCGAGCAGTTTTTCAAGCGAATATTCATCCGCAATATACACGTCGCGAGGTTTGCTCCCTTGTGGAGGTCCCACGATTCCGGCGGCTTCCAGCTGATCCATCAAGCGCCCGGCACGATTATAACCGACAGAAAACTTGCGCTGGATAAGCGACGTCGATCCCTGCTGGTGAATCACGATGAGCCTGGCCGCCTCCTCGAACAACACGTCACGCTCATTTAAATCTACCGCTCCCGGTTTATCTTCCTCGTCCGTCGAAACTTCGGGTAACGCATATGCCGTTTCGTATCCTTGCTGACAGGCAATAAATTGCGTAATGTTATCAATCTCGGGAGTGTCCACAAAAGCACCCTGAATACGGATCAGATTGCTTCCCTGCGAAAAAAGCAAATCTCCACGGCCGGTCAACTGATTTGCGCCGTTCATGTCGAGAATCGTACGCGAATCGATCTGCGAGGTCACCCGAAAAGCCATACGTGCAGGGAAATTGGCCTTGATGGTTCCCGTGATGATGTTGGTCGTAGGCCGCTGGGTAGCGATAACCATGTGTATGCCCACGGCACGGGCTTTTTGTGCAATACGCGCAATGGGCATTTCAATCTCTTTGCCTGCTGTCATGATCAAGTCGCCAAACTCGTCGATCACCACAACGATATAAGGCATGTAACGATGGCCTTTATTCGGATTCAAGCGACGTTTGACAAACTTCTCGTTATACTCTTTGATGGTGCGCACGTGTGCCCGCATCAGGAGCTCGTACCGATCGTCCATCTCTTTGGTAAGCGAATTGAGCGTCTGCGTCACGTTGGTTACATCGGTAATGATGGCTTTTTCCTCATTGGGCAGTTTGGCAAGATAATGCCTTTCGATGGCGGAATAAATATTGAATTCCACCATTTTCGGGTCGATCAACACCAGCTTCATCTCGGCCGGATGTTTTTTGTAAAGCAACGAAGTGATGATGGCATTGAGTCCCACCGATTTTCCTTGTCCGGTTGCACCGGCAACCAACAAGTGGGGCATTTTGGTCAGGTCGAAAATAAAGACCTCGTTGGTGATGGTTTTCCCCAGCGCCACAGGCAAATCGTATGTACATTCTTGAAATTTTTTCGAAGAAATCACCGAGTGCATCGATACAATCTGCGGTTCTTTGTTGGGCACTTCGATACCGATGGTTCCTTTCCCCGGCATGGGGGCAATAATTCGGATTCCCAATGCCGACAAACTCAATGCGATATCGTCTTCCAGATTCCGAATGCGCGAGATACGGACACCCGGCTCCGGCACAATTTCATACAAGGTTACGGTTGGCCCCACAGTGGCTTTTATGGAGGTGATTTCCACACCGTAGTTGCGAAGGGTATAGATGATTTTATCCTTGTTCTCGTTCTGCTCTTGCATGTTGACCTCTCTGTTGCCCGTATGGTATGTCTTGAGCAAATCCGATGTCGGGAAACGAAACGACGAAAGGTCTTTTCGCGGATCATAGTCATCCAAAAATTCAACATTCCTTTCTTTTCTGCGTTCTTCCTCCATGAAAGAGGGAACCGACACTTCGATCGACGGAATCGCAACGGAGTCATCATCGTCGGGAACAACCACCTCAAAATCGTTTTTATCGACTAACGAAGGCTCCTCGTTTTGCATTGCTGCATCGTCCGCTCCAACGGTCTCTCGTTCCTCTCCGTCGCCTTCTTCTTTTTTATTTTTCTTCCTTATCCCGAACAGGCGTTTCAAAAACGAAGGCGTTGCATCTGTTTCGGCCCTTGTCTCTCCTTCCGCCCCATTGTCTGCAAGCGCATCGGAAGCGCCTTCTTCCGTAGTGTCGGATTCCGCTTTATCATAAACCAACGTTTGACGGATGGCATGAACCGAATTTTTGCGAACAAGAACCCAGAAAACGATAAAAAACAAACCAATCACCAAAATCACCCCGGGCCATCCAATGCTGCTTTCCAACAACCGCTCTATCTTGACGCCATGACTGCCTCCCCAGTTGACATGGCTTTTTGGAAAAAGTTTGTTTAAAACGAAAGCGCATGCTATCGATCCGCCAATTAAGCCCAGCGCCGTGACGACAAGCGCTTTGAAAAACGAAAAATTCGAAACTTTCATCAAAAGAAGACCTGCATACACGAAAAAAAATGCAATGAGAATCGAAAAAATCCCAAACCCTCCATTAACCAGTCGTTCGGCTACGAAAGCGCCTCCCACACCCGTCCAATTCTCTATCTGCAAATCCTTATCGTTGACCAATTCGACAAAAGAACGGTTGAGCACCTTACTTTGATCGGCGGCTCCGGTAAAAAAGAACGAAACTATGGAAAGAAAAATAAAAATTCCAACGAACGCAATCAACACTCCCACCAAAAAATGCAACCGCTCGCTTTTAAAAAATTCAATCCATTTGTTGTCACTTTTTTGTGAAGCGGATCGTTTTCTTTTTATGTTCTTTTTCGCTTTTGCCATAGATGATTCATTTCGTCACGAAAAAAGCTTTCGTATTACCTGCAAATTTACATGATAATTTTCAATTTACACAGCGTCACGATAAAATTCGGTTAAGTCGTACCGGCATACCCCAAAGGTTAATTTTTTTTTACCCTATCCGAAAAATGCGATCGGTTCTCCTGCGCCGGGGTATTTCAACCTCTGTCCGAATATTTTGGCTTTCGTTCGGATGTCGTAAAGAGAGGTCGGACGCTCGTTTCGAGACAAAAACCGATGTTCAAATGCAAATTGACACCGATAAATATGACAAACCGCTCCCAAAATTTCCTAAGTTGCTTTTTTACAACAAAACATAGCATCCTATGTCAAATCGTTAAAAAATAACCTGATTTTATAATAAAACGATTCGATTTAAGATAAAACTTTACTTGATGCATCTCTTTCTTTTTGTATTTGATAAATCATACCGTAATTTTAATATTTTTTATGAGTAAATTTGGGTATATTTTGTAGGAATTTTGTATCTTGAGATGTTATAATTAAAGAAAGGCGTAAAGAGATACCGTTTCTGCAAAAAGAGAGATTGTCGAACAGTAAAAAACAAAATTATGAAAAAGTTGATTTTTTTGTTAACTTGCTTTTTTATAATTGCTTTTGCAGCACACCAAATGCGTGCCCAATCTCCGAGTGCTTCAGCTACAGCAAAAGCAACGGCAACCATTGTTGCACCCATAAAAATCAGTAAAACCTCCGATCTTTCTTTCGGGAATATTGTTGCCGGATCGAGCAGCGGTACCGTAAAAATCGAAACCGACAATGCCCGAAGCCATTCAGGCGATGTAACCCTCCCCGCCTTGTCAGCCGGTACCATTACCTCAGCCCAATTCATGGTTTCAGGTTTACCGAATGCTTCCTATTCCATCGCCGTTCCGGCATCGATCATCATTACCCGCGAAGGCGGAACAGAAATAATGATCGTCGATGACATTACCACGACACCTGCGATGTCGGGTACGTTGTCGGAAAACGGAGAACAAATCATCAAAGTCGGGGCAACGCTTCACGTTGATGCCAACCAGGAAGAAGGCGTATATACAAACGAAAGCGGAATAACAGTAACGGTAGCCTATCAATAATATTCTACCTCACGGCTATTTCATGCCCGCTTCGTGCTCGCTTTAAGGCGGGGACAACAACATCGGATGTTATTGATTTGGGATAAAACTCACTTGCATTTTTTCAGCAAAAAAAGCAAAATTCCGGAGCGGACTTGGAGCGAGGATGGTGCAGCCTTGGTACGGAGAAGGTGCGGAGAAGACCTGAAAAATGACTGCGATGCACCGTAAGTAAAGTTTATGATTATTTAACTTTGATTTTCGAATTAATATTTTATAGATCGAAAACAATAAGCTATCTTTGCGGCGATTTTTTAAGAAAAAGACAGTTCGTTCTTTTTTTCAGACAAAATTCAACGCAAACAACCAATTAAATGAGGAAGTTCATTTTTTTACTGTCCGCACTTTTCGTAATCTTTTTTTCAACGCAGCATGTGAATGCTCAAATAAGTGCAACAGCCGAAACAACA
>Ga0209608_1000839_pt1 | contig 28047 bp, 29 predicted proteins | sample AD_UKC130_MetaG_FD_184428 | JGI IMG/M metagenome (GOLD analysis project Ga0209608, IMG submission 184428) | Active sludge microbial communities of municipal wastewater-treating anaerobic digesters from Canada - AD_UKC130_MetaG (SPAdes) (version 2) | ecosystem: Engineered > Bioreactor > Anaerobic... | reverse complement strand
ACTCGGTCGCGGCCAAGCCAGCGAACGGCGAGCGTCCCATTTGGTACGGGGGCGGTCAGATGGGCCGCGACCTGACCCTGCCGAGGCTCCGTGAAGGGTGGCCCGACACGGCCGCCGGAGCGACCGACGCAGCCGCCGAATGGCAGGCCGCGAAGCGGGGCCGGCGACCCGCTGCACCTGGTCGCGAAATGCGCGAACCGGACCCCGAGCTGTGGCAGCGCCACACCGAGGAAGTAGGGCAGCTCCGCGAGCAGCTTCGGGCGATCCCGCTCGACGACCGCGACACCTGGTCGACGGTCGCACGGCAGACCGCGGCCGCATTCGCAGCGTGGTCGAACGCCGTCGAGGAGACACCCGGCGACCTGGCCGAGGCATCCGACGCACTCGCCAAGTCGGCGCAGACCTACCGCCGACCGGTGAAGCCCCAGCGCGCCGGCCGGGTGGCAATGTCGGGTGCGACGATGCTCCTCGCCAGCGTCGCCCGAGGCGGTCAGGGGACCGCCGCACAGCTCGCTATGCTGCGCCAGCTCATGAACCTCTCCCAGGCCGTCTACGACGCCGCCAAGGCCGCAGGGGAAGCCCGGCAGGCAGCGAACGTCGAGGCCGCCGTGCGCGAGCGCGTGATGAACGTTCGGCGGCAGCTCGAAGCGATGCCGGCCACCGCGGTCACGTCGACGACGACGGCCCCGACGTTGACGGCCACAGCGACCGCACCGAAGGTCGACCGCTCCGCGATCGTCGACGCATCCGTGCAGGAAGCCCTCGACAAGATGCAGCGCGCCGAGGAGCAGCACGTCAAGACCACCGGCTCGCCGGTTCCGCCCCAGGTGGAGCCCACGCGGCCGCGCACCACGACGAAGCCGGGCGCAGATCGCGGCCCGGAGCGATGAGAAGGGAGACAGATCATGGCCGATGAAAGCGACGGCATCGAGGAAGCATTCGATGGACAGCTCCGCATCGCCGTCACCGCGGCGGGCCGAGTAGGCGAAGCACTCGCCCGCGCCCGCGAGGAGGCGGCGCGACGTGCGCAGGCACAAAGCGAACAGGCAGCCCGCGAACTGTCGTCACGGTTCGAGGCAGAGAAGCGCGCAGCTCGCGTCGAGCTGGGCAGCGTTCACCGCTCCGACTGGTGGGACAAGGCGACGCCGCAGCAGATCGGCGGCGCACTCACCACGGCGCGCGCGTGGGGCGCAGAAGACCCCGAGGCGGTACGCGCGGAGGGTCGCATCCGCGACGAGCTCCGCACCCGATACGGCGTCAACGTCGACAGCACCGGCGCCGACCCCACAGCTGTGCAGGCGGCCGTCGAGGCCGAGCAGCTGCGCCGGCAGTCCGACACCGAACGTCAGCGCAGCGCCACCGAGCAGGCCGAGGCGGTCGCACTCTCGCGCCAGGCCGACGAAGCCGACCGCGCGGCCGAGGCATCGCGCGACAGCGCCGACACCGCCCCCGACGAAGGAGAGCGCGAGCAGGCCCAGGCGCAGGCCGAGCGCGAGCAGAGTCGCGCCGAGTCGACCCGCGAGAAGGCCGAGCCGCTGTATGACTCGTCCGAGCGGCGCGAGCGCGACGCCGACAAGCTCGAACAGCGAGGCGTCGGGAAAGAGGCCGTCAGCGCGAAGATGGCCGCGGACGTCAGCCAGGGCAAGCCGGCTACCGAGGCGGTCAAGGCGCAGCAGCTCCAGAGCGCCAAGGCGCGGCCGAACCGGTCGCGCTCGTCGAAGGTGCAGCGCACCGAGATAGGCCGCTGAGCGACAGCCTGAGCGCACGAGAGAGGGACCGACCCACTGGGCCGGTCCCTCTCTCATTGTGCGCTCAGACGCCCGCAGGCGGCTCCTCGCGCAGGTCCGGGTACAAACCCTCCGGCGGTGCCGTGTACGGCAGCTCAGTGCCCTTGTCGCTGTCGTTCGTGTTGATCCGGTTCTCTCCCATGCCGGCGGCCGCGAACGGGCCGTGAGGGTCGAGCAGGACGCTCATGTGGTGCTCGGCGTGGTCACGGAACCAGACGCTCATGCCCGTTGTCGGGTCCAGTCGCAGATGCTCCCACGCCCGCCACAGAGCATCGAGACGGATCACGGCCTCCGGGTAGTTCCACCAGTCGGCCGCCCACACGCTGCGCTCCCCGTCGACGCGGCGACGGTAGTTCTTCACCAGGTACTCGCGCACGAACTCGTCGACCGAGCCGTAGTACAGCGCCGGCTCCTCTTCCGCCGGCTCCTCCTCGTCAAGGGCTTCCAGCGCCGCGGTGACAGCACGACGGGCGGCCGTGGCCGCCTGCGCTTGCAGCTCCTCGACCACCGTCGGGTCCAGCGCCTCGTCTACCTCTGCCTTGACGGCATCCTTCACCGCGCCCGTGATGGCCTTCTGCACCACGGCGCGAATCGCCGGGGCCGCGAGGTTGGTCGCGACGTCGGCAATGTCGATCCCGAACAGCCGGCCGGGCTCACGCTCCGGCAGCTCGGCGTCGTCGGGGACGTCGCGCGGGTCGGGCTCGTCGCCCTCGTCCAGCTCGAACGGCTGCGCCTCGATCCCCTCGTCAGCGGGAGCGTCGCCCCAGTTGTCGCTCATCAGGCCGCACCGTTCCCGTCGACGGCGGCCGCGACCTCGCGCACGGACTCCTGCGCCTCGACGATCGTCCGCGACGCCTGCGGGTCGTGAGCTGCGATCGACGCCTTGACCTTCTCCGCGTGCGGGCCGGTCATCCACGGCTGTGTGCGGATCAGCGTCGGGCGGTTCCCGGAGGAGAGCACCACGGCGCGACCCTTCGGCATCGCGGCCAGGTCGGCCACGTCGAGGATGCGCTCACGGTGGAGCTGCTGATTCACGCTGCGCCCGCCACGGCCGGAGGACACCGACGATGCCTGGCGGTCAAAGTCACCGATGAGCTTGGAGAGGCTTTCCAGGAACGCATCTTCGGAGACGCCGCCGCCGTAGACCTTCACGTTCGAGGCGCTCCACAGCTTGCGCATCCCCGAATCGCCCCACACGTCGACGCCCTGCGACCACGACTGCAGGATGGTCATCAGCACGATTCCGCGGGAGCCGTAGTGGCTGTAGAGGTTTGGCAGCTCACGCCATCGGCAGACGTTCGCGGCCTCGTCGAGAACGCCCAGGAGAGGCACCGACAGGCGGCCGCCGGCAGACCCGGCGGCCAGCTCCTCCGCGGCCTCGACCACGGCGACCGTCAGCGCGGTCACGAGCGGGCCGGCGGTCCCGCGGCCCTCCTTGGAGAGCGAGTACAGGGTGCCGCCGTCACGGACGAACGAGGTCGGGTCGAACTGCGGACGCAGATCGGGCTCACCCTGCGGGTTCACCCACGCGGCCACCTGGCGGTTGGTCAGGCATGACGCCATTTGCTGCGCCGTGCCGTAGATGCCGCCGCGCTGCTTCTCCGGGGCGGTGATGACGCCGCGCACCTGGTCGGCGGTGAGGTCGTAGCCACCACGGCGAAGGATGCCGATCGGCTCCTCCTCCGTGGGGCGCGTCAGCCAGCCGTAGACGTCGGTGATCGGTCGCCCGTCGAGCGCGGCCGCGAGCAGGAGCCCCGCAAGGAGATCCTGCCCCGCGGGGTCGAAGTAGGCATCGGTCTTGGCTCCGGGATCGCGGGAGCCGGAGGCGAAGTGATCGGCCAGCTTGGCCGCGCGCACCTCGTCGGTGACGTAGCTGAGCGGGTTCCACCACCACGTAGGGTTCTCGAGCGCGATCCCCTGGGGATCGAACACCCAGACAGGGCCGGTCACCGCGCGCACGTCGCGCGTCGCGTCGACCACATCGCGCTTGTTCGAGGTCACGAGAACGCCCCCAGGAGCGTCCAGGATGGCCGGCACCGCCCGAGAGGTCGTCTTACCGGTGCGCGGCCCCCAGATGTCGATATGCATGTCCTCCCAGGTGCCGTAGAGCGGCATCTGGCCGAGCGTCTTACCGATCGGCACGCCGAGGGAGCCGGTCACGCCGAGTCGGGTTGCCTGAGCCTGTGCGTTGCGCTTGCTCAGACCCTCGACGTCCTTCCCTCGACCCATGTACGAGCTGGCCCGGTCGACGCGAGTCCGCCCCTTCCGGTAGCGGACGACGCCGACGATCGCGAGCACGACGAGCGCGAGGACGATCGCCAACAGAACGATGACGATCCAGGTCGCGGATGCCGGCCACGGCACCCGCCCCATGACGACGCCGAGCGTGAACGCGAACGGGTCGCTTGGCAGCTCGACACCGGTCCCGTCGAGCTGGTGGCCGAGGCGCACCGCGACGTTGAGGACGACGATCGCCGCGACGACTCCACCGATGCCGACGAGCAGCATCATCGTCTCCGCGCCGAAGCCGCCGGGATCGCGGCGGCGGTTGTTGGGAGTGCTCATGACGACACCCTCTCCTCGTGCTCCTCGACCAGCTCCTCGACGACGTGCAGCGCGCGCCGTCCGGTGCGGGACTGTTCGTACCAGCGCTGATTCGTGTCGCGGATCGAGCGCTCCGCCTCCGTCAAGCGAACCTCGACCGGGATACCGGGTCGAGTGCCGACCTTGACGAGGAACTTCCCACGGCCGGGAGGGTCGACCTCGCGGCCCGACGCGGCATCCCACGCGGGCGGGTCCTGCCAGCCGGTCAGTAGCTCTTGCTCGGCCTCCGAGAACGGGATGACCGACGTCAGCTCCGGCATTTCCGTGTACGGCAGGCCCGCGCACATCACCATGCCGGCGCGCTCTACGAAGCCCTTCGCCTTCAAGCGGTCCTCTTCCGGGAGGGCGCTCAGGTCGGCCATCGTGTGCGAAATCATGGCCGTACCGACACCGACCTGACGGTTCAGGCGGGTGAGGAAGTCGACGCGATCGACGATGCCGTTACCGGCGCGCAGCGCACGCCACAGCTCATCCATGATGACGAAGTAGTGCCGGCGGGGTTCCAGGCCGGCATCCGCGAGGACGTTCGCGATGTTCACCGTCGCGAATCCGTTCGACCAGCAGGCGAGCAGGGTCGCCGCGCGCAGATCGCCCTCAGCTTCACCGATGGCCGAAATATCGTAGACCACCGGGCGGTCGAGCCGCATCGGGTTGTCGGTCGGCCGGGAGAACATTTCGCCCAGGCGGCCACCGCGGGACAGGCTGATAAGCGACGCTTCCAGCCCACGGGTGATCCGCTGATACTCGGCAAAGTCGCCGCGGTCGACGGCCACCAGGCGCAGCTCCTCCGGCCCTTGCTGCACGACGTTCAGCAGATCGCCCAGCACCGGAACGCCGTCGAAGTTCCGATCGAGGTAGCGCAGCGCCTGGTCGACGATGGATTCCTCGACGTCGCTCGGCGGCGACTTACGGAGGATGGTCAGCAGGGACGACACCATAGCCAGGCGGCGGCCGTGCGCGTCCTCCAAGACCTCGCCGGCCTCCTTCGGGAAACCGGCGTCAACGAGCCGCTGCGCGGCGTCCTTCGCCTCGCCGGGGTCGAGCACGTTCAGGTGCCCGCGGCCACGGCCGAGGGTGATGACCTGGCCGCCGAGCGCGCGAATGACCTCCACGTAGTCGGGCCGAAGATCGCCCAGCACGAGCGGCTGCACCCCGTAGCCGGCGAGGCCGATCGCCATCCGAGCGACGGCCGTCGACTTGCCGAGGCCGGGCTTTCCGAGCACGAACAGCGACGGGTTGCTGATGAGCTTCGCGCGTTGGAACCACGAAATCGGGTCGCAGCAGAGCGTCGCCCCCGTGTGAATGTGGCGGCCCAGCGGGACGCCCACCATCGGCGTGCCGGCTCCGATCGAGTACGGCCACAGGCCGCACACCTGAACGGTCGTGCCGCGCCACTCAGCCGGAGGCTGGATGAAGTTCGACATGCCGCCGCCGGGGCCGCTGTACCCGCGAGAGGACAGCGACCCGGCCGACGTCGACGAACCGGCGTCGGTGTTCTTCCGGCCGCTGCGGACGAACAGCAGCGCACCGACGATCACGAGAACGACCAGGCCGCCGAGGACGGCAAGGGCAATCAGATCGGGACTCATCAGACACGCTCCCTCAGTGCCGCGGGGACGGCTACGTGCTTGCTCAGCACGAGGCCCAGGGGCAGCGCGGCGGCGAATGCGCTGTCCTGTGATCCATAGACCGGCCGGAGCCGGAGACGGGCGGTCGCCCCGAGGTTGTCGACCGCTGCGCGCGCGTCGGCTTCCTTGGCCGGGTCGATCACCGTCGCGGTGACGAGGATTCCGAAGTTCACCAGGCCAGCGCCCGATGCCTCCTCAGATTCCGTCGCCTGAGCCGAGCGCAGGGCGAGCGAGTCGCGCGCCGCCGGCTTGCGGGTCGAGGTCGCCTTGAACTCCGCAGCTCGCACGTCGGACTGGACGAGCGATGCCGCACGAGCGGGGTCGATCGGCTTGTAGAGCAGCGTCACCCGCTTACGAGCGATATCGCGGTGCGGAGCCAGCAGGCGAGCGAGCACGCCCGACTGCACGAGCCCACGGGGCGCTTGCGTCATCGCCCAGGTGACCGACTTGGCCGAGTCGTGACGGTAGCCGTCCCATCCGGCCTGAGCGGCGGTCGGGCCGACGTCGCCCCACCGGAGGTCGGGCACATCGCCGTCCGCGTGCGCGTCGTCGATCAGCGTTGCGGCCGCCGGGTCGTAGGCGACCCGGATCGTCTCGCACAGCTCTTGGGCCGACAGCGGGTGAGCGGCACCCGCTCCGGTCGCCTGCAATCCGGCCGTGAGGCCGGGCAGTCGAGCCGCGAGCTCGCGCGCCATTTCGTCGGGCTTGCGGGCCTTCGCGCCCTTCCGAGGAGCAGCGGCGAACGTCAGCGAGACGTACGCCTTCACCGTCGACGAGCCGGCGGGGTAGCTCAGCACGACCTCGCCCAGCATCGCCTTGGCGAAATCGGGGCCGTCGGGATCGGTGTTCGTCTCGACCTCACGGCGCAGGCGACGACCCGTGTCGGGAGCCGTCTCGATCGTCACCGCGGCCGCTTCCATGTTCGGCTCATCCCCGAGGTTGCGTAGCCAGTGACCCCAGTCGGCCACCCACAGGTCGACTTGCTCCTGGTCGACGAGCGCCGCGCCGTCAGGCTCGGTCCCGATCACGATCGAATACGTCTTGGCGTGCGGGGAGTAGATCATCGCGAACGGCCGCGCGTAGGAGTCCTCATGCTCGGAGAGCTGAGTCTGTGCGCCGAGGCCGGGGAGCTGGTTCGTTCCCCAGTCGGCGCGGCCGAGCGGGCCGGAGCGGTAGATGTTCGCCTTCCGGCGCTTCGTCGACGTCCACGCGACGCGGTTCGCCGTGCGGGACAGGACGCTGCGCCCGTCGCCGTCGCGGATCGTCAGCAGCAGGATCAGCCCGCCGAACACGGCGGCCGTGATGAAGGCGTTGAGGATGTTCGTCGTCATCAGGACGACGATCACGATCAGCAGCGCAACGAACATCAGGCCGGTGCCGACCGTGCCGAGGCCGAGGAGGCCCGGCGACGTCGGTTGACGCCAGTTCCCGTAGGTACGGACGCCCCTACGGCTTGTCTCTACGGTTGCCATCAGCTCCCGCTCCCTTCACCTGTTGCTTGGTTACCAACGTCTCGGGCGGCCCCAGCGGCCGCCTGTCCTGCTTGCTTTGCAGCGCCGATCGCGACGCCCGCGGCCATGCCGATAGGCCCACCAGCGGCGCCGGCCGCTGCACCCGCAGCCGCTCCCCCACCGGCAGCAGCTCCACCGGCCGCAGCGCCACCCGCGGCAGCTCCACCGCCCGCAGACGCCGCAGCAGCGCCGGTGCCGCCACCGGCAGCACCCGAGGACGCCGCGGCCCCTGACGTGGCCCCACCGCCGCCAGCTCCGCTAGATGCCTGCGCGGCCTGTGGTGCCGACTGGCCGCCACCGTTCGCCCCAGACGGGCCGGTAGAGCCCGTGGAGCCAGACGAGCCGGTCGATCCCGAGCCGCCCGACGAGCCGCCCCCGGAACCGGTCGCGAGGCGACCCATCGAGGCGGCCCCCGTCGGGAGCGACGCGAGAGCTGCGACGCCGAGCGCGCCGCCGGCTCCGGCAGACATGGCCCCGACGAGCGGGGTCACGAACCGCATCAGAGCGGGCATCGCGAACAGCGCGAGCACCATCAGAATGAGGCCCGTCAACACGGCGATAAAGCCCGATCCGTCGTCCTGGAACACGTTCGTCCCCGCGAGCTGGAACGCCGCGGCGTAGACGATCGCGGCCGCTGGCTTGTAGAGGATGAACGCGACGAGCCACCCCACGTTCTTCTTGAACCAGCTTTTACCCATTTCGGTGTTGGTGGCCGCGGCCGACAGCGGAAGGATGCCCGTCAGGATGACGAGCATGCCGCCACGCGCGATCATCAGCACGATTTGGAACGCGGTCGCGAGGATCGCGATCACTCCCAAGATGATGATGAGCAGCGCACCGAGGCCACCGGCCGCGGGGTTCGTCGTCAGAGCGAGCAGCGTCGCAATGTTGTTCCCGAAGCACGCCGTGTCCGTGCCGACGTCGCAGTTCAACGCGCCGTTCAGAATCCAGACGGAGAACGAGTCGAAGGCTGACACCAGCAGGCCGACGATGGTCACGCCGGCCCCGGCGACGACGATCAAGGTCAACAGACTCTTGATCGTGTCCTTGCCAGGCTCGGCGCGCTGCTCCCACGTCATCCGAACACCTCCGATGATGACGGACACCACCGCGGCCGCGCCCATGTACCACCAGAGCGACGACTGCAGAAACAGCACCGTGCCGCCCGCGCCCTGCGGCCCGTTCGGCAGGAGGCCCGACACAAGGGCCGTCGCACCGCTGATAAGGAAGATCGCACCGAGCACGATTCCAAGTCGGCCCGCCGCCTGGAAGCCCTCACCGTTACGCATCCGGGAAGCGATGAGTGCCCCAAGCAGGATGATCGAGATTGCCGCGAGTGCGATCGCGATCCAGGTCACCCAGCCCAGCACCGTGATGATGCCGTCCGAGTTTGGCGCGCTGGCACCCGCCGCGATCGACGAGCCGCCGCCGGTCCCCGTCAGGTTCGGAGTCCCGACGTTCACCCACAGGGTGCCGAGCGAGGCCACGGCCTTGCCGAACGCTTCCATGACCGCATCGGCCATGTTCTGGATCGCGTCACCAACGACGCTGTTCGCCCACTCTCCGGCCTTGCAGCCGAGGTCAAGCGGCGCGCATTCACTCGCGGCCATGATCTATCCCTCCGTCCAGCTCACGTAGCCCGACAGATCGGGCAGCTGGGCGACGCGCGCCGGTTCTGGCATCGAGGCGTCGAGCTTCCAGTCGCCATCGGCCCACACGAGTTCGTAGACCGCGGAACCGGTGACGCTCTGCCCGTTGCTGCTACCGCGGAACGCGATATCCACACGGGCACTGTCGCCGTCGTAGGCCAGCACGCGGAAGCCGGCGACGGATGCGCGAACGTCCGACGGCGCAGCCGCTCCATCAGCGCTCAGGAGGGTGTCGCGGTAGGGGCCGTCCGTGAGCGCGTACTCAAGAAATGCCTGCCGCTGGTCGGCAGACCCAAACCCGATGATCGTCACATTCGCCGCTGCGAACAGTGCACCCTCCGGTGAGCGCTGGAAGCAGTACGGGTAGCCCTCCGTGGCCGTCTTACCCGGCCCGAACGTCGTCGACGTCGGGAAGGCGTAGACGTCCTGGAATTTCCACTCCGCAGCGGGCGCGGTCGTGACCGTGCCCGACAGCTTCTCGCCCTCCAAGCCACAGACACTCGCCGCCGCGTCGCCGGTAGGTTCCGGGGACGGGGCGGCGCTGGTTGTGGCGCTGGACGACGGATCGGGCGCGGGTGGGCCGGCCTCGTTCCCGCGGTTCAGGTTGAGAACCGTCAAGACGATGGCCGTCACGATGAGCGCGGCCACCACCACCGCCCCGACGATGAAGCCGGGGCGGGTGAAGGGGTTCTGCTGGGTGTCGTCCTCAGCCATGACGGCTCCTCTCAGGCGTTGGCGAGGATGCCGACGAGTGCGGCACCACCGCCGATCACAATCGCTCCGGCCATCGGCCAGAGAATCTTCGGCAGGGCGTCGTGGCCTTCACCACGACGGAAGCTGACGGCAATCAGGATGCCGCCGACGATGATTGCGCCACCGACGACGACGTAGCCGATCCACTTCAACCAGGAGAGGATCGTGGTCACGCCTTCGGTGCCGGGAGGCTGTACGGGGTCGGGGTCGGGGATGACGCCGGCGATGTGCACGGCGGTGTCTGCCGCCGCGTGGAACACGTCGATAACGGACATGCGTCTGCCTTTCAGTTAGTGGTGCCGGCGGCACCGAGGATTGCGGTCAGTTCGTCGACGAGTCGCTGAACTTCCCGCGGGGAAGATGAGAGAGCCGGCGGCTCCCCCACACGCCATGCTTCGACCCACGGCACCGACCAGGTGCGCGGGACGCCTCCGCTGACGACCTGCAAGAGGTCGCGCAGTGAACGAGGTACACGACTGGGTGCGTCAGCCATGACGACCAGGCCCAAAACTTCAACCGAGGGCACGAGGCCCGCCGCCCACTGACGCATTGCGTCCTGCGCAGCGCGCAGCCCCCGAGCGTCGCCGCGTGCGACGAGAACCGTCCGCGCGGGCCTCTGTGACGGAGTGCGCGGCCAGGCGTGGCCGGCCGCTTGTGACCCTGGCATGAGAGCTGCCAGCGTCGACTCTCCCGACCCGCCGTGCGCCCCGACCCACCAGAGCGCCGCGGGGACGCTGCGGTCGTAGATGGGGAGCTGGTCGACGCGATCCGGGGCAGGTATGCCCCGCTGCGGAGCCACAGGACCGAACGCATCAGGCACGGAGGCCACGGGCGCGGCCTGAGTAGGTGGCGGTGTCGTCGGCCGAGAAAGCCACGGGTTGAGCGGTTCGCTCATCTTGCCCCCCTAGGTACAGTGAGATTTACCCTTACAGGGAAACCCTAACCCCCCACCCCCTAAATATGGAAGGATCAACCCGAATGATCCCGAATCTGTACATATGCTCCCGAATGAGTATGCTGGTTGCGTGGCCCCACCAGGAGGAATCCCGATGAGCACCGAAGACGACGACAGCGAGGCGATCAACCGCGATGCGGTCGACCGCCTATTCGATCAGAGCCCCCCGACGTTAGGCGCGACAGAAGTCGCGGAACGACTCGGAGTATCCGCGAAGAGCGTCTACACGTGGCTCAAAGACGGGCTGATCCCCGGCTACAAGATCGGCACGACCTGGTTCGTCATCCGTGACGAGCTGAAAGACACCCTGCGCAAGGGTGCGAACACTAAGCGGGATACCGGCCCCGTGCTGGTGATCCGAACGGAACCCAAACAAGGAGACTGACATGCGGAAGATCGGGCCGGCACTACTCATCGTCGTCACGGCGGCGACCCTGACCGCCTGCACGGCACCGAACGATGCGCCAGCGCCCACCCCCAGCGCCAGCAGCTCCGGCCCGATCTACCCCAACCTCGACCAGTTCACCCCCGCACCCGAAGGCGCCATTGACGAGGACAGCGGCGAGACGCACGGCCCGCGTCCTGTCCCGACGTGGGATGACGAATCACGCGAGAGCGCCACCGCGGCCGCGGTCGCAGTGATGACCGCTTACGCGCGCCCCGATCTTCCGTTCGAGCAGTGGTGGGCCGGCTTGCAGCCGCTCCTGGACGGCAAAGCCACCCAGGACTACGCCTACATGGAGCCCGCTCGCATTGTCGCGACGAGCATCACTGGCCCCACCATCATCACCGATGAAACCAGCGCCTACGTCGCGTTCGTCGACGTCCCCACCAACGCTGGCACCTACGGCGTCGTGCTCAGCCGGGCCGACGCGGCGTCGCCGTGGCTCGCCTCACGGTTCATCCTCCCGGAGGGCGTGAACTGATGGCCGCGCCCAAGGGCAGCGGCGTCTATGCGATCGCCGCTGTCCCGCTCCTCATCGTCGGCTCGTTGTTCGGCTTCCTCCTCGTCGGAGACGACAACTGCGCACCCGCCGGAGGCGGCGGGTCGAGCATCTCGGTCAACCCCGACTCGGTGCCGCAGACCGAAATCGCCGGCTACGGCCACGAACAGCTTGTGAACGCCGCGAACGTCATGAAGGCCGGCGCAGACCTCGGCCTGAACGCGCGGGATCAGACCATCGGCGTCATGACCGCGATGGGGGAATCCAGTCTCCGAAACATCGACTACGGCGACTGGGAAACCGGCGGCGTCACCAACCCCGACGGCACACGCACGACCTCGATCGGCCTGTTCCAGCAGCAGGACGGATGGGGCACCCGTGAGGAGCGGCTAGACCCCTACATTTCGTCGACGAAGTTCTTCCAGGCGATGACGGCGAAGGTTCCCGACCGTGAGTCGCTGGAACCGACCATCGTCGCCCACCGCACGCAGGTCAACGCCGATCCGTACCACTACACCCAGTTCTGGAAAGGTGCGGTGCAGATCGTTGAAGGGCTCTCCGGCACGACCACCGGGCTGGACCCTGGCGATGGCAGCGCCAGTGGCGGATCGTGCGAAGGCCTCGTGCCCGGCGGCGTCAACGCTCAGGGTTGGGCTCTCCCAGCCGCCGGCCCTATCAGCAGCCCGTACGGCATGCGCATCCACCCGATCTACGGCACCCAGCGCCTCCACGCCGGTACTGATATCGCCGCCGCGTGTGATGAGCCGATCTGGGCTGCGCAGGCCGGCACCGTGACGTTCCGTGGCTTCGACGGAGCGGGCAACGGCACGATTTCTATCGACCACGGAGGCGGCGTAACGACCCGCTACCTGCACATGTATGACTCCGGGATGCTCGTGCAAACCGGCGACAAAGTGACCGCCGGACAGCAGATCGCGCGCGTCGGCAGCAGTGGTGAATCAGACGGATGCCACCTGCACTTTGAGGTGCGCGTGGACGGCGAAAACATCGACCCGGCTCCCTTCATGGCTGAGGTCGGAATCCAGCTCGGACAGTAAGGAGACGACCATGAGCAGCATCGAAGTACCCACGTTCCCCAAGATCGAGGCGCGCACGCACGCCAACGGATCGGGAGAGGTCACGATCAACGGGACGTCGTACCCGATCGAGACGGCCACTCTCGAGGATGCTCGCGCGGCAATCCTCGCCCGCGTCGCTGAGACGGCCGGGAAGATGCAGCGCCCCGTCCGCGTCACCACGACCGGCCCGGATGGGGAGTGGCCGCTGATCGTCCACCCTGACGGCAGCGTAGAGGCTGACAACAGCCTGCCCGCGAACCCCGCGCCCGTCGAGGAGCCCGACCCTGAGCCGGAACCGGCACCCACGCCGATCGACAGCGTGCCCGCTCACGCGGCCCCGCCGGCCACTCCCGCGCCGACAGCCCCGGACGGCAACGCATGGGTGCGGCAGGCTCCGGCACCCGCGCAGGAGTTCCCGAGCCGTCGTGAGGCGCGGCAGTCGTTCCTCACGCAGGAACAGATCGAGGAGCCGGCGACCCAGGGATGGCGCGGCACCCTGACCCGCTTCGGCATCCGCATGAGCCCCAGCGAGTCCGAGCGCGCCGAGCGCTCCGACGTCCTCGCCGTCTCGCAGCACTGGCCCGGCCCGCGCACCATCGCCGTCGTGAACGGCAAGGGCGGCGCAGGCAAGACCCCGACGACCGTCCTCCTGGCAGCCGTGTTCGCCCGCCACGGAGGCGCGGGCGTGCTCACGTGGGACAACAACCAGACCCGCGGCACGCTCGGCTGGCGCACCGAGCAGGGGCCGCACGAGGCGACCTTGCTCGACCTCCTCCCCCAGGTCGACCGACTCCTGAGCACCGGGGCACAGTCCGCGGACCTCGCCCACTTCGTGCACCACCAGACCCGCGACCGGTTCGACGTGCTGCGCAGCAAGCCGATGGCCCTCGCACACGAGCAGCGCGTGGAGCCGAGCGACGTCGACGCGATCCATGCCGTGGCCGCGAAGTATTACCGCCTGATCTTCATCGACTCCGGCAACGACGAGTCCGACCCGATGTGGCTGCGCATGATCGACCACACCGACCAGCTCGTGGTTGCCACCACGACCCGCGACGATCACGCCGAAGCCGGCGCGCTCCTCCTCGAAGCCCTCGCAGAGCGCGACGCCGGATCGGCCGAGCTGGCCCGCGATGCCGTCGTGATCGTCAACCAGGCCGACCCCAAGTCGACCCCGGCCGAGCTGGCGCGCGTAGCCGACGGCTACCGCTCCATCGCTCGTGAAGCCGTCACCGTGCCTCACGACCCGGCAATGGTCGACGGCGTGCTGCGCTTCGGCTCCCTGCGCCCCGACACCCAGCGGGCATGGCTCGCAGCCGGCGCGGCGGTCGCACGCGGGCTGTGAACGCCACACAGCCCGTCCCAGGGCTCCATCGTGTCCCGGAGTGGCCCCGGCTTGCCGCCGAGGTCACAGCCGACGGCACAGGGACGCTCACGGTCAACGGCCAACGGCGCGCGTGCGCGGCCGAATCCGTCGCCGCGCTGCGCACGGGCATGATCGCGCGCGCCGTGGCGATCGCCACGCAGCTACGCCGGCCGATCCGGCTCGACGTCACTGAGGAGGGCCGCACACACGCACTCGCTGTGCGGCCCGAGGGCTACGTGCAGCTCGTCGACGCTGACGGCACGATCCCCGCCGCCGACGGCCTCAGCATCGACGAGGGCCGATGCCGTATCTGCCGCCGTCTACAGCCGGTGACGTCGACGAGGTGCGTCCAGTGTGCCGTCGACGAGCCGCTGCGCGTCGAGGTCGCTCCCCTGGCTGAGCCGAACACCATCACGCCGCCCGCGGCCGCCGCAATCACGCGCCCGAATCCCGTTGAGCTCCGCGAGCTCGACGAGCTGCACGACGTCGAGCAGACCCGCGTCACACGCCGCGCGACACCGGTACGCCCGGCGCTGCGCCTGGCGTTCAACACGCAGCGCAGCGTCGCCGCCGGCCCCCGCGTGGTCATCGGCCGCAACCCCGATCCGGTCGCTGGCCACGAACCGCTCAGCATCGCGACACCAGGTCGGATGCTCTCGCGCACACACGCGACGATCGCCGTTGACGACGCCGGTCACATTGTCGTGACCGACCTCGATTCCGCGAACGGCATCGAACTGCAGTCGACCCCGCCGCGGTGGCTGACGCCCGGAGAACCGACCACGATCCCCGACGGATCGACGATCCTTCTCGGCGACGTCGAGTGCACCATCGAGCGGGCGCAGTGAGCTACCCCCCTGGCCGTCGGCGTGTCTTCCCTTTTGCGTTAAGGAAAAGCGGCAGGATGAGCCGCATGGGAGCACAGCACGGAAGGCCGAGCAAGGGACGTCGCGACGCCATTCTGGCGAAGCCTCCCGTCGAGTTCGGCGCGATCTTGAAGCAGAACGCCGACGCCGAAGGACTTTCCTACGGCGAGTACCTGGTGATGCTCGCGGCCGACGCGCTGGGGATGCCCCAGTACGCGCCGCCGCTCCCCCGCGATCGCGCAGCAGAGCTGCCGATCCCTGAGCTGAACACGTCCAAGGGGGCAGCCACGAAAGCCGCATAGAACGAGCGAACCCCCCGCCTCTACGAGACGGGGGGTCGAAGCTAAGTGCCTGATCTTCTGAGTTTGGCGACACGGGTAGATCGAGGCAAAACCCCCAGAACCGGCCGACAAGGCCGGGGCCTTGTTATGTCCTAGTTCTAGGAAGTTGGTGCCATCATAGCGCGCGCTCCTGAAAAGCGATATCGCTTTGCCGACGGCGAGTCTTGGGCTCTTACCGCCGCGGTGAGCCCGCGGCCGCGCGTCCGGGTGGCCGTCGTCGACGCCTACGGCACCGTCCTGAACGACTACCGCGATCGCGCGATCGGCGCGGCTGCGCCTGAGCGCCCGTGGGCCGTCTACTTGGCCGGCGCTGATCGCCGGTTCCGGCTCCTGGCGTTCGACCTTGACGCGCACGGCGACCCCGCGGCCGCAGCTCGTGACGCCGACGTGCTCGACGGCCTCCTCCGCGACGTCGGCCTGCCCTATGTTCTCTGCGAGTCCGGGCCGACCGGCGGCCGGCACCTGTGGGTTGCTCTGGCCGAGTCCGTCGACGCCGAAACCGTCGCCACCCTCGCCCGCCTCACCAAGCACCTGTGCCCCACCCTCGACCTGTCGCCGCTCAGCAACGCCGTAACCGGCTGTGTGCGGCCCCCAGGAGCACCCCACCGTGCCGGCGGGCACTCCACAGTCCTCAGCGGCGACCTGGACGCGCTGAGCGCCCCCACGGCCACCGCAGCTCAGGTGCGCGCGCTCGTGAGCCTCGTGGCCGGCCTCGTCGACGACACCGAGCCCGCACGCCCCATCGACCCCCGCTCCCCGCTCCCGCTCGACACCCACGGCCGCCTGCACCTGGCCGGCCCTCGCCGGCAGCTCCCCGCCAACAGCGCCGCAGCGCTGCGAGAGACGCCCCTCGACGCCTCAGCGACGCTCTGGCGCGTCCTGATCGGCGCAGCGGCCGCCAGGTGGCGGCACGCCGACGTCGCCGCCCTCGTCGACAGCGAGCCCGGCCTAGAGCACGTCCGTACGCGCGTCACGACCCGCGGCCGCGCAGCTCGCCCGCGAGGCGAGCAGGCCGCCGTGCTCGGCCGACAGTGGGACAAGGCCGTGCGCTACGTCGCCGCGAGTGACCGCCAGATCGGGGACGATCCCACGTTCGACCGTCGCGCCGACGCGATCGCCGCACACGTGCGCGACGTGCAGCAGCGCGCCGACGCGGCCGCCGGCCGCTGGACCCGCGGAGGCGGCCCCGCCGATCGCCGCATCCTCGACGTGCTGAGCTTCCTCGCCCTGCACGCCCTCAGCGGCTCCGTGGAGGCCGACACCCGCCGCCTGGCCCTGTCGGCCGGGGTCGGCCGCGAGACAGCCAGAACGGCGCTCCTGCGCCTCGCGGAGGACGGATGGATTGCCCAGACCGCCGCCGCCGACGGCACCCGTGCCGCTCACTGGACGATCGACCCTCAGAACGTTCTCCACAGCAACATGGATCACGCCCGGTCACAAGCGGACCCACGCCCCCCCGGGGCTGGGGCCGCTGAGAGAACCGCACTCCTGAACACGCTCCGTACTCGCACAACGGATGCCGCGCACGACCTGTTCACCGCTACCCGCCCTGCGCTCGGACACCTGGCCGGGAACCTCTACGCACGGATCGACTCCACAGCTCGCACCCTCCACGACCTCTCCCCCACCATCGGCGCCGATCCTCTCCGTACCCGTCGACTCCTGGACCGCCTCACTCATGCCGGCATCGTCGAGCGCAGCCGCAACGGCTGGCACCGCGTCGACGCGCGCACCCTCGACGCCGCCGCCGAGCGCGCCGGAGTCGCCGGCCGACTCGACGCCCGCGCAGAGCGCTACCGCGTCGAGCGCGAAGCATGGGCCTGGTGGAAGGCCGAGGAGTCGTGGATGCACGCACCACGGCGACCCGACGCCAAGCGTCGACCGAGCCGCGGTCAACTCTCCCTCGTCCCCGAGGACGGCACCCACGCCTACGGCCCGCATCCCCGCCGGCCTGACGGCCGCCTGGACTACGCCGCAGCTCGACGGATCATCATCGACGAGCGCGAGGGAACGGCCGTGCGCCCCTACGAGCGCGACGCCGACGGAGATCTCCGCTCGAGAACCCTCGTCGACGAGAGCGCCGCGATCGACACCACCGAGGGCGAGTGGATCGACCCCGGCTATTGCGCCCACGGGATGACCGTCGGCATCCGGTGTCGCTACTGCGATGGGCCGGCCGTGAAGCAGCTCGACACCCCGCAGCGCCGAGTCGCGTAGAGACGATCCGCTGCGCGGAGGCGAGCCCAGGGGCTCGCTGGCCGAGCCGGCGGTGCCGGCACTGTCAGGGCCTACGGCCCGTTCTTTTGCCGTGAAGCCTTCGGCAGCATACGGTCGTCAACCCTCCACCCAAGCGGCTGCGCCGCCGGCTCCTCCGAGACTTTCGGCACGCGGTCGCTGCGCTCCCTTATTTCGCGCCGAAACTCTCTCCCCCACCGCCCTACGGGTTGTGCTCCGGGCATCCTCCCTAGCGGCGGTAAACCGCCTTCACGGCAAAAAAACGTGGAGGGGATGAGCAGGGAAATAACCCTATTAACGGCACGAAAGGTTCCGAACATGGCACGCAACGTCAAGACCACCAAGACCCCTGAGCAGCGTCGCGCCGAGGCCGAGGAGCTGCAGGCCACGATCGCGGAGCAGGTCGAGGCGCTGCGCGAGTCGGAGGCGTGGGCGCGGTTCCTGGACTTCACGAAGGCATTCCACCGATACAGCATCAACAACCTGTTGTTGATCTTCGGCCAGTGCCCCGAGGCGTCCCACGTTGCCGGTTACCGGACGTGGCAGAAGCTCAACCGCCAGGTGCGCAAGGGTGAGCGCGGAATCCGCATCTTCGGCGGCCGCGACGTGCGCGAGACGGTCGAGAACCCCAAGACCGGCGAGGACGAGGAGCAGCGCCGAACGCTGTTCTTCCCGGTGTCCGTGTTCGACATGGGACAGACCGACCTCATCGACCCCGAGGCGGGCGACCCGACCGATATCGCGCGGCCGCTGACCGGTGACGACCCCGCGGGCATCTTTGACGCCGTGGCCGACTACCTCACCGGCAAGGGCTGGACGGTCGAGCGCGAGAGCATCCCCGGCGGCGCGCACGGTTACACCGACCCGGAGGGCCGTCGCGTCGTGCTCGACGTCGACCTCTCCCCCGCTCAGGCCGCAAAGACCGGACTTCACGAGGCCGCGCACGTCATTCTGCACGCCGAGGAAGATCACGCCGAGTACGTCGAGCACCGCGGCACCAAGGAGACCGAGGCCGAGAGCGTCGCCTACGTCGTCGCCGGGATTCTCGGACTCGACACCAGCGCCTACAGCGTCGGCTACGTCGCCGGGTGGAGCAATTGCGACGCCGAGACGATCAAGGCCACCGCGGCAAACGTGCTGCGCGCAGCTCACGCCCTGGCCGACGCGCTCACCGAGCAGCCCGAGGCCGTCGCCGCCTGAGCGGCAATAACTCTATTGCCGTCAAGACCGTCAGAGGAGAAGGAACGATGACCGCGGAAACCCTGTTCGACCTGGCCGAGTTTGAGCGCGAGGCCGTCGCCGCGACCGCATGGGACGGCGCGCCCCTGGCCTACACGACGAGCTACTACAGCCCCGCCGAGCTGGATGCAGCATTCGACCGCTACCGCGCCGAGTTCGGCGGCTTCGGATGCATCCCCCGCTCCCACATGTGGCACCGCAACAGCTACAACCAAGGCGAGCGCGCAGCGACCGACGACGGTCACGAGCTGCACATGTTCTACGCCGACGCCTGGTGCAAGGAAGCCGACCACGACCACAGCGCCGACCCGCTCCCCGGCGGCGGCCGCTATCAGGCAGTGTGCCCCGGCTGCGCCTGGCACGTCATCACCGAGCGCGAGAACGACGCCGTAGAGGCGTGGCACGACCACGCCCTGCCCGGCTGGCGATCACTGCCGATCATGCCCCGCCCCGCCGCAGCGGCCACCGACGAGAAGAAGGCGCGAGCCGCCGCCGCCAAATGGTGCGCGGCCAACTACCCCGCCGAGTGGCAGCGCCCCGGCTCCCCCGTCCGCACCATCCGAGGCCCGCACGGCGGCCGACACGTCGAAGCCCGATCCCCCTTCGGCGGCTACGACCTCGCCGCCGACTGACCACCCCACCAGACAGGAGAACCCCGCATGCACACGCTCACAGAAACCGACGTCGCGCAGCTCCTCGACGAGCTGGCGCAGCTCCTCCCCTTCCCGACGTCGCTCTACACCGACATGGGCGCGGATAGCTGGGCTCCTCAGCTCTACTTCGGCCCCGTCGACCCGTCGTCAGACCTCGCCGCACACCGCGCCGGGATCGACGCCGACACCGTGCGCCCGGTGTGGTGGATCGACCTCGATGGCGGAACCCGAACGATCCTCCTCGACGAGGTATCCCCCGACGACGTGTGGAACGTCGCCGCCCGAATCACCACGCTCTACACCGAACACCGGCAATAACTCCAATACCGGCCCCGCCGAGCTTCGCCCCTCACGTCCAGGGCGCGGCCGGCGGCGGACGGAGCCGCCGCCGGCTAATGGACGGCCGGACGGAGCCGGCCGACTGCAGGGGCCTGTCGGCCCGTTCTTTTGCCGTGAAGCCTTCGGCAGCGTACGGTCGGCCAACCTGCGCGCTAGTGCTTTCGCGGCATATCCTCCCTCGCTGCGCTCAGTCCGGTATTCCACGGTCACTAGCACTCCGGCCGTCCTCCCTAGCGGCGAATGAATTCGCCTTCACGGCAAAAAAACGAGGGGTGGGAGGATTACCAAATGGAAGCGCTAACCGTCTACACGACCGGCCCGCAGTGTGGGAAGTGCCGCATGACGAAGATGATGCTCGACAGCAAGGGCGTCCCCTACGTCGAGGTCAACATCACCGAGAACCCCGAAGCGCGCGAGTACGTCACCGAGGAGCTGGGCTACACCGTGGCCCCTGTCGTCGTCGTCGACGATGACGATCACTGGTGCGACCTCCGCCCCGATCACATCGACCGCGTCGCCGCTCACTTCGCATCCTGACCTCAGTAGTAAATAACTCTATTACCGGCTATACTGGTAATACCGACCAAGGAGGAACCATGAACGATCGCAACCTGACTCCGTATGACCGAGGCACCCGTCTAGAGCCGCAGCTCTGGCCGCTCGGGGATGACCCCGACAGCTACGGCCGGGTCGACTTCGACAACGACGAATCGGCAACCGTGCTGACGGCCTACGTCGAGCGCGAGGGCGACGGGTACGCGATGCACGTCGCAGGCATGGCCGAGCCGCTGAGCCTGGTCGTCGACGGCGGCGGGCGCGTCGTCCCGGTCGACGCCGAGCTGTGCGCAGGGATCGACGAGCTGCTGGACATGGCCCGTCGTGGCCGCGAGGACTTCGAGCACCAGGCGAGCTATGGCGACTACACCGCCGAGGATCGCGCGGCAGCCGATCGCCGTTGGCTGCTGGCCCAGAAGGTGGCCGAGCTGCTGCGCGGAGAAGCCGAGAAGGCTTGACGCTAATAGAGTCATTTACTACAATAGAGTTATTACCAAGGAGGACAGCATGACCACTCAGACCATCACCGTGACCCGGCTTGCCGATCTGCGATTCGGTGACCGGATCAAGAGCTGGGGCGGCCGCCCCTACAACCCGCCTCGCCGCGTGGTCTCCGAGCTGGGGACGATCACCGCCGGTTCCCCCGTGCAGGGCGTCCGCTTGCAGAACCCGAACCCTACGAGCCCGATCGAGCTGGTGCTGTATCCGTCGCAGATGGACGGCCGCAGATTGGAGGTTGAGCGCGAGACATTTGATCCGGCAGAATAACACTATTAGCGGCAACACCTGTAATACCGACCGAAGGAGAAGAACCCATGAGCTACATCACCCGCACCGGCAACCTGGCCGCGACGCCCACCCTCCGCGAGGGGGATAACGGCCCGTACACCTACGCCCGCGTCCTCGTCAGCGACCGCATCCGCCAGGAGGACAACAGCTACACCGACGGCCCCACCGTCGCCTACGACGTCGCCGTGAGCGGCAACCAGGCCGTGAACCTCGTCGAGGTCGCGGAGCAGTCGGGCAACGTCCGCGTGACGTTCTCGGGCCGCTACCGCGTCACCGAGTACAAGGGGGAGCAGGGCACCCGCTTGCAGCACGAAGTCCGAGCCGACGAAATCGCGGTGAGCCTGCGCGGGCAGAGCGTCCGCGTCGTCGGCAAGCCCACCGCCGACCAGGGCGACGACACCCCGTTCTGAGCAGGGCAGGGGGCGGCCGATGGGTCGCCCCCACCCGTCAATCCTGACCACGGCCGTAGAGGAAGGTTCCCCATGTCGAAGAGGTTCGAGGACCGTTGGAATCGCGCCAGCAGCGACCTGCGCCAGCTCAGCTACATCGAGTTTCGCGCGGAGGCGCGGCGGGTGCGTCTGCGCGGCGGCCGCCTGTCAGGGCTCAGCCGCAAGGCGAGCCGGGCACTGATCGAGCTGCACACCCAGCAATGGGAGCAGGCGTACGAGCTGCCACTTGCCCCGGTGCCCTGGAAGTTGTTCGGCATGCTCGCTGCGATCCCCGTCGCCGGATGCCTCATCGTCGTAGTCGCGGGGCGGCTACCCCACATCGTCGATTCGCTCACCGAGCTGACCTCGACATACCCATAACCACCGGCAATAGCTGTATTAGAGTTGTTCCCGTCAACGGAGGTATTTTCTTATGACCGCTCGAATCCTCGCCCTCTGCAACCAGAAGGGCGGCGTCGGCAAGAGCACGACGACGTTCCAGCTCGCCCGCGCCGCGGTGCTCGCCGGTCGCCGCGTGCTGGCCGTCGACAACGACCCGCAGGGCAACCTCACGAGCAACATCACGGCCGAGGAGGTCGACGCCGAGCAGGCGGGCCTAGCCGACGTCCTGAGCACCCGCGCCGACGACACCATGCGCGACGTCATCGTGCCCGGACTCTGGCCCGGCCTCGACGTCGTGCCGACGTCCGGGGCCACGCTCGGGAATGTCCGGGATGAACTGGTCATCGCCGGCGCCGGCCGAGAGGTTCGGCTGCGCGAAGCGCTGGCCCAGGTGATCGAGGACTACGACCTGATCCTGATCGACTCCGCGCCGTCCCTCGACCAGCTCACGATCAACGCCCTCACCGCGGCCGACGGAGCCGTGATCGTCACCCACACGAAGAAGTGGAGCCTTGACGGGCTCGGGCAGCTCCTCGACACGATCGGCAACGTCCAGCGGTACTACAACCCCGGACTGAGCGTGGCCGGAATCATCGTCAACCAGCACGAGGAGCGCACTGTCGGCGGGGCCGCCTGGCTCGACGAGCTCCGCGCGGCCGCCGAGGGCCGCGGGCTGCGCTTGATCGGTCGACCCATCCCTAAGCGCGTCGTGATCGCAGACGCCACCGAGGCCGCACGCGGCCTCGACGAGTGGGGGAGTGCCGAGGCAACCGCGCTCGGAGCGATCTACGCCGAGCACCTGGCAGCTATCGAAGGAGATCCGTCATGAACCGTCCCGCCCCCCGTAAGTCGAGCCTGTCGAGCGCAAGCCCGTTCGATCACCCCACGGCCCCGGAAGCGGCCCAGGAGGCTCCCGCAGCGGCTCCCGCCTCCACTGCGCCCGCCCCGGCGGCCAAGGCCGCCACAGAGCCGCAGAGCGCCGCTGAGAAGGGGGAGAAGCCCGGCAAGCCCCCCAAGATCACGATCTACCAGCACCCCGACGACTCCGCCCGGATGCGGGGCGCGATCGTCGCCTACATGCGCAACGTCGGCATGACGAACCTGTCGAAGTTCGCCAACGAGGCGATCATGGAGAAGGTCGAGCGCCTGGAAGCCCAGTACAACGGCGGGGAGCCGTTCGAGCCTGTCGGCCCGGGCGTGCTGACCGTCGGCCGACCGATGGGGGAGTGACATGGTTTCTCGCACTGCAACAGCCGTGATCGTCACGGCGTCAACCGTCGACACCGAAGGCGTCGAGCTGACGCGCCACTACGGCCCGTTCCTGCCGCACGTCGGTTCCGCTACGACGACGTTTCTCGAGAACCTAGAGGACGAGCTGCGCGACTCCGGCCGCTACAAGAGCTGGGATGTGTCGATCGAGGACGTGTTTATCGGCACCGACGAGTCCGATTGCGAAGTCCGACCCACCAGGTAGGGCTACGGCGGCCGCTGCACGGGAGTCACCGCGGACGCCCACACCCAGGCGCGGTACTCCGTGCCGCGGATCGAGAACACCACCCCGACGGCATCCGCCGTCCAGCGCACCGCCACCGCGTCGACGAGCGCAGGTTTCAGCCCAAAGCGCACCCACGCCCGCACCGGCTTAGGCCGCGGGTCGATCGTCACCGGCTCGGAATCCAGCCGCAGCTCCTCGCGCGTGAGCGACTGCAACGGCCCAGCACTCACCACCGCCTGCTCCAAGATGCGCTCACCCATCAGACGGTCGTAGTGCTCGGCATAGCGCTTATTGCTCCCGATGGCCGACTCCTCTCCGGCCAGGATGAGACTACCGCTATTCGAACATGTGTTCGAGTGATGGTGATCGGCAGCGGAGGAGCGACCAGGCTGCGGAGCGGATGGCCCCGCTGTTCAGAGAGCCATCCGCCCCAGTCCTAGGCGTCGAGCGGGCGTTGTAGCTCGGTGCTGCGCATCCGGCCCGCGGTCAGAGCTATGACGGCCAACGCTGGCGGCAGGACACCCGCGACGATGAAGATCGTTTCCATAGTGAAGATCAACGACAGCGGCCCGGCGATCGCGATTGAGACGGGCATGAATGCGATCGAGACGAAGAAGTCCAGGCTCGCGACTCGGCCGATCATGTCGAGGGGCACGAGGCGTTGCAGCAGCGTGCCCCAGATCACGACTCCGGCACCGGTCGCTGCGCCGACGACGAACAGCGCCGCCAGCATGATCCCCAGGTTGTCGGCCACGCCCAGCACGACGAGGGGGAGAGTGCCGCCGCCCCAGCAGAGGATCATGAACGTCAGGTAGCGGCGCGGCAGTCTCAGCGAGGAGACGACGAGCGAGCCGACCGCGCCGCCGATCCCGAACGCGGCCAGGAGAATCCCGAACGTCGCTTCCGCGTCCTCGAACCGGTCGCGGGTGAGGAACGGCAAGAGAACTTCGATCGGCCCTTGAATGATGAGCGCGAGCGATGATCCGAAGATGAGCGTCCAGAGCAGCCACCGGGTGCCGGCGACGTACCGGACGCCCGCGCGCAGGTCGCCCCACACGTTCGTTTTCTCGGCAGGCGTCGCTGGGCCGGCTATCTCGTCGCGCCGGCTCAGGAAGAGCACGATGACGAAGGCGACCGCGTAGGACGCGGCCACGATCACCGCGCCGATCGCGGGGAAGAACGCACCGACGATGATCCCGCCGAGCGCCGGCCCGAGCCCTTGCCCCATCGAGGGGCGCAGCGCGCCTTCGAGCCCGTTTGCGGCGAGGAGCTGTTCGGGCGGGAGCACCTGGGGGAGATAGGCGCTGTAGGCGGGGTAGAAGAACGCGCTACCGGCCCCCATCGCGAAGGAGGCGACGCCGACGTGCCACAGCTCGATCGTTCCGGTGAGGGACAGGGCCGCGACGGCGGCCATGACCACGGCGGTGCATCCCTGCACGGTGATGATGACGCGCCGTTTCGAGAACCGGTCAGCGACGACCCCGCCGAGGATCGAGAACGCGAACAGGCCGAGGCTCATCCCCGTGGCGACGGCGGACAACGCCAGCGGGCTGTCGTTGAGGGCGAGCACCTGGAACACCATGACGATCGTCCACATGCCGGTGCCGAATACCTCGATCCCGACGGCTGCGAACAACAGTCGGTAGTCGCGGGTCGCGAGGGGTCGCAGCGCGCGGAGGGCGCCAGGGTTCTTCCGGCTCATGCCCGTGCCTCACTCTCGGTCATCGCGTCGAGGCGCAGCGGGGGCCAGTCGTCGACGTCGCGGAGGAGCTGCCGGTCATGGGTGGAGAGCACCACGGCCGCTTGCGTCGTTCCGAGGGCGTCGGTGAGTTCGTCGACGAGCGCGATCGACAGATGGTTGGTGGGCTCATCCAGCAGCAGGACGTGTGGTTTCGTCGCGAGCACCAACGCCAGGTCGAGGCGGCGTTGCTGTCCCATCGACAGCTCACCGATGCGTTTGCTCGACTCCCGCGCGCGGAGGAGGCCGAGCTGCGAGAGCCCGACCGCTTCGGCGGCGGCGAGAGTGCCCGCCGCCATGAGCGCGTCGACGTGGGCGGCGTAGACCTCGCTCGCCCGCCGTTGCAGCGGCAGGTCCGTCTCCTGTCGCAGGAACCCGAGACGGATGCTCTGTGGCATCCGCACCGAACCGGTATCGGGACGCAGCTCGCCTGCGATCACGGCGAGCAGGGTCGATTTTCCAGCCCCGTTCGGGCCGGTCACGACGAGGCGGCCGCGGTGCGAGAGCGAGAACGACGCCGGATGCCCCAGGCGGCCGGCGACGCTGACGTGCTCCGCGCTCAGCAGTACTGCGCCCGTCCTGGTCGGCAGATCGGGGAACCGGAAATGCAGGGGCGGCTCCGGCACGGTGACGGCGTGCGCTTCGAGCTGTTCCTGCCTGCGGTGGACGCTCTGCACGAGCCCGCCGGCACGGGTCGCGCGGCCGTGCTTGTTGGTGCCCTTCTCGGGCCGCCAACCGGAGACGAGGCGGTTCTGTGCGGAGCTGAGACTGTCCTGCAGTCGGGCGTGCTCGGCTTGTTGCCGGTCGTATTCCTGTTCCCACCGTTCCCGCTCGGCCTGCCGGCCCTCGCGATACCCGGCGTACCCGTTGCCGTACACGCGCACTCGGTCGTCGGGAGTGGGGTCGAGGTCGACGATGGTTTCTGCGACGTCTGAGAGCAGCGCGCGATCGTGCGTGACGATGACGACGCCGCCGGCACGGGCGCGGAGCTGCGAGCTCAAAAACTCGAGGCCGGATCGGTCGAGGTGGTTCGTCGGCTCGTCGAGTAGCAGGAAATCATGATCCGCACCGAGCAGGCACGCCAGGCGCACCCGATACCGCTGCCCCACCGAGAGGTCAGCGAGCAGCCGGGCCGGATCGGATTCCGCGTCGAGGGCGTCGAGCGCTATTCGCACCCGCCGCTCGGCGTCCCAGGCATCGAGCACTTCGGCATGCTCCAACGCGGTCGCGTAACGCTCATCAGCGCCGACCCTGCCGGCCGAGAGCGCACGGGCGGCCTCATCGAGGGATGCCAGGGCCGCGAGCGGTTCGGCTATCGCTTCCGCGATGGCCTGGCCCACGGTGCGGTCATCGTCCGCGGACATTTCCTGTTCCGCGATTGCGAGCGTTCCGGTGCGCTGCACCGTGCCGGCATCCGGAGTCAGAGTGCCGTCGAGCACATGGAGCAGCGTGGACTTCCCGCGCCCGTTCTCCCCGACGATCGCGAGCCGAGAGGCGGGCGTCACGGTGAGGTCGACATGGTTCAGGACACGGGTCGCTCCGCGCGTCACGGAGACGTCGGAGGCGATGAGTTGGGCGCGCTGGCGCGCCGGTAGATGGTTGGTCGGGGTGAGCATTCGAATCCTTCGAGACGACGCACCAGACAGCCCACGAAGGGCGGCCAGGGTGCGCGGATGACGGCGACCCGCGGAGGGTCAAGAACGAGCGGCCGCCGCAGGCTCGGATTACTCAACGAGCGCGGTGGGCCTCACTCAGCCGTCAGAGGAAGTACAAATGCACCCTTCGATCGTACGGGGCCGCCGCAGCGTCCCGCAAACGATCGATTACGGCACGGCGACAGGGAGCATCGCGAAGACGCCGACACGCCGTGCCGAAACCCTGTGCCGAAACCTGGACCTTCCCGAAACCAATTCTGAACGTATTCGGGTCGCCCCGATCAGGTTTCTGTGTATGTGACGCGCTCTGAGCGCATGAGAGGGTGTGGGGACTCGTGTCGTATCCATCCCACACGGTCCCAGAAGCCCCGCGAGTGCTCGTCATCGTTCAACGCAGTCAGTCGGGGTAGCGGGTACTGAGCCCGAATCAGCCGAAGTGTCTCTCGGCCGATGCCTCGGCCTCGTGCTGGCACCGCCACTTCGAGGGCGAGGATATCGAGCTGCCCTTCGGGCATGTCACCCAGAAAAGAGTTGAGCTCGGGGCCGGGGTAGAGAACGAGCTTGCATCGGGCGACCTCTGCGCCGTCCTGCTGAACGGAGAGCCAGTGTGCCAGGTCGCTAGGTGAGGATTCACGTCCCCACCACGGCTTAACGAAATGGCCGGACGGTTCGAACGTGTACCAGTAGGTTCGCTTTTTGCGTGGAAGGACTTCAACGAGCGTCGTGGGGGCAGCGTGCATGGTTCGACGGTAGTAGCCCGGCTGTTTCGGTGACTTGGTATCGTTCGGTCATGCCGACCGGAGCTGCACATGATCGATTCGTGAACGAAATTGTCGACGGCAAGGTGGTCGATCAGGAATCATTCCCGTGCCGTTGCACGATCGGTGAGGATCACCTGGACGACTCATCGGGCCTTGACCCCGGATCGTGGACACGGTGTCATTTCGGTTATGCCGCTTCCGTGAGGGTAGCTGATCTCGCGGCCGCGTAGGTGTTCTCGTAGCTGTTCGGGGTGATCTGGCCGATCGCGGAGTGG
>Ga0209608_1000826_pt1 | contig 28449 bp, 27 predicted proteins | sample AD_UKC130_MetaG_FD_184428 | JGI IMG/M metagenome (GOLD analysis project Ga0209608, IMG submission 184428) | Active sludge microbial communities of municipal wastewater-treating anaerobic digesters from Canada - AD_UKC130_MetaG (SPAdes) (version 2) | ecosystem: Engineered > Bioreactor > Anaerobic... | reverse complement strand
ATTTCATATTTTTGATCGTCTTGCTGATGTCATAGTACGCAAGGCGCTCGCCATTTTTGCCATTGACGAACAGGAAATAACGCAGTCCGGCATCCTTTGTGTGCATGAGTTCGATTTCAAGCTTCATCGGAAAATCCCTTTTTCTCTGTAGCTCCTATCTCATTACTTGTTGTAAATCCGCCGCTTATAAATTTCGATGACATCCAGCATATCATTCATAAGAGATTCGAATTCTGAGAGGACTCGATCATCAAAGGCATAGACAAGACGTTCCAGGTCAGGACAAGTCACGCATTTCTTGGAAGCCTTGATGGCCGAGCGAAAATTCTTCAAGACAGTTGTGAATTGCTTGGCCGTTTCTTTCGAAATTTCTGAAGCTCCATCCTCTTCCTCATCATCTTCAACCTCCTTTGTTTGAGAACTGTTTTCCAGCAGATACTGCTTCATTTCCTTGGCCAGGTCCCGTACGGACAAGTTCTGCTCAATTACCATTTGAAGCAAACGATTCCTGGTTTCGGCATCATTAATCGCCATGACCTGTCGGAAATGACTGTAGGTCAGGAATGGCGATTGACGGAGATAATTTTCAATTTCTGACCGGGGATAAGCATTGTAAAATTGGACGAGACTGTAAATCTGTGTGCGGGAGATAATGCCATTTAATTCTGTGATGACCCGTTTACACCGTCGTTTGGCCTCTTCCGGCGGGCAATCAATATAAAGGAACCGGTTGAGCAGTTCTCCCGCCTGATGTTTGGCCAAGACATCCTGTTGACTGGCCGACAGCAGAATTGTCTTGATGTTGTCGATTAGATGCTGTTCATTTTCCAGCTCTGCCCCTGATTGGTCCTCCTCTGAAGTCTGTCGTGTCTCACGCTGTGGCCTTGTAGCATCAATTGACAAGACAAGAGATTCTCGGAGTTTCGCTTTCTTTCCTGCCCGTCCTTTTTTGTGAATTCGTTGGATAGTCACATTTTCATCAACAAAGGTCATCGGAAAATCCTTTCCTAAAACAAAGATCAAAAAAACGGCAGAGCAAGTACGTGTACCGATGAACCGTATTAACTCCGACACCAAAGGAAAAAAAAGCCTCTGGAGAATCAGGGAGGGAATACTGACGACTTAAGACCCTGTATTTATTAGAGAGGAATACAGGAGGAACTCGCCAGACATCTATAAAAGAATTATGTTTGATATGATCGATATAAAATCGACCAACCGCTTGATACGTCCATAGCTTAAAACTACCTCTCCTCTGGATACCTGCGCAATCTTTTGTACGGAGGAAAAATCCATCCCTGCCCACAAAGCTAAGCACAACATTCGTGTCTGTATGCGACAAAAGATTTTCTGTCCCGGCCAGATGGCATACATGACTGTCATCCATAATACCCACGAGGGATCTCAAAGTAAAGTATGTGTTGTGAGAAATCGCTAAATGCCCGGAAACTAATGTCTTCACACCAAGTGTACGCAAACACAATGGTGTGAATTTACTATGAACATCTGAAATAATGTCAGTTAATTTTTGCCATTTTCCGCTGGATCGGACTTCTTCCCAATCAAGACTTGCAAGGCTTCTTTGAGCGTATAAACGTATAGGGTCTTTGACCCAAGGACACGGATCGTAAGCAATGCTGGTGTCTGCTCGATGATCCCCCAGGAGAAACATGGGATAAGGGAGATAGGGATCGGGTACCGGTTGCAATCGTAAAGCACAATCTTGCGGGGTGAATCCAGCATCTCCTGAAGGTGATCGAGCCATTTTGTGCTATGGAAGCAAAAATGTCGCCAGGATAGGGCATAACCGGATGTATACACCAGACGAAAAGATTGATAGGGGATAATATTGTCAGCAATCATCCGCTTTGGAACGCCGAGGGCGCTGCAAACATAACGCAAGACAGAGTTTTTACGAAATTTGCGTTTTTCACCAGGTTCTGCCGAAAAACAATCGGCGAAAAATTCATTAATCAGATTGGACTCTTGGTCCCCGCTTTTTCCTCTTCTTGACGGGTTCCCGCCCTTCCGTTGTGATTTCCTCATAATCGAATCCTTTCTCATATGTCTTGTAGGTGATGATGGCAAATTGTTTTCGCAATTCCGACATCACATCGGAATTGTGGATGAGCATTTCTCCCGCTGTCTCCATATCCACAGGTTCCTTTTCCGGAATCCCCAACGCCGAAGACCAGACCTTTTTGGTCTTCGAAACGTGCAAATCCAGGTCTTTTAGCTCCTCCTGATAATTCATCAGCAGCTCAATCGTCGCTGTATGCCACAGCCACCTGGTCTGTTGAATGATCTTGCCGGAATCATCCGTAAAATATTTCCAGATGATGGGAACACGAATCGAATCCCGCTCGGAAGAGAGCGAATTCTTATAGAGGGAAAATTTGATGTACGCGCCCTGATAGGCCGACTTTTCGATATCTTCCTTCCGATCAAGCTGAAGCTCATACGTTTGGCAGAAACTGAGGTGTTTTCCACCGGCCCGATGTCGTTCTGTGAAATAACCCGTGGAAAACGGCTTAAGGTGATTGACAATCAAGACCACGATAGGCACTCCCGCCATATCGGAAGCCAGCTTCCGCAAATAATTGGTGATTTTCAGGGCTTCAACCGGATGCTGACGACCGGCATAACCCTGTTTCTCAATAGCCTGCATTGTCTCAATGGAAGATTTTCCCAGAATGGAATCCACCACAAAGACAAAAGGCGCATTCTTTTTTGGGAGTGATTTAATTTTGCTCACATAAATCTGCAAACGCTGCTGCCAGTCCTCAATGGAATTGCACTGGGCCACAGCCATACTGGATTCATAAGACCCCATAATCGAACGGGCAAAATCAGGAGAGAATTTCCCCTCGTGTTCTAGTAGGACACCGCCTCCGCCAAATTGGGCAAACCAGCGGATGACCTCCACACAAAAGGCACTCTTCATGGATGCCTGCTGACCCAGGACTTGGATAATCCGTTCAAAGGGAAGGCCATTAATCCCGAAGAGATATTCCAAACAAAAGGAAGGAAAAGGCAGGACGGTGATCTTATCCCGGATTTCTTCAAGAGAAAAGAGATTGGAATCTTCTTCTCTTAGCACCTGAAAGAATTCCGTCAGTCCTTCTGATGTGTCAGACATTACAAGCCTCCTTACTCAGAGAGATGGACATTAATTGATGTTACCGGATTTAAAAAAAAAGGGCAAGCACCGAAGTACTTGCCCTTTCTCAGCCAGCAAGTTGTGACGACGCAAGACCCTGATAGACAAACTTCAGAGCGTAAACTCGTCGTCCTGAGACTCACTCGCAAATTCACCCTTTGGGCTGTCAGTCCCAAAGCTATCAAGATTCAATTCATCTCCAAGACTTAAACCAGATAATACGGAAGAGGACTCTTCAAAATCATCAAGTTCCGTTGCACTGCTACTCTGTTGATGACTTGCCGCCATTTCATTGGCTGCACTCAAGATACTGCCATCCGACTCTTCAAATTTCTCCTCTTCAGTGCTAGAACTGGTGATACTTTCCGGTAAGACATCATTAGCGATTTTCATAAATTGTGGATTGTACTTAAATCCTAATTCGATAATCCTGGGAAGCGGGAAGGCCTTACAGAGCAAACGAATCTGTTCCCGCTCATCAGCAAAGTTGAAATCACTTTGGGAGAGCGGCGGGAGCAATTCCCGAATTTTCACCAGCATGGGTTTACTCAAGGTCGTTGTGATGGGCTGTTTCTGGTGTTTCCTGGCCGAATACATCCCATCCTCAATGATGATTCTCCAATATTTATTTTCCTCGGAAGCTGCCGTATGGGTGTTCTTCTTTCCATAGATGTACCATAACTTCGGGCAACTCGGGGCCACGAAATCAACAGAAGAAGATATCAAATCCTTAATCTTGTACTGCACATCACGAGCCGCACTCGCCCTTAACTGGAGAGTCTTAAACCTGTCATCCCCCAGGTCTTCATCATAGTAAATGATTCCATCGGACTCAAAGAGCACAACATTCATGTAAATCAGCAATGTGGGCCTCGGCAACATCTGCTTCAGATTGACAGAATCATTCAATTCTGCACTCAGCAGTTTTGTGACCAGGCCTTCATTGGCATAGAGATTTTCCAAGAAGGCAAAATACGGAGACGCCTCAACCATCCTTTTGGCGTCCTCGGCTGACAGGTCACTTGAGGGAGCCAGAAGACAACTCTGCTGACGCCCTTCCAGCCCAAACATGGCCACACCAATGACGGAATACGCAAACCGGGAGATGTCATTCTTCTCCTTGAGAAAAGCCGGTAAAACCTTATTTCCTTCAATCACCGGAGCCGGTCGAAATACCGTCCGTGGCCCATTCCATTTCGGGTAAACTAAATCTCGATTGCATAATCGAGTCGTCTGTGAAAATGGTGCATCAAAAAAGCCCATATAAGAACTCCTTTCACCAAGACAAAAACCGGTTAACTCCGCATACCACAGTATTATGACTGAAATGCAACCATAATTTAGAAGGTTGAGATGTCCACACGTGTGGACACTTCACACTCATTGCCATTCCTTGCTGACGGAAAAATCCAGTGACAAATATAACGGTTCAGATTGTAATAATTCGCCATCCTGGATATCACGAATGGGAATGCAGTTTTCCCTGAAGCAACGCATGAGAAATTGCTTAAGTTCTTCAACGTTATCCTCCGGCACTTCTATCAGAATACTATCATGAACAAAATTCACAATGCGAAAAGGCGTCTGGCATTCGTTCCTATGATCATATATCCAACCCAAACTTTCGTTCATTAAATCAGCAACCGCCGATTGGATGGGGAAGTTTTTGGCTTCACGAGCAAACTGGCTGGCCAAATAAGAGGTGATCTCAGATCGGTTATGACTCCCTGAGACAAAGCGGCGTTTACGGCCAAAGGGATTGATAACCGTAAGACCCTTTTTCCCTAGATGGGCAGCCCGCTCCAGCCAGGCCCCCAAGCGATGATACCGTCCGAAGATGGCCTCTCGCACCCGCTGGACTTCCTCCAGCGTGAGACTGCTGTCTTCAGCACTGAGCATCGTGAAAAGGGCTTCGACAGTCTGACCATAAGCGGCACCGTAGATAATTCGTTTCGCGGCCTGACGTAATCCAACCTTACCGATGGCTTTAAGGCCATCTTTTGTCGGCGGACAGTCCAATTGAAAAGCGACAACCGCGTTATAGGAATGAATATCCCGATACTCGGGGTGATCCGGTGGCAGTTCGGACTTTTTCAGGTCGTTGAGCAGCTCCGTGTCCTGGGAGAGGGCTGCCATAACGTACATTTCCGCTGCCTTGATATCACATTCCAGAAAGACCCAGCCGGACTGGGCGACTGTGAAGACATTACGGAGTGAACAGAAATACTTATCTCCGAGAATCTGTTTATAGCGTCCTTCGGCCTCTTTGGGCAGGTTCATCAAATTGGGACTGGATGCCCAGCGTCCGGTTTTGTTGAGAGGCTTAAAGAAACTCCGGACGCGCCCATCATAATCCAGATAACTCCCATATCCCTGCTCAAAGACGTACACACCTTCACGCTTAACATACTGACCGCTGGCATCCCGCATGGGGCCATAGGCCGAATTATTAATGACATGGTCAATCGTTCGATAATCCATGAGCAGTTTGATCACTTTACGCGCCCTTTCATCCTCTTTGTAACGGGTGTAGAGGATATCCAGGACCTCGGCGGAAGTGGAGGGCTGGGCGGCCTTTCGTTCCAGCTCATCCAGCTCAGACCACTCTTTAAAGGTTGAATTGGTCGGAAAAACAGGGGTCAAATTAAGGGACAAGACATCGTGAGGCAGATCCTTATTCTTAAGTTTGTAAAACTCACGGCCAAAGAGGAGCGCCCTGACCTCGGCTACCGATTTGGGATTAAAGGTGGGCCAATTCACCTCCGTCCGAATGGCTTCCAATAATTCCTGTAATGTAGCTTCATAGAACTCACAAAGCCGAAGGAATTTATCAATATCAAGGTGCAGCCCATTTCGCATGATCTCCATGAGCACCGGGTAGCAGCGCATCGTAGACCAGAGGCAGAGGAGATCATGGGCATAAGGCCAGGTATAATGGGGCCGTCCAAAATGTGTCTGGGTGATTTCGTTAATTCTATCTTTATTGGTGCTAATGATTGTGTTTAAAAGCTTCAATCCGAGCTGTAGCGTATAAAAGGCGTCCTTTGCTCCGTAGGGCAAAAGCACCGTATCGGGAACACTGGCATAGCCATCAGCTGTGGCGTACTGCTTCAAAGCCGCGTCATACTGGGGCACATTCAAAAAGAGCTGGATGAGATTATTGAGATCGTAAGAAAGATTCTCGTTAATCGTATGGGCCAGAACAGACGTATCCAGGTACAAAGGACCCTTCAGATTTAAGGCCCGATCTTGAAAATCCCAGTAATCTGGGACGGTAAAACAGTTTTTCAGGTCATCATTTAAGGCACAGATCCACTGGGTATCGGTCTGTCCAAAGTGGGCAAAGATGAGCTTTCCTTCCAGGATGTACCGCAATAGCTCCGTGAGCTTTTCCTGGGATACCAGGACATTACCCGACTCGTCCGTGTAACAGACTATAAAAGTCTTGATGCGCTTTTGATTGGGATTGGTCTCTTTATAGAGAAGGAGCGAGAACTGGACAGTTCGCAATCTTGCCCCTGGAGCATATGGATTGCGCCCGGACCACTCGCAGTCAAGTGACACGCAATCAAACCTCAACTGCTTTTCTTTGATATTGTGCAAAAATTCATCAATCCTTTCATCAGATCGGATGACGGTGTACTCAACGTCATTCTCCAGCGCCGAAATTGCCGTCTTACTGTCCGTAACGGCCTCCGTCTGTGGGGTTTGGCTGGCCGTAACTGTTTTCACCAGCTCCGTGAAACGGTGGACATGTACAGACAGTAATGAAGCCTGGGGGCCACCCAGATTCTTCAAAATCGTATAAGGATTACCAGCACAGAAAACAAGGAAGGATTCCTCCCTATCCGGTAAACGGCATTCCAGGAGGCGTCCTACGAGCTGGGTATTGATCTGGGATGGCTTTAAATAAATGTCATTATCGTAATACTTGACCAGCCCAAACTTCGCTAAAGGTCGTAGGAAAAACCAGATGGCCTCCTTACCGAAGAGGGCAACAATCTTGGGCGAACAGGCCCGCACTTCATGGAAGAGATAACCACTCCAGTATTCCTGGCGGGGAGAGTAATAGGGTATGGCCTCAATATTGCACTTGATGGCCGAAGTGATATAGGTCCGTACAATAGGGACATAAATCGTCTGATTAAAGATGTGTCCCTTGCGGCTCCCCTGGACAATCTTTCTTTTCAGGAATCCCGCCTTTTTCAGGAGAGAACAGAACAGGGCACCCTTATCCGAGGTGAAATGATAACGATTGGAAATATCCAGATTATTTGGATACGAATTGACAATCACCACAGGCGATGGGCGATTGGTGGGATAACGCCGCACCACCAGGTCTAACTCAAGGATACTATCGACATTATCGGCGACCCATTCATGCCCGCCGAGACATCCCATCGTCACATCCACCGCCTCATTGGCCGGGCCATCATCGGAGACGGCGATATTCAGCAGTGTCCCTGTCGCCCCACACATCTCCGCAATGGCCTGGTCAAAGGTCTTGAGATTGAGACCGATCTCGTGGATGGCTGAGGGAAGGATGTAATTATAGATGTTGGTAGGAAGCTCTTGTTGTTTTTTCTTTGGCTGCTTTGTAGGCATAGATTGACTCCTGGATGTAATTGCGTAAGTACTCCCGATCCAGGGAACCTGGGTCTGTTCCCGCAGGAAGCCATATCGGCACAACCGTTTTGATGCGGTAGAGATTAGAACTCAACTGACGAGTCAAGACATGGATTTGGTGCTGATGCGTCTTGGTGTTGGGGGGTAAATCGGGATCGAGACAGACGCAGACGGTTGCGTTACCTTGATGCTTTTCAAAGAGAAGTGAGGTAAAGACATTAATGGCTTCAGGATTGGTCCTTAGGCCAAAAATCGCCGTAGCATTTTCGCCAATTTTCCAAACATCCGTAACACCCTCAACAATGACAACAGTCTCATAGTCAGTTGCCCTTTCAACGTTGTACCACACAATGGGCTTGGGAAAATTCCTGGAAAAATAGTACTTTGGTTCACCATCGTGGGGTTCACCCACCTTGCGTGCCTGATATCCAACCATTTTATCCCGGAAATAAATCGGGATGATGATGCGATGTTTCAGCAAAGGATTGTAGGAATCAACACAGTAACGCACCTTCCAAAGAAGGCTTAACTCCTCAATGTCAAAACCCCGATCCTTAAGATAGACAATAGCCGGATGGTCCTCGGTTAACTGACGGAGCGGCACACACTTACCAGGCCACTCCACAGTTGACAACCGTTCAAATAAATCAGCCGTATGCGTCTCATCAGAGAGGAGAAAATGCCCGCCATCACCAAAGAGGTCATCCTCCGCCAGCTGATCAGATTTTAACATATTTTCATCTGTATAAAATAACGATTGACCTTCGGGAAACAGCATCTTATACAGCTGTTTCACACGTTCTGGCTGATGCTCCAGACAATTGTGAAAGCACCATACCGTCCGTCGGTAGTATTTTTTCGTGATGGGATCACGAAAACCAAAACGGTGGGAGAAGTACAGGTGAAATTTCCGGTCCCCGCAGAAGGGACAGCACACAGCGTATGTCTCGCCCCATTGCCTGGCAACGGCGCTGATGTCCCAGGTGTGAACGCTGTACTCCGTTGCGTAATTACCGTGTTCTCCTCGTGAGTAAATCTTGACCTTCTTAAAGACACGCACCAAAGCCTTAAACAGAATCGGGTTCAGCACAGACATGGTCGCACCTTAAAACACATCAAATGTGTCATCTGCTGCCTGCGGCATATTATCATCATTTCCTCCATTTGCCAATGGACTGTAATCCTCATAGGTATTCACCTCCACAATGCGATTAAGATCCTCGCTATACACGTAGCGATTATCCATGTTAAAGCGTAAGAAATTATCCAGATGCAGGGCGGTGGGTAAGCGTTTTTCTGCTCGCCGTGCTTTTGTACAGGAAAAAGCCAAGACATTATTAGCCATCCGACCCAGTGTGAAGGCAAAATTGCACGCCTCTCCCAGGGCCTTACCTTCCGCAGCCCCCGTGTGATCGAGGATTGGTGCCCGTGGATTCCAAGCTTGATGACGGCTGTCCAGCTGATGGAAGATCCATCCCGAACAATTAAAGGGGGAGAGGACTTCGTTCTTCAGGACAATCGGAAACTGATTAATGAGGTGGCGCATCTTGTCATAATTCTGCCCGGCAGTCGTCATATGCTTTCGGGCGCATGCCAAGACATAATCAATGACCACGGACTCAATAGCCACTTCTTCTCCCCGTGACCGTTTGGAAAGGATGAAGCGGTCGATGTGGGAACGGATTTCATGGATGTATCCGTTACCGGCGGCATTTTCACTGAATCCGGAGAAATCCAGGATGTACCAGCATTGATTGAGCAATTCCATTGCAGAGCGAATCCGTTCTTGCTCTCCGTACATCTGAGACTCATCTGTAATCCCAGTATTCACACTGACAAACCGTTCATAGTCCTGAAAAGGCCCTCCGCGATGGGTCAATTCATTGAAGGGAATCTTGAGGAGGCGTGAATACTGAATTTCAGCGACACAGGCCAAGGCCCGCCGCCGCATATCATCCGCCGACTCCTCATACGTTACCAAAATGCTATACGGTTTGGGACCCTGACACTCCCGCAGTCGCCAGTCCCGATAGGCCCGGATACCGATGGCCGTGGAAATCTGCACCGCCAGAACGCTTTTTCCACCACCATGTGCTCCAAGAAAGAGAGAGCACTCACCGGGGACATAACCTCCATCCATATAGTAGTCAATGAAATCCACGGTTGTGGGACGGATATCCAGGGACTGATGGCTGGTCTCCCAACCGGTCGGAAACGCCATGAGGTCACTATCCTGGGTCCGAATGGATAGACTTTCATGGACAAAGGACTTGGCCTCGTTCAAGATCTCCAGGAGCCGGAGTGAGTTCAGACTGTCCCGGTTGTAGGTCGCATTTTCGACAATCCGCAGAGACCATTCCAGCTTAAGGCGAGAAATTAGGTCGCAATAATAGGCATCTGTAATCTGCGATAATTCATCCAGAGGAACCTTACGGACAATCCGGTACAGAGGGGTCTCGGCAAAATTTTTCCCTGTCCGGCTGTCATAAACCTGCCCATACTCTAAAAGAAATGTCGGAATCGTCAGATTTTCATCAGGATGGGCTGAATACCAGCTGGTAAGGACCTCGTACCAAATGATGTACTCCAGGGAACTTTCCAATTCTGAAAACGGCTTACCCCCGGACTCCACCATGTTATAGAAGATTTTGAAGCGCTCGTAGCTCAGCGTGGCGAGGAGAAACACGCAGAACTTGCCTTGGACGTTTATGATGCGATCACTCATAGGAGAACCCACAAGTTTATTTCACCAGTTGACGCAGCTTGAAAGTGGACAGCTCTCGTAGGGCATGGCAAAAGTCCTGAAACCTCTGTTTGAGGCGTTCCGGAAAGACACTCAGGATTGGTTTAAAATATCGCCCATAGCAGTAGAATTCCATCGCTGCCGTTGGCCAGAAAACCCGTTCATCAAGACAAATGCCCTGACTCATTGCAAAAGCCATGCGGACGATGCTGCTACAGGTAGGAGACAAGGAATTGAAGACATCATTTTTGAGCCGAACATATTGCCACCCTGCGGCGTTACGCAGGGCGGCACTCTTGCAGAGATTGGTTTTGATGTCCTCCAGCTCTCGCTTAATCAGGTAGGCCAGTGACTGCGAGAGAAAATCATTTTTGGCATTTGTTAAAAGGGTCTTCGAAAGATCAGAGAAAATCCATTTATCCAGTTTATCCAGGCTGGTGGCGTCCGTTCCTTTAGCCCGGATAACAACAAAGAGATCTCTCAAGAAAAATCTGTTTTCAACAGACCAGCATAACAGCCGACGCAGGACCTCCTCTTCGTCGGGATAATAATCTGCCAGGGTCTTTATCTTTTGATTGTAAGCACTGACATAGACCCTTTTTGTGTCATCCGTGTCAGTGCCATCTTCTCCAGGCAGGTCATAAACACAATTGTTATTAACACGTGATAAATAACTTTTAATACAAGTTATGAACAGGTGCTCATAACTGTGCAATGTCTGTTCAAAAGAAAACAGCTCCTCGTGATTGTCATCCAGGATGTCACTCGGGAAAGGCGAGTCTATCCATAGTAATCTGGTTCCATCCAAATTTGCTATAAATCCGTTTTCTAGTCCTGGATCGGAAAAGAAATCGAGGGTGGAATTCATCCCAGAAATCCACCACATAAGCACACTCCTTTGTTGGATAAACACGGGAAACACGACCCGGAATCTGGGTGTTGGCGATCTTGGTTGTGTAACCGTCACCACGAATCAGCACCTCCAGGTGCTTAAAGTCCACACCCCGATTCCACACACTGGTGGCAATGACTTTGGTTAACTCTCCACGGCGAAATTTCTCCGTTAATTCAGACCGCTGTTTTGGCGTCAACTCATGGCCTTTCAGCATCCGGCGCAGGGATTCTTTATGCCTGCCCTTCAGGTCGGCAGAAGCATAGATGAGTGTGAACTCAGGTAGCTCCTGCAAGAGATAGAGACCGTGTTCCAGGGTCTCCACCGTGATGATGACTGAACCACATCGTTCTCCATACAATTTGGCCACCTCGGCAATCAATTTATTGCGCTCGGCATTTCTCCAAATACCCCAACGTTTCCAGGTTACAAGATTCTCTGTTTTTTCCACATAGGGCGGAAGACTGGCATTTGTTACGGGATACCAGACCACCGTAATTGGCACAACAGCCTGGGCCTGCACGGCCTGCTGGTAGGTGATGTCGGCGATGATCTCGCCAAAGACACCAATCAATTCAAATGCAGCATTATCCTGTCGATCAACACAATTAGCGCTAAAACCAAAACGTCTGGCTGTGGGAAATTGTGATAAATTCCGCAGCAAACTCTTTGCACCAAATTCATGGACTTCATCGATTAGCAAAATATCAAAGGGACGCAGGGGCTTATCATCAACAAGATAATTTTTCAGTGATGCTAAAGATTTACCGGAACAACAGAGGATGCGGGCACCAGGATTTCTCTTCAGACGACTGGAGATGATGCCCACCTGGTTGCTGAGGGATTCGTCAGCTTTTAGGTCATTATAAATCTGTTCTATCACGCTGATGGAATAACTGGAAATGAGAATCCGGGCCGAGGGATAGATATGGCACAAGGCCCGGAGAAGGAAGCTCTTGCCCCAGCCCGTCGGGCAATTGATGAGTCCACCAAAGTGCGAGAGAATGCTTTCAATGGCCTCACGCTGGCCGAGCCTCCATTCTGTGGTATTAATGAAATCCCAATTAATATTCTGAAAAACGGGATTTTCCTCACCATTCACGGTCTCACGATATCGAAGAGAAAAGGCGTCCAGGAACTTTCTGATCCTGGGCAGGTAACCCCGCAGGGTGACGACCACAGGAACCTTTTTACCATGAACATCCTTTGTTCCAGGGATGTAGCAGCGAATTTTCTTGAAGGTGATGTTGGATCGCCCCTGTTTCACGTCAAAACATTTTTTCGAATAGGTGAGAAGTCCCTGCAACTGGCGGAGGTATTCACTCCTATAAACATAAATGGCGACGTAACATCCTGAAATCTGAAGTTCGCAATCAAACGTCGTTTCTCCGGCGATACGTTGAGTTTCCATGTCATGGCACCTCACAGCAAAGGCGCGGGTGCATGTTCTTATGCACCCGCGCTTCACACTCAGGCTTTTGTTAAAAGATAGCGGCATCACACACACACAGTGACCGTCTGGGAAGACGCTCACGATAGAAGCAGTGTTGCATCAAAACAACGCTCAATCGACCTTTCGTGTGTGATGACACACAGTTGTTTGCGGGATTTGTGACAAAAATCACGCAGCTGGTCTAACAACTGAGAAAACTTTTCCAGATGATACTCATCAAGGAAATTGGTGGGTTCATCCAGAACCAGGCAATCAATCCTGGAAAAGGCCTCCTGGATAGCAAGCCGATAGGCTATCGCCACCATGACCTTCTGACCTCCCGACAAGTCGTGGCAGGAAATCGCCTGTCGGTTATCACCAAAATTCGCAACGATGTTCAGCTCATCATCCACCGTGATGGTGAAACCAGCATCCATCATCATCAGCGACTTATTCATGAGATTAGCGAGATAACGAAGGATCTGCTGGTGGATAATGGCGGGAAGAGCGTTTCGGTGATAGATCTCCCGGGCGCGTGTCACGAGATCGAGCCAGGATTGGTAGCGAGTTCTTATCTTAGCAGATTCATTCTCTGCTTCCAAACGAGAAATTTGGCTATTAAGCTCAGTAATTTGATTAGTTAAGTTATTAATAACAGCCATTAAAGCAATATCGGTCTTTTTCCAGGTCTCATAGTCGGCAATCAATTTCTTGGCCGCTTCGACCTTATCGGAAGAAACATTGATAATCTGTTTCTGCACCGATTCAATGCGGGTATTGAGAGAATCCAAATTCTCTTTATAGGCGGACAGAAGACTGACCTTACTCCGTTTGGTTTCAATAGACTGCAACCGCTTATCCAGGAGTCTGCGCAGTGCCTCAGACTTCTGGGCTGCCTGGCGGTACTCATCTTCTGGGATCTCTTCTCCCAGGGCCTTGAGGTCCTTTTCTGCCTGCTGACGCATCCGGCAAAATTCATCATGCAGGGCGTTATATTTCTCTAATTCACGCAAATAATGCTGATATTTGACCTGGAAGGTACCGATGGCCGAAATCTTTTCTCGCAATTCAGGAAGATTTTTCTCAGCCTCTTCGATTTTCCAGGAAAACTGGGCCACAGGCGTCCCACAGGTCGGGCAGACCTCGGCGTCCCGGCACTTGAGGATATTCTCATATATGTACTTTTGTTCCGTATAACGGTCGATATAGTCCTGGGCATTAGCAAATGTCACCTCTGCAAGGGGAGATTGCGGCTCCATCGGTTTTTGATGGGTGAATGTGCGTGCCAGAATATCTTTGAGATTTCGAATGGTCGCATTCTTCTTCACAATCTCCGGCAGCCTCTTGGCCGTGTCTTGCAAGGCCTTAATCTGCTCGGCCAACGTTTCGGGAGTCCCATGTTTGGTGTCAAAATCCGCAATATCCTGGTCAATCTGCTGGATTTCCTGTTTGATGTTTTCCATCTTCAGGGCCAGCTGTGCGGATTGACTGGTCAAGGTTGCGGCTTCTTTCCGCAAAGATTCCTGGACCTCAAGGAGCTTCAACAGCTCCTTTGCCTTGTTGACCTCTTCTTCCTCGGGTTTACGTTGTAGATGTTCAGAATGCTGGACCTTCTTTTCGGCCAGCTCCTTCTGAAGCCCCAGGAGCATCTCCCGCTTCGTGGCCAGGGCCTGCAATTCCGTATCCAGATTATGGATGATATCTTTCACCTCATTGATTTCTGTACCCAGGTTGGTCCATAGCGTCTCCATAAATTCTGTGCGACAGATCTGAGCCAGCTGCTTTGCCCGATCCGACGCCGTCGTGATAAAAGAGAGGAAATCGGTCTGTCTGACAAAGACATGCTTATCAAGGATGTAGGCCGAACTTCCAATGACTTCATCAATCGTCTGATTGACTTCAGAGATCTTGGAGCTGATGGACAGACCATCCATCTTCAAGGTTGCCTTATTGGAGGAGAGATAACGCCGGATGGTGTATTCATGGCCATCCAACTCAAACGTCACCTCCACGAAGCACTCTTCCCCCTGGGCAAGCCCATTTCGGATGTAACCTGCTTTACCCAGAGAATGACGCTTGAAGTCTCCGGTGATGGCCGAATAAATCGCTGAAATGAGATTGCTCTTACCCGATCCATTGGCCCCCAGGACTCCATTCAGGCCGACCACCGGCCGCCAGCAGAGTGTTTCGTGCTGAAAGACATTCCGCAAAATGACTTCACGCAAACGCATAGACTGCTCCTTTATTCCTCTACACACAGGGCCTCTGCCAGGGAAACAGCCAGGCTGTGTGGTGTGAAGACCTCAAAGGCCCTCCGTGAGATCCACGCACGATCACATTCCAGGGCCTGATGGATGATGCGACGCATGCTTTCTTCTGTGGTATCCATTAACTCCAAGAACGGTAATTCCTTCTCCACAAAATAACCTTTCCAGATACCGGCATGGGGACCAAGGCATACCGGAATTCCGGTGTACAGGCCCGCAAAAGCCAGGTACGGAATGCGCACAACATTAGAACTATTGATGAAGCTGAAAAGATAGGTTCCATGATGCACATGCTCCAAAAAACGGTGTCCATAAGATTCCTGACCAACGGCTAATTTCGGGAGGTGAAGGACCACCCGATCCTCACCAACTGTCCACACGTGTGGATTTTGTGACTTACACAGCTGATACGCAGATGGATCCAGGCACAGCACCTGCTTGAAGTCATTCGATACCTTGGGCAGGGGTTCCCAGCACCCGGGCAAGGGAAAGATGCCAGGGATGATCTTGTACCGATCCGGATACAGTTCCTGTCGGGAAATCGAAGCAAAAAAGCCTGAGGCCTGGAAAGAATGAAAAAAGACAGGGCGATCATTGCGGTGAAGGCCAATACCGCTCGGTGGGGCAATGATCCAGGGCCGGGGAAACTGGGCCAGATGAGACGAATAAGGACTGTAAAAAACCGATAAGACGGCTTTTACGTCATAGAGTGCAGAAACCTGCTCTGCAAAAGGCTGGTTGAGCGCCATCTTCATGTGCCACCAGAAGGGATTGGCTATTCCGTCGTAGATGGCATTTTCCCCACTATACTTGGCCCACTCCGAAATACCATCCACGTTGTAGGACGGCACAACGGGGTTCGGCGCGCCATAGTAGCCCGGAGAAAATGATAGAAACAGAGATGGGCTTTGCCCGCAATAGATGACCTTCAAGTAATTGGCCTTAACCAACCACCAGACCAGCGACGCAATGGCAGCAACATCAGGATTGATCATAGGTGCGCCGAGGTCAAACATGGGTACACCCAGAATGAGAAGCGTCGGCGGCTTCTGCTCGGGCAAAGTAGGCCTTTCGAACGGACTCAAGGGTGTTGTTTTCATTCAGCAGCTCCTTGCACACAAACATCAAATCCGGATCATCTTTTTCCGAAATGAAATGCCTGAGGAAGACACTGAAATCGATTTTTCGTTCTGCAGAAAACAGATCAGCGACATCTCCATCCAACATCTCATGACTATTCTGGAGGGCCTCGGTATCGGGAAATTCTCGGATAATCGTAAACGAAACCTTTTCCAGCAGTTGGATGGTTTCTTGGATATCTTTCCGCAGTGGAAGCGGATATTTGATGTACACAATAGGTAACTGGAGTTCCGGAGGTAGCTCCATCTTCTTGGGGGCTGAAATAAGTTTTTCCAGGACCTCCTCACGGCGCTTGATGAAATCGTCTAAGGCCTCCTTATTTTCAATGGTCGTGGTAAAAACAGGTCGTGTCTTGATGGGGAGAAAGCGCATCTCAAAGTTATGTGGGGTTCCCATGAGGAGAAAACAGCCTTTTTTCAGCTTATCCCCCAGCGAGGTCAGGACGGTTCCTCCAGGAGAAAGGACCTTGGGCAATTCATGATCCTCTGTCAGGGAACCATAGAAATAGGCGTGATAATCGCCAATCACCAAAAGCGAAATAAATTCCGGAATCAGGGCCACAGAGAGTTCCGGATTGGTGATGTTTCCCATGAATTTCTCAAAAACCTGGTGCAGAACAAGCAGGCTGGTATCAGTCGGAATACTCTTGATGTGTTCAGGAAGACGCATGGGAGACTTCCAGTCAAAACCAAAGATCTTCCAGCCTTGCCCTAAATCAAGAGTGTGATCGTATTCTTCCAGCCAGATGACTTTATCGGGATTAATGACCTTGAGATAAGGTATGGGCTGAAGGTCATGCTGGCCCTGGATGATGTAGCATTTGTCTGGGATGGAATTAATTCGACTCAATTCCTGAAGGGTCCGGCTGTCGATAATCCGGCGATGGGTGATATCGCCTGCCAAAATCAGAGGGACATGAAATTTCTGAGCATATTGGATAACCTGCTGAAAGGAATAATAAGCATCATCTGTCAGGTTACGGCTTGTCCACATCCGTTCAATCAGATGGGTATCTGAGGCTATGACGGCAACAGGTTGCAGTTCATGTTCGGCTGTCATCGTAAACTCCTTGAACGGCAATTTTAATAAACCTATCCAACACTCGTCGGCATTCCTCCAATCCGGTCAAACCAAGTTTGAAATTCCGGCTTGTCTTTGACCTGGCACGTTTGATCTTTTTCAGACTCTCGTCCATCTGGATGAGAATGGCCTTAAGGGTCACACCTTCATAGACAAGAAGGTCTTTCCGATCTTTTTCAGAAGAGAGCATGACATATTTCTGGTCCTCGGATTCCTGATCACCTTCGGCAAAGTGCCAGAGCAATTGGGCTTCTTCAACCTGATATTCACCCTGCTGGCGGTCAAAATTTTTGAGGGAAGACTTTGGTAGCTTCTTTATCAGGAGATGGGTGACATCAATCAGGTGAGCGGAATAAAGAATCTTTGCAATTTTGAGGAGTGTCCGCTCACCGACCCATTTTAAGGATTTGAGCTGATCTGGTGTGCAGTTGATGAGGTCTTTGACCGTGTGAAGACCAACATCGTGAAAAGACTTCTCGGCCTGAGGAGACAGGTCGAAGAAATTGATCGGGGCATTAAGGATGTTTTCCCGATTGTGGAAGAGTTCTTTGTTGAGAATAAACGAGTTGAACATGGTCGTATCTCCTTTATTTGGAACCCCAAATAATTATGACATTATACTGAGGTTTTTTAAGTAACTATTTGGCACCAAAAACAAAAAGCCGGTGAAGAAGCTTTTTGGAGGTTGGGATGAGTGTTGTGTGAACTGGAAGTGTGTGGATTAGCAGTGTGTGGACTGGAGGTGTGTGGACGGATAAGTGTGTGGACAGAAAGAGACTGTCCAAAATGGGATTTAACAGTTCACATCAGTATTTATTTTGCCTATTTTATTGCATATTGACGCAAATGTACAACTATACAAATATTGATGTGCGCAAACACCGGTACCGCTAAATCTGGGGAAGATTGGAGGGATGAGGTTGAGGTTGAAAGATTGAAGCAGTCCATAGATATATATGGTCTGCCTGAAAGTCGAAAGGGAGGTTGGAGGAAGCTGGGGTTGTTACGCGCAGGCGTATGTACCGAACAAAGCGCCAGCTTTTGTTCGGTGTAATGGCGTGCCGCATGAGCTGCAACTCCCGAAGCGAAGCGGAGCGAAGCGGAGCTGAGCGAAGGGAGTTGCACTCAAGTGTAAGCCTTTTGCGGCACGCCCCTGGGAACAGAAGCTGATACTTTATTCGGCTTGTTTGGAGGTTGCCGGAGTCAAAAAATTTTTCTCCAGGGGTGTCAAGTGGAAACAGCTGTTCGTTATATTACCCATACTATATGATAACAAAAACAACCTTCTTCGACTCGTCCACCACGACCCCAAAGGGGTCGTGGCGGACTCGTCTCGAAGGTGTTTTTGTTGGTTACATACTCTATGCACAATACATGAACAGTTTGGAGGTGTATATCTATAGGGGGGGTATAAGGGGGGGGTCAAGCGATTCCGCGGAGATTTTTCGAGTTTTTTCGGCCCGGGAAATTCGGCGATTTGACACCTCCGTCACGACCCCAGTTTTGGCGGGTTTCGGTTTTGAACGAGGACATCGCCTGAAATCGACCCCCGAAATTGGCCCCTGGCTTTAGTTCTGTTGCGTTTTCAGTGTCTCGGGATGGGTGGAGAGCCTTTTTTGCACAGGAATGCGCCAGAAAGCGTTTAATGCGAAATAAAATGGTAGTAGGATGGATGCATGTTAAACCCCCTATAAGGTGGGTTATGCCGTGGGTTCAATGGGAATACCGGAACTCAAACCCAATGTCGGGCAGCGAAAAGGTCGTTAAAATACCACCTATGGGGTATTTGCTGACCCCTCTAAGGGTCTGTAAGTGTGGCCTGACCAATATGAACTCCTACGGACAGTCTGAGGGTCAAAGAGTGGAACCACTTTTTCTCAGATTTTCCTTGACTTCAGTTAAGTTGCGTTCTGAACGTAACTTACGTCAAAACCCCTGTAAGTTTTTTCTGAAAATTTTTTAGGAGGTCGATTGTCGTAAGTTACGATGTAAACAGCACTTATGGAATCGGCCCATTTTGACGTGTCTTGTCAAGTGTATAGTAAAAAAAACCGAAAAGTTGAGAGCAGAAATATTTGACAGTGTTCACTAGTACACATGTCGCAATTTTGATACGCTTTCTTAACCTTTCCTGACCGATTTAGCCCGCCGCAAGCCCCCAGGCTTTAGCCCGAGGGGATAAGGCGGGCTAAATCGGTCACCACTTTATTGGCTTCTTTGGCTTGTCCTTACCTCTGCTCTAGGTCTTTCCTGTGTTGGCATCCTGTGCTTTTTGTTAGCATTTTTCAGAATGCGTATAATCTTAGTAATGGTTTTACTTTTCACGGTGTTGTAGAACGTAAAAAAGAAGGAGTGTTCATGTGACTATCTCGTCAGCGGCTGATGTTGCATGGTTGGTCCTGGTGTGTTCGTTTTTGGGCGGTTTGTTTGTGAATAGTGTGGTGGAGGTTGTCCACCACTCAGAGATCTTCAGCCCTGTGAGAAGGTTGATTTTGCGCTGTCTGCCGTATGCAGGTAAGGCTGTGACCTGTCCCTTTTGCTTTTCTTTTTGGGTGGGGTGGTTTTATTGGGTGATGGTGTGGGTATCCATGTGGGCATGGGTCTCTCTGCGGCTGTGGTGGTGCCTGTTGTGGATTGTTCCCGTAGGTGGGTTTATCTCTGCCCGAATTGCCCAGCTCATCAATGACCTGTGCTACCCATATCTAAAGACCATTCGCCACGATTATGCTGATTATGAGGCCGTCTTAGCTAAATCCGATGACCCAAGCACCCCTTGACCCATCTGTCCTTGAGAATGTCTTCACCCTGGCAGCGAATGAGGTCCGGAATGAACGCAGTTTAGCTCCACAGCTGCCCCTCATCTTCAGTCTCCGGGGCGGTCCCATGACCCTGGAGAATCACTTTCACTTTGAGCCGATGTTTCGCACCTGCTTGCCAGAACGGCTCATCTTTAAATCGGGGCGTCAGCTTGGAAAAACGACCTGCCTGGCGGCCCAGACGGTGCTCCAGTCCATTTCCATCCCGTTTTTCAATACCCTCTTTGTCCTTCCGGGACATGAGCAGGTGAAGCGTGTCTCTCGCCTTTATGTGGCGAAGTTTATGCAGAATTGCACGCTCATCGCCATGAATCCGGATGCGATGAAGAAGTTGTTCCGCTCCAGGGAACTGGCAGAAAACATTCGTCAGAGGGAATTTCCCAATGGGTCGGTGGTCTTCTTTGAATTCTCGGGGGAAGAGAGTGTGGATCGGATTCGTGGTATTCCCTCCGATAAGATTGTGATCGATGAGATCCAGAATGTGGATGATATGATGATCCCAATCATCCGGGAAACGACCTCGGCCTCTCGTTGGGCTATAGAACAGTTCACGGGGACTCCTCTTTCACGGGCCAATGTCATTGAGAAGTTATGGCGTTTGTCTTCTGGGGGGGAATGGTGCATTCGCTGTGGTTGTGGTTATTGGAATATCCCTGCATTGGACCATGATCTGGAGAGGATGCTGGGACCGGATCGGGTGACGCGAACCATCAATCGGGATTCCCCGGGAATTGTCTGTGCCAAATGTGGGAATCCAATCTCTCCTCGTAGTGGTTGCTGGGTCCACCGCCGTCCCGATCGGGTGACGACATTTCCAGGCTATCATATCTCCCAGCCGATATCTCCTGTGCACTGTGAGGATGACCGGAAATGGCGAATCCTCTTGAGAAAGAGGCGGGAATATTCTGATGTCATGCATATTTTCTGGAATGAGGTCTGCGGTGAATCGGCGGACTCTTCATCTCAGCTGGTGACTGTCCAGGACCTGCGAGGGGCGGCTGTCCTGCCTTGGAGGAATGCCCTGGATGAAGCTGTGAAGAGAAAGCACGACTACTCCTTGAAGGTCGTCTCTGTAGACTTTGGCGGGGGTGGTGTTGAGGGGAAATCCACGACGGCGATTGCCGTGTTGGGATTGAATAAAGAACAAAGAGTTGATTGTCTGTATGGGGTGCGGCTGGGGGTGTCCCATAATCACGCGATGGAGGCCGCCGAGGTCCTCCGGCTTGCGAATGCCTTTGAGGCTAAGTATATCGTGATTGAGGTTACGGGTGCCCAGTCTGTGCGGGAGAGTTTTCTCATTGCCAGTGGTGTGCCACCCCAGGCCCTCGTTCCGGTTGTTTATACACCGCCAAGTTATGGGACGCTGGTACGCTATGTTCCCTTCAATGTGCGGAATCAGCAGAAGGCCCACCTGAAGGTCGATAAGTCCCGGTCGCTGGCGATGACCTGTGCCTGTATTCGGTATGGTTGGATGCGCTTCTTTTCCCTGGGGGCCAACCAGGATGTTGTTGATACGGTTTTGAATGATTTTCTTACGTTGGTGGAGGAGAAATCGGCCCGTAAGACGGCGGGGGACCTCTACATCATCCGGCATGACTCCATGCTGGGACCTGATGACTTTGCCCATGCCGTCAATATTGGTCTCTGCTGGCTGCTGTATTACACGAAGAAATGGCCAGATTTTGCCCAGCACTATGTCAATTTGTCCTTGCAGACAAAACTGGGGATGGAGGATGTGACCTCCTATCCTGAGGGAGGAGAGGTCTATGGTCGGACGCTGGATGGTATTCCTAATATTGTTGAGGAGTTTAATGACTATTACGGCGGGATGACCTACTACTGAGATGGGACGTTATCTGTCCACACGTGTGGACAGTGTGTTAGATGATGTCCAGGATGGGTTCTGTCGGGGGAAGTCCGACCATTTTCATGATCATCCCTATATTTTGCAACTCTTCGTGGGATTTGATGGCGTAGAAATATTTCACTGTATTGGTATCGACCCTCTTGGTCGTATTTCTCATACAGAAGTGTCTGTAGATGATCTTATTGGCCCACTGTCCGGCAAGGTTGGATTTGGAGGTATTGTAGCGGGCCAGTTCTTCCCCGTCTGTTTCCAGGGTCACGAGGATCCTCTGCTGCCCCTTTTTGATGTGTTCTTGCTGGGATTCGTGGAGCAGGGCAAAAGAATACGATAGGTCGATGTCAGGTGGGATGGGTTTTGTGAAATAGAAGGGCCATTTGAAGTCTTCGATCAGTTCTTCTGTCTTGAGAATGTGGAAATAATGGGCGGCTTCCTCTTCGCTGACAGCTCCCAGGCTGTGCATCAGTTGGGTGAATTTTTCCTCGGGGATGTTGGTGAAGACGATGGGCAGGGGTCTGAGGCCTTCGATGGCGCAGATGTGCTGACTGGTGAGGGCCTGGATGATCCTTTTCAAGCTGTCATTGGAGACGGCGGTCTTGGTTATCTGGCTCCAGTGATGGAAGGGGTGGTTGTCAGGGAGGAAGAAGCGGATGTTGTTGGCCGTGATCAGCCCGAATTTTCGGTAGGATTTTCCCTCCAGGACGAATTCTTGTAGGTAGTCTGACCAGCCTGGACGATTGCAGGCGCTGATTTCATGGGGGACTTCGTGGCTGAAGACCCTGGGGATTGGTCCCCGCCCTAATTTCATCAAAAAACTGATGATGCCATAGGAGAGATAGACATTTTCGTCGATGTACAGGTAGCCCAGTCCTCGGTTGAGGATTTCTTCCTGAAGGGCCTGAATCCCACCGGTAAAGAGCTTTCTCACAGGGATGCCGACGATGCCCTTGGTGTCGTCGGGGAGGATGTGGACAAAGATGTGGAGGTTATCATTTTCGTCCAGGTAGAGGGGTTTGATGTGTCCTGAGATGAGCAGCTCTCCAGATTGGCTGAACCAGCCGGAGGCCGTTTCATACATGACTGTTCTCTTGGATTTGATCCTCTTAATGATGGTGGGATTGCCTTCTCCGTAGAGTCGTTTTTCCCATTTTGACTTCAACTCAGGGTGACATTCCATGAGACAGGCGATGCTGGGGTTGGTCTCTTTCTGGGCCAGGAATTTTTTGTTGAATTTACGGATTTCATCAAAACTGGCGTGGGTCAGAAAGTGATCGAACACCTCCTGCCAGGGTTTGGCGAATCGGAGGATGAATTCCAGGATGTGCTGTGGATTTTGTCGGAGGTAATATTTTTCGGCCAGAGGGGGAATATAGGGGATGAAGAAAGCCTGGCTGTTGATGATTTGGAGCATCTGTCTGTGGTTGGGGATGTCTGGTGTGGCGCTCCCGAACCAGAAGACGGGTTTGCCGATGATGTAGAGATTGATCCAACTTGTCGTGTTTTTGAAAAAACTGACAAGGGGCAGGCTGGTGTGGGTGGGGGCATAGAGCTGCATGTGAAAGAAGATCGACGGTGGGACAATGAAGACATACTCGTGATTTTCACCCCAGAGCTGGGGATTGAGGATGAAGCCCGGATCTTTGGTGTTGTCTGTCAGGGAGATGAATCGTCCTTTGCCGTACTGATTCAATCGGTGAAAGCCGGTGATGCTGCCTGGCAGGGTCTGACAGATGATGTTGAGGCCTTTGAGCGGGGTGTAGGTGGGATTTTGTAAAATAGGATTTGCTTTGCTGAGGTAGATGGCGAAAGGTGTGAGCTTGGTTGCTAAGAATTTATTTTTGGTGGGTCGAAAAGACAAATTGAATTGTGCATTGAGAATACTGATGACCTGTTCCAGGTGATTTTTAAGATCGGTATGCCCTTCTTGCAGAATTTCTTTGTAAGCGTTGTTCTCAGTTTTATATTTGTGGATGCGATAAAGGATTTCGTCTTCTCGGGCAATATGGATGTTTTGTTGTTTTAACGTTGTGAGTGTGTCCTGTTTATTCTTGAGTCCCAATTTGGTCTGAGCGATATCGAGGATATCTCCCGAGAAGTGGCAGGCTTTGCAGTAATACCAGTTTTCTTCCCATTGACTGTTGAAGAGGACAAAAAACTGCTGTGAGAGGCAGAAAGGGCAGATGGCAATTTGTGGGGGATGCAGATTGCATAATTCATGAAGTCCGATATGGGAGAGGATGGTGTTGGCGGGAATCATCGCATTTTGAGTGGCGCAGTTTATTTTATAAAATACATATTGTCTAAGATGATAACCCTATTTGATACTCTATTGTAGTTGATTGATAAATCGTAATTGTGCATGTGAACTTATGACTGATGCCACAATAGGTTTTCTTAATTTTACAAAGCCTCTGTGAGATGTGCGAAAGCGAATAAAGAGAAAGGTTAATAAATATGTTTCATGCCTACAACGATAGCGCAGGTCGCAAGATTTTTCAGTACCGGCTTCTTTATGAATTCCCCGAGTTTGTTAAGGAAGCCAGTGTTAGCGAGATAAACGATATCGCCGATTTGCCTGAAAATGCCTTTGCCTTACCCAAGCAGCGCTGTTATCCCTGTCACACCAAGGCCGCGACCTGGCTATCGTATCTCTATTTCATCAATGAAGGTCAGTCCAATCAGGCCGTAAAGGATCGTCTCCATAAATTTGCTTCATTTTTTGGGATTGAGAATGAGATCAAGAAGATCCAGGAACGCCATCAGGCCTTGCAAACAGAAAAGTCGGCACAGAATTTGTCTCAAGACGCCTTCTTGTTGCCGAGCAAGCGGCGCTACCCTGTGGTTGACAAAGATTCTCTCCTGAAGGCCGGTCAGTGGTTTGCCAAGAATGTCGTGTCTTTGCCTTTTGACGACCGGCGAGAATTTGCTACGAATTTGCTGGATAAGGCCTATCGCTGGAGTATTGCCCTGCCGGAAGAGGTGGAAGAAACCCTCCAGAAATGTGCGGGGTTGGCGATTTATGACCCCCAGGCGGCTGCGGTGCGGGTGTGGTCCCGTGTCAAGACGGCTGAAGAGATGCTGCGTTCACGTTCCTATGGGCAGGATGTCGTGAATGCCTATCGGACATTTAAAAAAGAAGTGGAGGAGAATCCCCAGTGGGGATTGTCCCTCCATAAAAGCGCAGAATTGGCCCAGAGATTGGCCCATCTTGACAATCTGGCGGGTTTGGATGAGGTCCTTGATGACCCCCAGCAACTCCCAGAGTTTGTCTTTGGGACAATTCCTGTCTGTAAAGTGGCCAGTTATATGCAAAACACGGTCCGGTTGAAGACCGGTTCTGTTTACTCTTTGGATGACCTGAAAAAGGTCCCCATGTCAGTTTGGAAAGACCTCTTTACCCATGAGAAGATGGCTCAGCTCAGCCTGGGTGGGCTGGGGATGTTGATGGATATGGAGAAAGTGGCCCATATGTTGCAGAATTTGGATGTCTATGATTCTGCCTTTGTCCAGGCTTTTCTGGCCTCTCACGGGGTCAAGCCGATCTGGGGCCGTGTCAAGGTGTAAAGATTTAACGGTCAATCCTGAGAATGAGACCAATGATCTCAAGGTGCTTGTCGATGGCGTCGCGGCCACCTAGGCTGATTTCCAGCTCTCGGAGGTCTTTAATGAGAGCGGCGGCATTTTCAAAACCACCGTGTCTTTGAATGAATTCGGTTACGGTCTGGATTGTCTCGGCGTTCAATCCCATTTTCGGTGCCTGTTTTCTGCCGCTCAATCGTCTTCGCAGCGGGAGGTTGCTTGTTGACTGGATTGTTTGGTCTTTGCGGGGGCGTCCCCGGCGGCGTTTTTGTTCGATGGGCTGGGTTGTGATGGGTTGATGGGTTGTCTCCATTGTCATTGGAAATCAGGGCCGTACTGTGGTCGGCATCGACGATATTTGTGCTGAAGAGGAGGGGGAGAGATATGTGCTGTCTCCCCTGGATGTTGATTCCACTCCAGGTGACCAGGATGCCGTTATCCAGGATATAGACGTGACAACTTGTTGCCTTGGTGCTATGCCGTAATTTGGGTTTTATCTTACGGTATTCATATTTGATGATGGCCGAACGTCGGAGTCGTTGTTCAACTTCCGGCGGTAGGCTGTTAACAAAAAAGGCATCTTCCGCGGGATATTCGACGTGGAAGATGCCATATTTTTCACGTAATTGACGGAAGAGCTGTTCGTTGATGATGGGCTTGCTTCCGGGGGCTAAGATGAGATATTTGAAAGAGCTGATGAGGCCGTCTTTAGCTGTGCAGTTTGTGATGATGCAGTATTTGCTCGATTTGGACCAGCTGTTGATATAATTGCTGACCTTTTTCCAGGACAAACTCGTCGATTTGTTTTGCCTCGTCCTCATCATGGGGCAAGTCCTTCATGGCTAATTCTGGTATTGTCTCTGTGATATCTGTGCTTTCATTGCCTTCCAGCAGACTACGGTAATCGTTATATGGGATGATGCGCTTGAGTGATTCTGGGACTCTTGGAACTCCGAATTGTTTAAGTGCTACGGCTGTGAAACGTTTTACTTCCATAGAGATAGCCTGATCCGTCGATTCATCCGGTGGATAGAGAATTTGTGCCTCCGTGGTTCCCCATGCCAGGTCATATGGCGTTGCCGGGATAAACATTGTAAATGAGGCGGGAGAATTATTCAAGATCCTTGACAGTAAGTTATATTCATTCCAGCGGTTCCAGAAGCCATCGGAAATCAGGATTCGCTGGGCTGCACATATTTTGTCAAAAGTAGTTGATGGAAGTTCGGCGATATCGAAGTCATCCTTGATTTCCAGGACAATAGTGGCAGGGAGCCAGTTGATCCATTCGTTGTGGTAGGCTGCGGTGAGGATTCGTACCAGTGGTGTGGCAAAGACATCCTCGTCCAGAAAGTATCGCGCTAAGGTTTTGTAGTCGTATTTGCTGAGTGTGGGCATTAGAGAATCTTACCTTCAAATGAACCGTACTTGGGGAGTATGATGGTTTTCGCATTGAGGAGCGTTTTCAGCTCCTGGAGTCTCTCTGGGGGAAGGTTGGTGATGGTTCTGTAAATCTTTTCGAAGTCGGGTTCGATTCGGATGTAGGATTTACCACAACAGCGTTTTTGGACGACTTGTTTTTTCAGGGTGCAGATATCGGGAAAATGCTGCTGAAATGTTTTATTGGAGACGAATCGAATCGTTTCATAACTGTTAAAGGTAAAAACATCAGCCATAAGTGATGTGCTCCTCCAAGATTATGGGATGTCAGCTGATTTCGCCTTCTCCACTGACGCTGATCATGATGGATGTGTGACCACTGCCGGTGATGTCCTCTGGGATGTTTTCTTCGTTTGCACTGGTCGTGATGTGGATGAGAAATCGTCCGGAACCATAGAATTGTTGTCCGGTGTTGATGGCATGTTGGAAGACCTCGGCGATGGACAGATGCCCTAATCTCTTGATTTCTTCGATAAGGAAGGTGGTGCGGGTGATGATCTGCTGCCAAGCATCTTCCAGCTCTTCGGCTGTTTGGGTGATGATGTCGGCCTGCCAGTGCCGGAAGAATCGTGTTTCCAGCTTTGTGAAATTTTCTGTTGCCGGATCGACGGCAGGATATTTGAGGAGGTCGATGGGCAGACAGACACTGACGAATTCATAAGTTGTCTTGGAGTTTTTCTGGAAAAGAAAGATTTCCGGGGGAAGGCCAATGGCCTGCTGGACTTTGATCAACATCCTGTAATTATGGTTGATCAGGAGGTTGTCTTCAGGTTCTGATGTCGGGGAATAGCGAAGGAGTTTTATGGAGTAGTTCATTGTTTGTTACTGCTGTGGGCTTGTGGGAATTTTTGGCACTGGCCAAAAATGATGCGATTTTTCCATTTTTCAAGTCTGTTACAGCAGCCGGAAATGGGACAATTACCGGAGGGGCTGCATTGTCGGCAAATCGCAATGCGTTCTTCTATTTTATTTTTATCTAATTGAGATGTAAGACCAAGTTTATCGCATGCGGTAAGCACCCTCTTCAGAATATTATGCCATATTTGTTCGTTGTATTTATTTGATTCTGTGTTTTTGGTGGTCTGGTTGTGCTCTGTTTGCGGGCGATTTGTCCTGAGAAGGCTGTTTCTGAAAATGGTTAGCCTGTTTACTTCTTCTGGGCTGGCAGTGATGATTTCCCGGTAATTGCTGTCACAGCAATGAATAATTTTTGTGTTTTCGCTGTGGGATATAACACGGAGTGAATGGATGCAGACGATTTCTCCGGTTTCTTTAATAAAGCGCAGACATTGGGATCCGATCATAGGCCTTGGATGGTGGCTGTGGAGTTGGAGGCGTCGTAATAGTAATTATCCGGTTCGCCAGTAAAGGGTAACTGTTTGTTGAGGGTGGTGTTTCTTTCTGAAAGGGTTG